>JABLTO010003286.1_pt1 | contig 14379 bp, 15 predicted proteins | sample 7160091 | NCBI WGS metagenome assembly JABLTO01 (sample SAMN14651225, study PRJNA627086) | human gut metagenome | isolation source: feces | host: Homo sapiens
AATAGTTTAAAAGAACTAGTTAAATATGATGGGAAGGTTGATGAATATATGGAAAAAATTACTAAGTTAAATACTGATGCTAACTTTTGGGAAGTATTTACACCTGAAGAAGATGAAAGATACATTAGAAATACCATCAAAAGAGAGAGTGAGAAAAAAGGCAAAAAAATCGAAAAAAATACTATCGCCAAAAATATGCTTGCCATGCAAATAGATATTGATACTATTGCTAAGGCAACCAATTTATCTAAACAAGAAATAATGAAGTTATAGTAAAGTATTAAAAAGAAGGCTTTTGCCTTCTTTTTGGTTATATATCAATTCTTTTTATTGTTTCATTAACAACATTAATAAATTCATTTTTAATGCTTTCTAAATCTTCATTTGTTATTCCTTCAAATCTTAATGTTAAATTAGGACCAGTATTACTTGCTCTAATAAGTCCCCAAGCATTTTTAAAGTTAACTCTTACTCCATCAATATCTAAGTAAGAATATTTCTTTTCTATGACATACTTTTTAACAGCGTCTACTACTTCAAATTTATGTTCATTTGAACATGGTACTTTTATTTCTGGTGTTGAGTAGTAGTTATTAATGCCTTTTAATAATTCACTAAAAGTTTTTTCTTCTTTTGATAATATTTCAATAAATCTAAGTCCCGCATATATAGCACTGCAAACTTCTGGTCCTCGATCATTAAAGAAAATATGACCTGATAACTCTCCACCTAAAGGTATATTATTAATCTTTGTATTTGCTTCAGTAAAACTAGTTCCAGTTCTACTCATAAACACATGTCCACCATCTTTTTCAATCTCATCAATTAATGATTTAGAACACTTAACATCACATAAAAATGTCTTATTACTAACTTCTTTAATCATACTTTTCATTGCTACGATTAAATACTTATCAGCCATTATAAACTTACCATGTTCATCAATAATACCAAGTCTATCGCCATCACCATCAAATGCAATTCCAATATCGGCATTTGTTTCTAATACCTTTTCTTTTAACATAGCCATGTTTTCTTCCACAGCAGGGTCTGGATGATGATTAGGAAAAGACCCATCACTTTCATCACATATATAAATGGGTTCAATATTAGGAAACTCTTTTATAACATCCTTTATAATCGTAGCTGTAACACCATTACCCATATCAAAAACAGCCTTTATCTTTTTCTTACCCATATTAATATTATCTTTTAAATAACTTAAATAATCTTTTTTAATATCTTTATTAACGGCTATTCCTTTACCCTTATAAAAATCACCCTTAAAAGTAAATTCTTTAAAATCATCTATCATATCGCCTCTTGCATTAGCGTACTTATCAAAAGAAAACTTAAAACCATTATCTTCTTTTGGATTATGACTAGCCGTTACCATTACCCCAAAAGTATTTTCTACATACCTTGTATAATAATGCATAGGTGTAGTAATTTCTCCATAACAAATAACATTAATACCAGAATCTATTAAACCATTTTTTAAAGCTTCATAAAGAGCAGGTGAAGACAAACGATTATCTCTACCAATAACACATTTATTCTTATCATAAAACTTTTGTAAATAAGTACCATAACTTTTACCAATAATATAAGCCCCTTGTTCATTAATTTCATTTGGATAAGTTCCTCTTATATCATAGGCCTTAAATATACTTTCTTTCATTAATATCATCCCCTTTATATTGTATATTCAGTTTATCATAAAAATAATGCAAAAAAAAGAATTTACATTTATTGACTATTACATTTACATATCAAATTGACAAGTAATTAAATATTTATTATTATCTAATTAGAAGGGATAGAATGTTATGAATAATAAAAAAGAAATAGAGTATATGCCAATATATAGTAATGAGTTAAATGTAAGAAAAAAGAGTATAAAAAAAGAAGAAATTAAAAGAAGAAAAAAAAGAGGCTTAGCAAACATTAAACTTTTGCTTTTAGTTGCTGCAATGGGCTATGGTGGCATTAAAGCCGGCATACATATCGAAGAAAGTTTAAATAATCAAGAAAAAATAAGAATTGAACAAGAAAGAGAAGAAAAAGAAAGTCTGGCTCTTTCTAATGCCTATACTAAGTATCGTGATGAGGCTACTAAAATAGTTCAAGAAGCAATGACTTACATAGGTGATAGTAGCCCAAATGGACCTTATAATTGGGATTATTTAATTGCTAGCAATAAATTAGAAAATGTAATAAAAAGAGAAAATTTAAGTGATAATGATATTACTGAACTAATATTTACTATTCGTGATTGTATAAAAACTGAATACAAAGGCCAACCATCTTTTGATAATACTAGTGCAATGCTTGATGCTTATTGTGGGCAAACTATTGATGAATACATAAAAGCTCATGACTTACCAGAAGATAGAGAAGAAGCAGATAACTACTTAAGAACAATAATAGCCATTAAAAAAGGTTATCAGTTTGATGATTTAAAGGAGAATAATAACTATGGAAGAAAATAATATATTCACGATTGCAAATCAAGATTATATTGAAATATCTAGAGTAACATTAAATGAAAAAGTATATGTATATTTAAATAATCTAAGTAATGAAAATGAATTTATTATAAAAGAATATGAAGAAGAAAATAAATTATTAAAAGATGTATTAGAAAGTGATTATACACCTGTATTAAAAGCTTTAGAAAAAGAATTGACTATTAGTTAATTCTTTTTCCTTGAAAAATATTAATAAATTAAAATATTTAACATATATATTTTTTAAGGAGATGATAATTTTGGAAAGTATTATACCATTTACAAAAGATTTAGAATTTCAAACTAAAGTAAGTGAAATTACAAGTATTTCATTAGAAAGAGATTTTACTGTGAAAGAGTGTGCTGTTACAGGTAATCTTTATGTTACAGGTGAATATAAAAGTCATGAAATAAGCGCTAATGTAAGTCCATTTAATTACAAAATTCCCTTTACAATTGAAATACCTGATAACATAGATAAAGAAAGTATTAGACTAGAGATTAATGATTTTGCCTATGAAATGCTTGAAGATACTGGTATAAGTGTTCATGTTGAGTTATTATTAAGTGCTAATGAAGAAGAAAAAGTTATAGAAGAAGAACCAGCACCAAAAGAAGTAGAAGTAGACTCTGATGAAATAATAAGAATGTTAGAAGAAGAAACAAAGAATGAAAAAGATGAAAAAACTAACGAAGAACCAGAAGAAACACCACGCCATGATGAAGAAATAAAGACCCAAGACACCAATATTTTACTTAATAGTACCTCAAATACTGATGAATACATTACTTATCATATTCACGTTTTAAAAGAGGGAGAAACTATTGCTAGTATTGCAAGTTTATATAATATAAAAGAAAGTACTTTACAAGAATATAATGATTTAACAAATGTTTCCACCGGTTATAAAATAGTTATTCCAAGTACAGATGAATCATAAAAGCATTGAAGTTGTAAAAGAAATATATAAACCTTATAAATACCAAATTAAAAAAAATGCTCATATATTAGAATCTACTAGTGGTAAAATTGTTTTAAAAGAAAAAAAGAATGACATAGCAAGTCTTTTTTCTTATTTAGAAAGTCGGAGCTTTAAAAATTTTCCATCTTTAATTGATGGCACAAGAGATGGTATAAACATCTATTCATATATTGAAGATACACCTATTCCTAAAGAACAAAAAGCCCTAGATTTTATGAAAGTCATTGGTTTACTTCATCAAAAAACAACGTATTATAAGGATGTAGTAGAAGATGAATTTAAACAAATATATGATAATATCTTAGATACTATAAATTATAATACTTATTTTTATGAATATGAATATAACAAAGCATTTAATAATGTATTCCCATCTCCAAGTGAATTTTTATTACTTCAAAATTATACTAAAATAAAAAATGCTTTCGCATTTACTAAAGAAGAGTTAGAAAGTTGGTATAAAGCTGTTCAAGACAAGAAAAAATATCGTGTTTGTCAAATACATAATAATTTAAGTTTAGAACATTTTATAGAAGGTAAAGAACCAACTTTAATTAGTTGGGATCATAGTACTAAAGATAGTCCTGTTATTGATTTTTTAGGTTTTTATAAATCTTCTTATTTTGATTTAAATATGGAAGTATTATTTTCTGAATATCTAAAGAATTGTCCATGGAGTGATGATGAAAAAAAATTATTTTTTATTGTAATTAGTATTCCACCTAAATATGAAGTAAAGGGTACTAATTTTGAAATTGTCAAAAATATAAGAAAATCACTAGATTATGTATATAAAACGGAAAATTTAGTAAGGCCATACTATACGGTAAAGGAAAAAGAAAAGTAAAGCAACTTCAATAAGTAAAACAAAAATATTAAATCTTAAAGGAAGTATTAAAGTAATAATTATTTGATAAAATATTAAAACAGAAAGACAAAGTACAGCAAGAACACTAAAAAACCCCCCGTTACGTCTACATGGCTTCATAAAATCACCTATGGTAGTTTATGGATTTTAACTTAAGTGGTGCAAGAAAACTAACTTTATTTGTTAGTTTTCTTGCGCTTATACTTGAAAAAAGATAATTTATTACTTATAATACATATATAAAACGAAGAGGAAGAGTAGTAAAAATATATTGCTTTTTAAAGAGAGTTCTTGGTTGGTGTAAAAGAATAAGCAAGTATTTTGAAGAAACTTTTAAGTGACTATTGTATACAAGGTAGTCCGGGTAATCCCGTTATCAAAAGAAGAAAAAAAGAAGGTGGTACCGCGGTTTATCTCGCCCTTTGGTGTACCATCTTTTTGTATTTAGAAAGAGGTTTTATTATGACACAAAAAGAATATGCAGATATGCTTTTGCCTAATGTAATGCACGATAGAGCATATTATGAGGACTTGTACAAAAAAAGAAATTTAAGTGATGGCGCTATGGTTACGAGAATTGGACCTAGTCCGACTGGCTTTGTTCATATTGGCACACTTTATCAAGCAATGGTAGCTGAACGTATGGCTCATCAAAGTGGTGGTGTATGCTTTGTAAGAGTAGAGGATACAGATCAAAAAAGATTAGTAGAAGGCGCAATTGATCAAATACTAAATTCTGTAAAAGAATATAATATTAAGTTTGATGAATATCCCCTAGATAATGGTAAGTCAGTAGGTGAATATGGGCCATATATTCAAACAATGCGTAAAGATATCTATCAAGCCTTCGTTAAAGATTTATTAATGAAAGATTTAGCTTATCCATCATTTTTGACTAGTGAAGAATTAAATGAAATTAATGAAAAACAAAAGAAAAGAAAACAAAGAATAGGCTATTATGGAATATGGGCTAGTAAAGAAAGAAGCCTTACCCATGAAGAAGTAGAAGAAAAAATCGGAAGTGGTCTTCCATACGTTATAAGACTTAAAAGTAAAGGCAGTTTTGATAATGAAATAGTTATGGAAGACTGTATTAAAGGTCGTATTAAATTTCCAGAAAATGATATGGATGTTGTATTGTTAAAGTCAGATGGTATACCAACTTATCATTTTGCTCATGTTGTTGATGATACCCTTATGGGGACAACCCATGTTTCACGTGGTGATGAATGGCTTAGTAGTGTGCCAGTTCACTTAGATTTATTTAAAACACTTGGTTTTGAACCACCTAAGTATGCTCACTTAGCAACTATTCAAAAAGAAGAAAATGGTAAAAGAAGAAAGATTAGTAAAAGAAAAGATGCTGAGGCTAACGTGGCTTTTTATAGTGAAAAAGGTGTTCCAGTTGAAGCCGTTAAAATATATTTAATGACTCTTGCTAATTCTAACTTTGAAGAGTGGTTCTTAAATAACCCTGATAAAAATTATAAAGAATTTCATATGGACTTTAAAAATATGAGCACCAGTGGAGCCTTATTTGATATGGAAAAACTACTTAATATTGCTAAAAATTACTTAAGTCGTATTACAGCTAGTGAGTTTTATAACGAATTACTTACTTGGGCTAGTACTTATGATAAAGAGTTTTTGCAGGAGTTAGAAGAATATAAAGATATTATTATTAAGACGCTTGATATTGAAAGAAATACTGATAAACCACGTAAAGACTATGCTATGTATAGTGAAGTAAGACAAAATATTAGTTATATGTATGACTTTAAAGATATTAACTATGAATGGCAAAAGATTACAGATATAACAGAAATAAAAAGTATTTTAAATACTTATATTAATGAATACTATGACGAATCTTTAAATGAAGAAGAGTGGTTTAATAATATCAAAGCCATGTGTGATAAATTAGGTTATGCTTCTAATATGAAAGAGTATAAGAAAAATCCAGAAAACTTTAAAGGTAATGTTGCCGATGTATCAACAGTTATAAGAGTTTCCTTAACTGGTAAGTCTAAAACACCTAATTTATATGATATTATACGCATATTAGGTCGTGAAGAAATAGTAAGAAGAATAGGGTTATTATAGGAGGATTTATGTTAAATATTAAAACTGATTCAAGAAAAGTTGTAAAAGGCGATACTTTCGTAGCTATTAAAGGCCACACAGTAGATGGTCATGACTTTATTAATAAAGCAATAGAAAATGGGGCAATAAAAATTGTTTGTGAACATGGAGAGTATCCAGTAGAAACAATTATTACACCAAGTCCTGAAGAGTGGCTTAAAGAAACGCTAGTAAGAGATTATAGTGATGAGATTAACGAGTTAACACTAGTCGGTGTAACAGGGACAAATGGTAAAACAACAACTTGTTTCTTAGTTTATCAAATGCTAAAACAATTAGGTATTAAAGCTGCTTATATGGGAACAATTGGTTTTTACTTTGAAGATATAAAAGAAGAGTTACCTAATACAACCCCAGAGATAGTAGATGTCTATAATTATATTTTAAGAGCTAAAGAACTTGGGGCTACTCACTTTATAATGGAAGTGTCAAGTCACGCTTTATCATTTAATCGTGTAGCAGGCCTTAAATACACTGTAGAAGCATTTACTAATCTAACAGAAGATCATTTAGATTATCACAAAACAATGGAAAATTATTTACAAGCTAAATTACATATATTAGATTATTTAAAAAATGATGGCGTGATAGTTGTTAATAAAGATGATATGTATAGCAAGTATTTCATGAGCAAAAACAATATAACTATTGGTTTTGGTGACTGTGACTTTAAAGCCCTTAGTTATACCGAAAATAGTGCAGGTATGGATATTACCTTTACTTATGAAAATACTTCATTTGTTGCCCATACTAATTTAAAGAGTCGCTTCAATGTCTATAACTATTTAACTTGCCTTGCTATATGTAAAAGCCTAGGTTTTAAAATTAGTGATTTACTAGATGCTTCATTAAGTATATATCCACCCCATGGTAGATGTGAAAGTATTAAACTTAGAAAAGGGCAGGCTATAGTGGATTATGCTCATACACCTGATGCTGTTTCTAAAATTATTGATGCTTTCTTAGAAAATAAAACTGGTAAAATTATAACTATCGTTGGCTGTGGTGGTGATAGAGATCCAATGAAAAGACCTATTATGGGTGATATTGCTACTAAAAAAAGTGATTATGTAATATTTACTAATGATAATCCAAGAACAGAGGATCCAGAAACTATAATGAAAGACATTTTAAATGGTGTTGAAAGTAATAATTATTGTGTTATCTATGATAGGAAAGAAGCTATTTTAAAAGGCTTAGCAATGCTAGAAGATAACGATACATTACTTATCTTAGGAAAAGGACATGAAGATTATCAAATAATCGGTCATACTAAACACCATTTTGATGATACTGAAATTGTTTTAGAGTATATAAAAACACAAGCTTAATGTCTTGTGTCTTTTCTTTGCCTAGTATATCCGAGAACGTCTTTTAAGTACTTTTGTCCTTCTTCTAATAGACTTGGTTCTAATAAGCTCCATATGTGATCTTTTTCTTTATCTACTATACCGCTTAAAGAGGCTATACCTTCTTCTTCTAAAACATTCTCTGCAACATGTATATTTTTAAAAGGAACAAAACCTTGACCCCATAATTCTAAACTAAAAGCATTTTGTGGTATTTTACCCCGAAAATCATAGTAACTATTTGCATACTTTATTATATAGTGGTTAGAACAAAAACAAATAGTTATGTCACTTAACAAATTATAGATAGTTCTAGCAAAATAAAAGCAATAACCAGTGTATAAGGGACTAACATTTAAAGCAATGTCTTTACATTGTCCCTTTATTTCACGATACTTTTGATCAAAAGTTACATCTAATGTATATATTAAATCTATTATTATATCATCTGTTAAATTCATCTTGTTTTCCACCCGTTACATTTTTAAATTGTCTGTTTTCATAAGTTCATCTTTTTTGGCATATAATGCACTACTAATTTTCTCCCAAACCATGTCTTTAATAGGGTCTTTAACACTGCCAAATTGATTACAACTTACTTCTTCATCTAAAACATTTAATATTTCTATTGGTTTAATAAATGTCCCATCTAAATCTTTTATGTTCCCACAATTATCTTTTTTAATCGGGCATCTTTTCCCATGTTCATCATAATTATCTCTAGCGTCATAATAGTCATCATAAATTTTAACAAAATAATGATCGCCAGAAGGATTTTTACACATAATAGATTCAGAAAAAGTATCATATAATAGTTTAGCAAAATAAAAACAGTATCCTTCATACAAAAGATGAGTTGCATCATCTCCTTTATAAAGTTTGTAATATTCTGTATCAAATATTTCTTTATAAATATCGATTATATTTAATATATTTTCTTGCATTTAAAAACCTCCTTTAAAATAGATTTCTTGCCTATATTATAAAGTTGTTCAATATAAGTAGCAAAAGAATTATTGCAAGTAGTGTAAATAAATGGTAAACTTTTCATATAATTATTTAACGCTTCAATAAAGGAGATGATTTTTAATGCTAGAAGAAAATAGAGTTGTTGTTGATACAAGACTAGAGTTTTTAACTGCACTAGTTATTGCTTACAAAAAAGATATTGCTTTTAATAAAGATAAATATGATTGGGTAGAGTATTATGATAATTCTTATGTTCATGAATTAGTAGAAAAAATCGCAATTAAGGAATATGAAGAAATATATAAATATTTAGAAAATATAACTTTTTGTGATATTTATACTGAGTTATATTTATATTTAGATAATGAGATGAATTATTATGGTGGTTATACTAAAGAACCATTTAAAGATTTAAGTATTGTTGATTTTGGGAAAATTATTCATAAAATATATATAGATAGAAATTTAAAAAGCTTTTTTGAAAACGCAAGTGAAAGGTATAACAATCTTATTACTTTCGTTAATAATATAATGTTTGACAATAATGCTTTAGATGAGGTAAATAAATTTTATAATATTGAAGTACCAGATTATCATATCGTTGTTTCTTTATTATTTAACGGATCATTTGGCTTTGAATTTAAGGGGAAACCATATATTTTACGAAGTATTGAGTATAAGGATGATAAATATATTTTAAATAAAAATTTATTACTACAAAAATTTTTTCATGAAATTTCTCATCCAATTGTGAATGCTCTAGTGGACAAACATAGAAATGAAATAAAAGTTGATGATACTTTTCTAGAAGAAGCCATTAATAATGGCTTGCCAACTTGTTATCAGCGACTTTACACATTATTATATGAGTACTTTGTTAGAATAAATGAACTTTATTTAATAAAATCATACGTTAATGAGAGCCGATATAAAGAAAGTATTGAATGGGCTAAGAAAATAGGCTTCACGTACATTGATAATTTAGTTGATTTACTTGTGAAAAAGCGTTTTGCTTATAAAAATTACGAAGATGTACTTACACAAGAATTGATACCTTGTTTAAATAAAATAAACAATAAATAGAAAGAAGGATTTATAATGAAATTAACAATAAAAGAAATAACTAAAGTTTGTAATGGTAAATTTATAGGTAATGATGATACACTAGAGATTACAAGTTACTCTAAAGATACAAGAACAATTAAAAAGGGAGATTGCTACGTAGCAATAAAGGGCGAAACTTTTGATGGTAATGATTTCTTAGATAAAGCTCGTGATTTAGGTGCTAGTTGCGCTATTGCAAATAAGGTAGTAGATAACTTACCAACTATTTTAGTAGATGATACAATATTAGCTATTCAAAAACTTGCTACTTATGTAAGAGATAAATCAAATGCCTTTGTTATCGGTATCACTGGTAGTGCGGGTAAAACTAGTACTAAAGACATGATAGCAAGCGTCTTAAGTGAAAAATATAAAGTTTTAAAAACACCAGGTAACTTAAATGGTCAAATAGGACTACCCTTAAATATATTAACTTACGAAGATGAACCTGTCTGGGTCTTAGAAATGGGGATGAATAATTTTGGTGAACTAGATAAATTATCACGTATAGCAAAACCAAACGCTGCCGTTATAACTAATATTGGCACCGCCCACATTGGTATTCTTGGTTCTAGAGAAAACATTTTAAAAGCCAAATTAGAAATAGTAAATGGTATGGATGCCGCTGGAACACTTATATTAAATGGTGATAATGACCTATTAAAGACTGTTAAAGATAAAAGAAATATTATTACATTCGGTATGGATAGTAATAACAATTTACAAGCATCTAATGTTTTAGTTAATAAAGATAGTACAACATTTTCTTGTTCTAATATTACCTATAATGTCCCAGTTCCTGGTGAAGTATTTGTCTATAATGCTCTTGCTAGTATTGCCGTTGGTAAACTTCTTGATTTATCTAGCGAAGAAATTAAAAGAGGAATTGAAACCTTCAAAATGAGTGGTAATAGAATGAACTTAACTAAAACTAAATACTATACTATATTAAATGATACTTACAATGCTAATCCTGATTCAGTAAAAAGTGTTTTAAAAACTATTTCTTCTTATCAAGAAAGAAAAGTTGCAATTTTAGGTGATATGCTAGAACTTGGTACATATGAAAAAGAACTACATGAAAGTGTCGGCGAATATCTAAATGGCAAAATAGATGTTTTAATTACTATTGGTTCTTTAAGTAAACATATTAATGATAAATTTAATGGTGAAAAGTATCACTTTAATAATATAGAAGAAGTAGAAAAACAAATAACTTCTATTTTAAAACCAAATGATTACATATTACTAAAAGCAAGCCATAGTATGGGATTAGATGAATTAGCCCTATACTTGACAAATATTGAATAAAATGCTATAATTCTCTCTTATTTTGTTGTAAGGGGGAATTTTTATATGGACCATGAAATATATGTATTGAATATAAAACAAAATAACAAAGAAGACTATAATATACCAATGTCTTTAGAAAATATAGATTACTATTTCAGCAACTTTGATAAACAAACTATATTAGAAAATTTAAAATCTTATGATTCAGTTTTAGAAATTAATAATAATCCTGAAATATCCATAAAAAAATATCTTAATGATCATTTAGTTACTGATAAATACTTAGAAATATATACGGATAAAAGTTATTTAGAATTTAATATTTTAGATTTATTATGTAATGAAGAAACAAAAGAAAGAAATATTAATATTTTAAAAAATAAATTAGAAGCCTATTTAAAAAGAACAATCAGCCCAAATTTTCGTGAATTTATTGTTTTACTAAATAGCACATTACCAAGAGTAGTATTAGAACAAGAATTAAATAAATTAAATTATACTGAAAAAAGGATTATAAGAGGTATTATAATTAAGGAAATTGGCCTAAAAGATGATTTAGAAAAAGATAAAAATATTTTATCAAGAAACCTTAAAGCAGCCTAATGTTTATCAAAACAATCATTAATACATAAAATGGGCTAGTTTTTTTTTTTAGATATTGATATAATAAGAGTAAGAGGTTCGGTGATTACATGAAACGATACTTACAACTTATATTTGCATTTTTAGTAGTTGTCATTAGTTTTAATTCGGTTAATGCCAGAGAATTGCTTGCAACATGCAGTTATACAAGTGATATTATAGATTTCACAATTAAAATATATGATAGTAAAGATTATTTAGAATTTTCACCTGCTGCAGATTTTAATATAGCAAAAAAATCTGGTGGCTCAATGTCTTATTTTGGTTATAATAATTTAGACAAAAATAATTATTTTAGTGAAATATATTCTAATAATAAATTGAGTCCAAAGTGTCCGAGCGTTTCCATCTGTGAGATAGGAGAAAATGTATACGTTGGAGACAATGGAGAAATATGTGGTAATGGTGGAACAAGTATTTTAGTTTCAGGTACAATGAAAAAAGAATCTTCTAATGTTGAACAAAAAACAGATAAAAGTAAAACATATTGTACGAGATATTTCACTACTAGAACGGATTCTGTGCAAAAGAAAATAGTTTTTGGGTTAGATAGTGATGGTAACAAAATATTTAAAATTTATAACAACAATAATACCAATCAAGGTGGCGAGGCCAATTATGATGGACTTGTGTCCATTGGTAATAGAGTATATAGTATTAATGAAAGAGTAGTTGAATATTTTTGGGATGAAGATACATGTGAAACTACACCATTGTATCAAAAATTTTATAATGGGGCGACAGAACATGTAGTTATAACTGATAAAGAAGCGGATGGTTATCTAAATGCGTCAGTTGATAATGGCTGGGATGGTTTTGAAAAAGACAATAATGCATCTAATTCAACATCAAAAGATGGTAATGATAACGATGATAATGATAAATCAAATTCTGATGTTGTAAACGATAATGTGTCTGTCGAAAGCATTTGCTCTAAGCCATATTATCGAAAACCTATGAAGTTTATTGGTACACTAGTTGGTTTTATAAAAATTCTAGTGCCAATAATTATTATTGCCTTTGGAGTTATGGATTTATATAAAGCCATAACTGGTTCTAAAGATGAAGCCTTACCAAAAGCCATAAAAATGATTTGTATTAGAGTATTAGCCGGTGTCTTCATATTTCTATTACCAGGCATTGTTCAGTTTGTTTTAGGACTGGTCAATGAATGGTCAGGTTATAAAAACAATTGGTGTTGTTGTACTGAGTGTATACTTACTAATAATTGTGATGTTAATTCATGTAGCAGCAATTCCTGTCGTGATGGAGGTTTTTAGATGAAAAATAAATTATTATTAACATGTATTTTCTTTGGAATGTTATTCTTATTTATCCCAAATGTGTATGCTGATGGTTTCTACTATGAGTACAATGGTTCTTATATACTTTGTGAAAGTGAAGATCCTGATAGTTGTAATGGTGTAAATAAAGACGATAATACTATTAATTATGATGCTAGTATAGGTCGTATCATTTATAATAATAAAATTTACAATTTTAGTTCTATTGAGCAAGAAAAAAGCACCACCGGAGTAACAGTTAAAGATGAGTCTAACAACACATCTAGTGATAATGGCACCTCAAAACAAAGCACTTGTGTAAGATTAAAAGAACCATTAAAGTTTATTGGTAATATTGTTTTAATTGTTAAAATATTTATTCCCATTATTTTAATCTTTTTAGGAGCCATGGATTTGTTTAAAGCAGTTACGGCTGGTAAAGATGATGAACTAAAAAAATCACTTAGAATATTTGCTTTGCGTTGTGTTGCGGGAATTGCCATTTTCTTCTTGCCAACTATAATCAGTTTTGTTTTTTCCCTTGTTTCATCATGGGCTTCATTAAAAGGCGATTTCAATCAATGTCAAAAATACGTATTAAATGTTCGAAATAGTGATTAAGGAGGAATTTTATGAATTATTGTGCCAATAACAATCTACTATCAACTTTTATGTTTATAGGAAGAATTATTCAAATAGCCAAAATATTTATACCTATAATTATTATCGGTTTTGGAGTAATGGACTTATTTAAGGCCATTACCGGATCTAAGGATGACGAAATAAAAAAATCATTCAAATCACTTGCAATGCGTTGTGTTGCTGGTGTATGTGTGTTTTTCCTTCCGGCCATCGTAAGTTTCATTTTTAGTTTAGTAAATAACTGGAATGAAAGTGACTATAATGAATGTATTAAGTGTATTTGGAATGTTAAAAGCTGTGAATGATCATAGCTTTTAACAAAATAATTAAAAAAAGCCCAAAAAATACTTGCGTATCTAATTTTTCTATGATAATATATTCTTGTCGTTGGGGGATTAGCTCAGCTGGCTAGAGCACCTGCCCTGCACGCAGGGGGTCGCGGGTTCGAATCCCACATCCTCCACCAATTAGACATCAAAGTCCTTTAAATAAAGGATTTTTTTGGCTCTCCACGAATGAGTGGGAAGAAATTAACATAGGTCTCCGCGATTGAGTGGGGAAAGAAAAATAACAAAACTCCATGATTTAGTGGGA
>JABLTO010010804.1_pt1 | contig 14376 bp, 6 predicted proteins | sample 7160091 | NCBI WGS metagenome assembly JABLTO01 (sample SAMN14651225, study PRJNA627086) | human gut metagenome | isolation source: feces | host: Homo sapiens
GACGACAAGATCAAAGAATTTTACGACATTCACGGAAGAAGCGAAGATTATAAAGAGCTGAATCCTGGAGCTGTTGCTTACTATGACGGTATGGTATATGTGAACTTAAGCGAGATCAAGCCAATGATCGCAATGCCGTTCCATCCGTCTAATGTGTACACGATTGACGAAGTAAGAACGAACTTAAAAGACATTCTTCACGATGTAGAGCAGAAAGCTCTCGTAAGCCTGGACGGAGCAGTTAATTATTCTCTGCAGGATAAGATTGTGAACGGACAGTTATATGTGGATCAGGGAATCATCGCAGGATGTGCCGGTGGTGGATTTGAAAATATCTGTGCTGCAGCAGACATTATCAAAGGACATTACATTGGTTCTGATGAATTTACATTCAGCGTATATCCTGCAAGTACACCGATCTACATGGAACTTGTGAAGAACGGAGCAATTGCTGACCTTATGGAAGCAGGAACCATTGTGAAGACGGCATTCTGCGGACCATGCTTCGGTGCCGGAGATACTCCTGCGAACAACGCATTCTCGATCCGTCACTCAACCAGAAACTTCCCGAACCGTGAAGGCTCCAAACTTCAGAGCGGACAGATCGCATCGGTTGCACTTATGGATGCACGTTCCATTGCGGCAACAGCAGCGAATAAGGGATTCCTTACACCTGCAACAGATCTGGATGTGGAATACAAAGGACAGACCTATCATTTTGATAAGAACATCTATGCGAACCGTGTCTTCGACAGCCATGGCGTAGCAGATCCATCGGTAGAGATCAAGTTCGGACCAAATATCAAAGACTGGCCTGCAATGGCAGCACTTCCGGAGAACTTACTTCTGAAAGTGGTATCTGAGATTCATGATCCGGTCACCACAACAGATGAACTGATCCCATCCGGAGAGACTTCTTCTTACAGATCCAACCCTCTGGGACTTGCAGAATTTGCATTGTCCAGAAAAGATCCTGCTTATGTAGGCCGTGCGAAGGAAGTACAGAAAGCTGAGAAAGCAATTGAAGCAGGACAGTGTCCGTTAGAAGTATTAGACGAACTGAAACCTGTTATGGATAAGATCCACGAGACATATCCGGAGACCGGAAAAGGTAATCTCGGAATCGGAAGTACGATCTTTGCAGTAAAACCGGGAGATGGTTCCGCAAGAGAGCAGGCAGCATCCTGTCAGAAGGTACTCGGCGGCTGGGCAAATATTGCGAACGAATATGCTACCAAGAGATATCGTTCGAACCTGATCAACTGGGGTATGCTTCCATTTATCACGGAGGAAGATCACGAGAACTTAAGCTTCCGTAACGGCGACTATATCTTCGTGCCGGAGATCAGAAAAGCGGTGGAAGATAAGAGTGCCGAGATCAAGGCTTATGTGGTTGGAGATTCTCTGAAAGAGATCACGCTGAAGCTTGGTGATATGACCGATGCGGAAAGAGAGATCATCCTGAAAGGATGTCTGATCAATTATTACAGAGGATAAAGAATAGACATATCAGGAAAAATAAATAACAGGCGCAGGACGGTTTATGACCGCCTGCGCCTGTATTCGTTCGGAGTCATTCCGAATTGCTTTTTAAAAGCGGTCTGAAAGTGACTCTGACTGGAAAAACATAAAAAAGTACTGATCGTGCTGATAGATTTGTTCGTGTATTGCAGCAATTCTTTTCCCTCTTCCAGTTTGCATCGTAAAATAAATGCACTGACAGAAAACCCAAGTGTCTTTTTAAAATAAGCTGAGAAATAGGATTTACTGAATCCGACATAAGCAGCAACATCACCGACTGTGAGATGCTGGTTTGTGTTTTGCTGAATATAACGAATTGCTTTTTGAATGCACCCGTCCGTAGAGACGGGTGTTTTTGCGTCCGCCACTTTTTCGGCAAAAGTATAGCCGACCTTTGACAGAAGATCATATAGGCTCTCGACACTGTTCAATCTCTCGGAAGCCCGGATAAAATAATCGGAGAGCTGATACGCGCTGTCATAATCCAGACCACCTTCTATGGAAGCCCGGGTACAAAGAGTTGTCGTAATGATGATGTTGTTCTTCAGCTGACGAAGTGCGGTAGAACCAGTAACACCGAGATGATAATTGCTGTCACTGAATTCTATGTTTTTAAATCCCTGATAGTTACCGGTCTTTACAAGATTCAGAATCTGTTCCTCAATGGCATAAGTCTGGTTGTGCTGTTCATTTTCTTTCGTCTGGTAAGTTTCTTCAAGTAAAGAGGCATCTGTTAACGTGGTCTGCATAGAGGCATCTGAAGATATCAACTGATCCAGAGTCAGCAATTCTCCATGAAGACAATAATTAAAAAACAGACATTTTTTTAATAATGAATTCATAGAAAGGCAGGGAATCTGACGGAGAAACCGGTGAAAGCCGGTACGGTCATTATTTGGAACTGTGTAGTCCCGGTATAATTGCTGCAGGTCAGATTCTGTGTACGGAATATTCGTCAGAGGTCCAAAAACAATCGTTCCGTTTTTCGGATAATCGACCTTCAATGAGCAGAAAAAAATACCATATTCCGTAGTGCAGTAGGAAATCCTTTTTGAGGAATCCAGAAGATGATAGATATATTTCTTTGGAGGATATGTAAGTTCCGTCTGCTCCGGTATACAGAAGACACATGCATCGTTTTCAAAAAGATACATTGGAATATTTGAATCCAGATAGTACATTTTTATAAAATCCATTAGATTATACGAATCTTTCATAACAAACTCCTTTATCGTACGTTTATATACTTTATCGTAATTAATTTTTTTATATAAGTCAACAAAAAAACATGCAATAACAGTATAAATATATAAGAAAAAGCGCAAATATGAAATAAACGCATGCCTTTCCAAGTTATTATAAAAACACAATAAAGATAAGACCGAACGAAACAATACATACATGATTGTAAAAAAATGGAGGTAATGAGATGGAAAAAGAGAAGATTCAAAACCTGATTTCCCAGATGACTCTGGAAGAAAAGGCCGGGATGTGTTCCGGAGCAGACTTCTGGCACCTGAAGGGAATTGAGCGTCTTGGAATCCCGCAGGTCATGGTAACAGACGGACCGCATGGAATCAGAAAGCAGGCAGAAGAAGCAGATCATCTTGGTATCAATGAGAGTGAAAAAGCAATCTGCTTCCCGGCAGGATGTGCGACAGCATCCAGCTTCGACCGTGATCTGATCCGCAGACAAGGAGAACTGCTCGGTCAGGAATGTCAGGCAATGAACGTAAGCACAATCCTCGGACCGGCAATGAACATCAAGCGTTCTCCGCTTTGTGGAAGAAACTTTGAATATTATTCAGAGGATCCATATGTGTCCACAGAGATGGCAGCAGCATTGATCGAAGGAGTCCAGAGTAAAAATGTCGGAACAAGTGCAAAGCATTTTGTTGCGAATAATCAGGAAAAACGTCGTATGACAAACTCATCTGATATGGATGAAAGAACATTAAGAGAAATCTATCTTGCATCCTTTGAAGGTGCAGTAAAGAAAGCAAAACCTTGGACAGTCATGAGTTCCTACAACCGTATCAATGGAGAATTTGTAGGAGACAGCAGGAAATATCTGACAGATATCTTAAGAGATGAATGGGGATTTGACGGATATGTTGTTTCTGACTGGGGCGCAGTGAATGACAGAGTATCTTCACTGTCAGCAGGACTTGATCTGGAGATGCCGCCAGGAGATTACGAGAATGACCGACTGATCGTGAAAGCAGTTCAGGAAGGAAAACTCGACGAAAGTATCGTAGACCAGGCTTGTGAGAGAATTCTTGATGTGATTTTCCGTTACACAGAGAACCGCGACACAGAAGCCACATTTGATTATGAAAAAGACCATAAAACAGCGGCCGAAATTGAAGCAGAATGTATGGTATTATTAAAGAATGAAAATGATATTCTTCCATTAACTTCTGATAAGAAAATTGCATTTATCGGAAAATATGCAAAGGCACCGAGATATCAGGGCGGCGGAAGTTCTCATATCAACAGCTGGAAAGTGGAATTCGCACTGGAAGCGGCAAAAGAAATTCCACAGCTTGCAAATGTAACTTTTGCAGAAGGCTATCAGGATGAGAAAGATGAAGTGATCGAAGAACTTCAGAATGAGGCTGTGAAGACAGTGGCAGAAGCTGATGTGGCAGTTCTTTTCCTCGGACTTCCGGATAACTTTGAATCGGAAGGATATGACAGAAAGCATATGAACCTTCCGGACTGCCAGAACGAACTTGTAGAAAAAGTGCTTGAAGTACAGAAAGATGTAGTCGTTGTGCTTCACAATGGTTCTGCAGTCATTATGCCTTGGAAAGATCAGGTGAAAGCTATCTTAGAAGCTTATCTTGGCGGAGAGGCAGTCGGAAAGGCCGTTGCAGAAGTGCTTGCAGGAATCAAAAATCCTTGCGGACGTCTGGCAGAAACATTCCCGCTTCGTCTGGAAGATACACCTTGCTATCTGACTTATGGAAAAGGATATGATAATGCAGAATATCAGGAAGGCGTGTTTGTAGGATACCGTTACTACACATCCAGAAAGATGGAGACAGCGTTCCCGTTTGGACATGGACTTTCTTATACAACATTCAAGTACAGTGATCTTCAGCTTGACAAGAAAGAAATGTCTGACAAAGACACGGTAGAAGTAAGTGTGAAAGTGAAAAACACCGGAAACCGTGCAGGCAAAACAGTCGTTCAGCTTTATGTGGAAGCACCGGAGACAGAAGTTGTCCGTCCGGTCAGAGAACTAAGAGGATTTGAAAAGATTTTCTTAGAAGCAGGAGAAGAGAAGACGGTTACATTTACACTGGATGAGAGAGCTTTTGCTTACTGGAATACATTGATCCATGATTGGTATGCAGAAGAAGGAACTTATAAAGTGATGATCGGTGAAAATGCAGATCAGATGTGTACAGGTGAAGAGATCACAGTACACCCTGCAAAAGAACTTCCGAAGACATATTCATTAAACACATGTCTCGGAGAACTGATGCGTGATCCAAAAGCACAGGCTGTGATGGGACCTTTCATGCAGGGGATGGCACAGAATGATGCAGCAAAAGATATGGCAGAAGCACAGGAGAACGATACATCAGGAGCCGTGAACCAGGAAATGATGGCAGCAATGATGGAAGGTATGCCGCTTCGCCAGCTTTTAAGCTTCGTTCCTGGGATCAAAAGAGAAATGTTGGAACAGATGGTCAATGCGTTAAATGCTTAAGGAGAGAAAAAGAATGGGAAAGAAAAAGAAAGAACTTGGTCTGGATTCCATGGGAATTCAGAAGACAATGAGACTTACAGATTATCTTGGTGATGGTCTCGGACAGTTACCACTGAATATCATGAGCACTCTGGTAGGTCAGCTGACTTACTTTTACACAGAAAAAGTAGGACTTGCAGCAGGAATGGTTGCCACTATGCTTTTGATTGCAAAAATCTTTGATGCATTTTCAGATCTTGCAATGGGAAAAATCATGGATAATGGCAAATCACCAAAAGGAAAATGTCGTCCTTGGTTTTCAAGAATGGCAATTCCTGCACTCGTGTCTATCATTTTACTGTTTACCGTACCTAAAAATATGGGTAGTGGGTTGCAGGCTGCGTATGTGCTGATCACGAATATATTGCTCACAGCAATCGTATATACCGCAGTAGCAATTCCATACGGAGCTTTGATGGCAATCCGTACAGAAAGCTCGGAAGAACGTGGTAAAATGGGAATCTTTCGTGCAGCATTTGGATATATCGCAGGAATGGTAATCGCAATCCTTTTGATTCCAATCACAAATATGCTTGGTGGTACACAGAGTGCATGGATTAAAGTGGCAGTTATTTTTGGTTTAATTTCTCTGCTTTCATTGTTTATTCTTTATAAAGTATCAAAAGAAAATGTGCAGATCGTGGAAAAAAGTGAAGACGAGGACGTACCGTTTGTAGAAGGAATCAAAATTCTTTTCAAGAATAAATACTGGGTGATCATGCTTGCATTGCAGTTCTTAATGAATATTTCTTATAGTTTAAGTACTTCCGGTGGTACCTATTATGCAAAATATATTCTTGGAAATGATAACATCGTTGCACTTCTTGGAGCAGTCGGACTGATTCCTACATTCCTTGGGTTCATTCTGACAGGCCCGATGGCATCTAAATTAGGTATGACAAAAACATGTATGATTTCCTGCGCGATGGGAGCAGCAGCCTGCCTGGTGAGAGTATTTACACCATACAGCCTTATGACATGTCTCGTAGGTGGAGCAGTGACAACATTTGCTAACATTCCTTTGATGTGTCTGTTTGGACCAATGGTAAATAACTGTGTTGAGTACAATGATTACAAGTTCGGAAAACGTATCGTTGGTATGACAAATAGTGCAAACTCTTTCGGAATGAAGATCGGATCCGGTATCGGAGCATCTCTGATCGGATGGCTTCTGGCAGCAGCCGGATACAATGCAGCACTTGCGGCACAGCCGGCATCCGTAGATACAGCAATCTTCGCATTTGGTATCTACATTCCTCTTGCACTTTTCGTAATCATGTTTATTCTTCTTATGAAGAATGATCTTGAGAAGAGATATCCGGAAATCATGGCAGAACTGCAGAAGAGAGAAGCAGCAAAATAAAACTGAAGAGAAGAGGACGGAACTACCAAAAAAGGTTCTGTCCTTTTTGTGCATAGTATCTTTGAAATGGAGGAATTATAGATGAAATTATATGATCTTAGAACAGAATACAGAGAAAACCCAATCGGGCTTACAGACAAGGCACCAAGATTTTCATGGAAAATGGAGTCAGAGGAGAAGGATACTTTACAGACTGCATATGAAATAAAGGTAACTGATGAAAATGGTAACGTTGTCTGGAACAGTGGCAAAAAAGTATCAGACCAGTCTGTTTTGATTCCTTATGAAGGAGAAAAACTGGCAGATGAAATGCTTTATAAAGTAGAAGTATCTGTGGCAGATAACCATGGAAATGTAGAAGCAATTGAAGGAACATTTGAGACAGGAATTTTTGACAATACAGAGTTTACCGCAAAGATGATCACAGGTGATTTCCCTGAAGAAGAGACAGCTTGCCCGGTATTTGGAAAAGCATTTGCAACTGATAAAAGAGTAAAGAAAGCCCGTCTGTATGCAACTGCACATGGTGTATATGAGGTGACACTGAATGGACAGACAGTAGGTGATTACCGTATGGCACCGGGATGGACAAGCTATCACAACAGACTGCAGTATCAGATCTATGATGTGACAGAAATGCTCGCTGCGGAAAATGAAATCGAAATTACAGTTGGAAACGGATGGTACAAGGGTATTTTTGGATTTACTTGTGAGCCAAATCGTTATGGTACACAGGCAGGAGCTTTTTTGGAGCTTCATGTTGAATATGAAGATGGAAGCAAAGATGTGATCGCTACAGATGAGACATGGTCTGTAAAGACTGGGGAGATCCGTTACAGTGAGATTTACATGGGTGAGACAATCGATACGGATGCACCTGAGATTGCAGAGGGAAATGTTGTTGTTAAAGATTTTGACAAAGCAGTATTAACAGCACAGGAAAATGAGCCTGTACGCATTACAGAGAAGATTGAGGGGAAAGAATTGATCGTTACACCAAAGGGTGAGAGACTGGTTGATTTTGGACAGATCGTTACAGGTGTGGTTGAGGTTCATGTGAAAGGCGAGAAAGGACAGAAAATCGTAATCCGTCACGCAGAGGTTCTCGATAAAGACGGAAATTTCTATCCGGAGACACTTCGTCAGGCAAAATCAATTGATACATTTATCTGCAATGGAGAAGAGCAGATCTTCCGTCCGCATTTTACATTCCACGGATTCCGTTATATCTGTGTGGAAGGAATGGATGAATTTACAGCAGATCAGTTTATTGCATGTGTGACACATTCCGATATGGAAAAGACAGGTGATTTCAACTGTTCTAACAAGAAAGTAAATCAGCTGCAGAGCAATATTACCTGGGGACAGAGAGGAAACTTCCTTGATATTCCGACCGATTGTCCGCAGAGAGATGAGCGTCTTGGATGGACAGGAGATGCACAGGTATTCTCTTGGACAGCAGCATTTAACAGAAATACAGCATTGTTCTACACGAAATGGATGCGTGATGTGGCAGCAGAATCTTCCCTGGAAAAAGGTGTTCCGCATGTTGTGCCGGATATTCTGGGACAGTACAGCTCTTCTGCATGGAGTGATGTAGCGGTTATCGTTCCATGGGTTGTTTATCAGATGTATGGGGATAAAGGCATTCTGGAAGAAAACTGGAAATGTATGCATGAGTGGGTAGACTACATTAAGAATAACTGTGAAGAGAACGGTCTCTGGCAGTCTGGATTCCAGTACGGAGACTGGCTTGCACTGGACAAAGAAGAGAGTGCAGACAGAACCGGAGCAACAGATAAATATATGATTGCAAATGCGTACTATCTGTATGTAACAGAGCTTGTAAAGAAAACGGCAGAGGTGCTGGGAAAAGATGAAGAAGCGAAAAAATATGCTGAGCTTCACAAAACAACTCTGGATGCATTCCAGAGAGAATATTACACCGAGACAGGACGTATCGTAAGTGAGACACAGACAGGTGCAATTCTTTCTCTGTACTTTAATCTTGCAAGAGAAAAAGACAGAAAACGCATATTAAATACATTGCTTACCAATATTGCAAATCACAAAAATCACCTGGCTACAGGATTCGTCGGAACACCATATATCTGCCACACACTTTCAGAAAATGGAGCACATGAGATGGCTGCAACTCTCTTTATGAAAGAAGATTATCCGTCATGGCTCTACGCAGTAAATATGGGAGCAACAACCATCTGGGAGCGTTGGAATTCCATCAAACCGGACGGAACATTTGATGAATCAGGAATGAACTCTCTGAACCATTATGCGTATGGTTCTGTAGGTGACTGGATGTACCGCAAAGTTGCCGGATTATCTCAGTTAGAGCCGGGATATAAGAAATTCCAGGTAAAACCGATGTTTGTAAAAGGCATTGAAGAGTGTGGTACAGAGTTTGAATCTGTTTATGGAAAAATCGTGGCAAATACATCCTGCAAGAATGGAAAGATCCATGTGCATGTAGAAGTTCCGGCTAACACAACAGCTGTGATCGTTCTTCCGGAGAAAGAAGAAGTACACGAAGTTGGTTCCGGTGTATATGATTATGAATATGATACAGAGACAAGTCTTGCGGTAGAGCGATTCAGTATGGACAGCACACTTGGTGAAATCGTTGCAGAACCACTCGCAGTTGAGATGTTCAACCAGATGGTACCGGGAATGCTGGAAGGTCCAATGATCCAGTTTGCTTATGGAATGACACTTTCAGAGCTGCTTGGTGCTGCACCAGAGGCGAAACCGATGTATGAGGCAGTTGTGAATGCACTGAATCAGAAGGAAAGAGAAAATCAGTAATTATTTTAGTGGCGGAGTATGTGTTTTTATAAAATTGCATACTCCGTACTCAATTTACAAGATTCTGATGAAGGGATAAGAGATATGGAAAATATATTTGCAAATTTACCGATGGGAAAAGAAGATAAGCCATTATTATTGGCCGTGGGACCATTGGTTTACGATTATCATGATGTTGATGGATTGTATTATATGTTAGACCGCAGATTATCCGGCTGTATGATATTTTTGTGGTCAAAGCAGATGAATCCAGAAATAAAAGGACAGGTAACGATAAACAAAATGCCGGTTTGTAATACGGTTGTAACTTCTATGAACCAGATGAACGGAATGTGGATCCTGGGGGTACCATTACGTGGAATCGTAACAGAGGCCGGAAAAAACTATGAACTCCATGTAGAGGGATTTCAGGACGTTGATGGAAATAATATGAATCCACAAGATTTTCAGGTTATGGCCAAAGAAAAAGTTGTTCCGGAAGAGAAATTCAGAAATCATGAGATGGTTGCGAGACAGGCTGCTGTAGAAGGAACAGTTCTTTTAGAAAACAAAAACCACTTGCTTCCTTTAGAGAAAGGAACGGTTCTTAATTTATTTGGAAAAGGAATTTATCAATTCCGAAATGGAGCAGTGGGAGCAGGGAAAATCTCTCCGCGATATAGTGTAAATCTTGTAGAAGCAATTCAGGAAAATGATTATTTTAGTTGTAATCAGGAACTGATTGACTTCTATCGGTGCGATAATGATCAGATTCCACCGGAAACATTATTAAATCAGGCAAGAAAGAAATCCGATCTTGCGATTATCATGCTGTCGAGAGCTGCCGGAGAGAATATGGATAACTCAAGCGCAAAAGGAGAATATTATCTTTCTGAGCAGGAGGAACTGCTGATAGCAAAAGTGACAGAAGTCTTTTCTCATGTTATTGCTGTTTTAAATGTAGGATATCCGATTGATCTAAGCTTTGTTGAAAAATATAATGTCGAGGGTGTTTTATATTGCGGATTTGGCGGGATGCTTGCAGGTCCGGCATTGATTGATATTCTTTCAGGAAAGGAAAACCCTTCAGGAAAGCTCCCAGATACATGGGCAGAGGATTACTTTGATCTTCCATCCAGCAAAAATTTCTATGATTGCGTGGACAAACCACGTATGGATGCAGACAGTACGGCTTATGTCGATACTTGTTATGAGGAAGATATCTATGTGGGATATCGTTATTTCGATACATTTCAGAAAAAGGTGAGATATCCGTTTGGGTATGGACTCAGTTACAGTGAATTTGAGATAGAAACAAAAGAAATCAGTTTCGACGGAGAATTTCTAAATTTGAAAATTACGGTGGAAAATGTAGGTGAAAGACCGGGAAAAGAGGTTGTACAGATTTATGTGGGAAAGCCGGAAACAGAGGAAGAAACACCGAAGAAAGAATTGGTTGCTTTTGAGAAAACAGATGAATTAAATGCTGGAGAGAAGCAGGTCATTGAAATAAAAATTCCAAAGAAACATATGGAAATCTATTCACAGAAACATTCAGCGTATATTCTGCAGAAGGGACAATATGAAGTATTTGTAGGAAATTGTGTGAATGTTCCAAAATGCGGAGCGTTTGAAGTTGAGAAAGAAGAAATTTTAAAAAATGTAAAAAGCTGTATGAAGTGTCCGGTGGAATTCAAAGTGTTGTCTCATAAAGACAGGGACAGTTTCCCAAAAGGAAATTTGTCCGGAGTTAAGGAAGGAATACAAGAATTTACACCGATCGGAGAGAGAAGAGACTATCCCGCAACATTTACAGAGAAAAAACAGAATGAAAAAGTGACATTTCAAGAGGTGCGTCAGGATTTGTCTAAAGCAGAAGCATTTGTAGCACAATTAACAGTAGAAGAAATGGCAAGACTTGCAGTTTGTGCATCAGCCGGATGGGGAATGGAAGGAATCGGAGAAGCCGGAAGAGTGTATAAACTTGAGAATTATGATATTCCGGATTTCCCTGTATCTGATGGAAACAGTGGTGTGAATCTGCGTATTCCGAATATCGGTATGCCGTCCGGAGTTACGATTTGTGCGTCCTTTAATAAAAAGTTAGCAGAAGAGATCGGAAAAGTAATCGGTGAAGAGGCAAGAGAGCTTGGAATGCCAATGATACTGGCACCAGGTTTAAATATTCATCGAAACCCATTGAATGGACGACAGCCGGAGTATTTCTCAGAAGACCCATATCTCGCAGGAATGATGGCAGGAATTTATAGTAAAGGAATGGAGCAGGTCGGAACAGCTTCTTGTATGAAACATTTCGTGGCTAACAATTGCGAAACGAGTAGAAAACGAAATCAAAGCCTTGTCAGTGAGCGGGCATTACGTGAGATTTACTTTAAAGCTTTTGAATATGCAATGGAAGTTCACATGCCGGCAGCGGTAATGACTGCTTATAATGCATGCAATGGAAAACCAACATCAGCAGATCCAGAGCTGATTCTTGGCCTTTTAAGAGAAGAAAATGGATTTGATGGAATGGTTATGACGGATTGGGAAAGTTATGACACAGTTGATGTGGCAGAGATGGTTGAAGCAGGAAATTGCTGGATTACACCAGGCTCAATGGACACAACTTATACAAGTCAGATTGTAGAAGGCGTAAAAAGTGGAAAAATTCATTTAGAACGATTACAGGAGAATACAATGTATTTGATTCGGACAATCGCAAGATTTGCATAGTCAATCAGGGACGGAGAATATCATGAACAAAATAACATTATGGAATGAATCAGAATACAATTACGCAGCAGCATGTGGGTTTATCCCAAACATGCGACTGTATTTTCATGAAGATGAAAAAGTACGACCATGTATACTGATTGCACCGGGTGGCGGATATAGTGTAGTTTCTCCATCTGAAGGAGAAATTGTAGCAAAGAAGTTTTATGAGATGGGATATCATACTGCAGTTGTGACTTATACAACAAATCTTTTGCAGATGATTCCTTTGAAATTACAGCCAATGCAGGATCTGATGCGTGCCATCCGTTATATCAGAAAGCATGCAGAAGAACTTCATGTAGATAAAAATAAGATCATGTTATGCGGATTCTCTGCAGGAGCACATGCATGTGGAAGTGTTGCAGTACACTGGCAGGAATTTGAAAATACAGAAACCGGAGAATATACCTCCATATCTGCAAAACCAAATGCAGTCATTCTTTCCTATCCGGTGATCACATCCGGTGACTGTGCACATAGAGGTTCTTTTACAGCACTTTTGGGAGCAGATGCTTCTGAGGAAGAACTTGAATATATGTCTCTGGAAAAACAAGTGACAGAATATATGCCGCCATGTTTCTTGTGGCAGACGGCGACAGATGAACTGGTTCCGGTTCAGAACTCATTCTTATTTGCACAGGCTCTACAGGAAAAGAAGATTCCTTATGCATTCCATGTATTTTCAAAAGGGAAGCATGGATTGTCACTTGCTGATGAAGAATGGGCAAATGAAAAGTTCGGAGAACCATATACATTGGAACAGACTTTTGCACTGGGTCAGGCAGTGAACGATGGAACATTTCCTGTGCCGGAAGAAGCAAAACAGGCTTTGAATGAGATGGCGAAGATGTTCACCGGACAGACGAAACGTGAGAAAGAACAGGAAAATGAAGAAGTAAAACAGTGGCCGGAGTTGGCGGATGAGTGGATAAGGGCTACTCTTTAAAATGAACCAAACAGGGATATGAGATTCAGAAGGTATTTATAGAAATGTTATTTTCCGGGGGCTGGAGAGTATCATATTGAAGTGGAGGAATAAAGAAAAACTTTAAAAAAATTTATATTTTCAAGTTGACTTTTTATCCTGTATGGCATATTCTGATAATAGCTAATAAAAGAAATTAGATTTCTACAGATCAAACTTCTGCAGGAAAAAGAAAAAGCTCAGAGTCGTGACCTCTGAGCTTTTTCTATTCCGTTATGTAAGGTGGCTTATACCTTTAGGCTGGTGCCGCTAATCGTCTCTTTCCAACCATTTGCAAATAAAGTAGCTAACAATACCTGCCATTACGGAGACAATAAAAGAAATTAGAACATCCACAGATTTCACCTCCCTTCTACCGGAAGGAGTCGCGGCTATTTAAGCATATCATAATTACAAGGGATTTGGCAAAATTTTCCAGAAAAGACCAGAGAGATGTCGAGTAATCAGTTTTTGCCGATTTTGAGGAATATATTGATAGAACAGCAAGAGCCAAATAGGGACAGAGTTTGTTTTTACTGATTGGTTTCCTTACTTGGCAGAAAACAGGATTCATGCTATCATTAAAAACAACGATAGCATGGATCCTGTTTTAACTGAAAGGAGGATACAAATGGCTGAATTAAAGAAACTTCCAATCGGAATCGAAGATTTTGAAAAGATTCGACAGGAAGATTTTTATTATGTAGATAAGACAAGATTGATCGAGCAGTTGCTTGCACAATGGGGAGAAGTAAATCTTTTTACACGTCCAAGACGCTTTGGAAAATCTCTGAATATGAGTATGTTTCAGCATTTCTTTGAAATCGGAAGTGAGAGAACATTATTTGATGGATTAGAGATATCGAATAATCTTAAATTGTGTGAAGAATATCAGGGAAAATATCCTGTAGTTTCTATCAGTCTGAAAGGGATTAATGGTACAACTTATGAGGAAGCAAGAGGCTTTCTGGTTAAAACAATCAATGAAGAAGTACGCAGATTGGCATTTCTTTCCGGGAGTTCAAAACTTGACGAGACGGATCAGGAACTATTAAAGCAACTGAAGAAAAAAGAAATGTCAAATGATTCACTGGTATATAGCATCAGGGAACTCACAGAATTATTGGAGAAGCATTACGAGAAAAAGGTGATTGTGCTCATTGATGAATATGATGTTCCACTGGCAAAAGC
>JABLTO010111193.1_pt1 | contig 14374 bp, 13 predicted proteins | sample 7160091 | NCBI WGS metagenome assembly JABLTO01 (sample SAMN14651225, study PRJNA627086) | human gut metagenome | isolation source: feces | host: Homo sapiens
ATGGGAGCCAATATCGGTACAACAATTACTTCCTGGATTTTAAGTCTTGCCGGGCTGCAGAGCAGCAACTTTTTTATCAGTCTTCTGAAACCGGCATCTTTTTCCCCGATCCTTGCAATGATCGGTATTATTCTTCTTACTTTTACAAAAAGTTCACGTAAGAAAGATGTCGGATCAATCCTGCTTGGATTTGCAGTACTGATGTTTGGTATGGAAACAATGAGTGGCGCAGTAAAACCGCTTGCAGATGTTCCTGAATTTACAGGACTTCTTCTGAAATTCTCCAATCCTGTGGCAGGTATTGTGGCAGGTGCCGTACTTACAGCAATCATTCAGTCATCATCAGCGTCTGTCGGTATTCTGCAGGCCCTCTGTCTTACAGGTGCAGTTCCGTACAGTGCAGCATTCCCGATCATCATGGGACAGAATATCGGTACCTGTGTGACAGCACTTCTGTCAGCAATCGGTGCGAACAAAAATGCCAAACGTGCAGCAATGATCCATCTGTACTTTAACCTGATCGGAACCGTTGTATTTATGTCAGTATTCTATCTTATTAATACAGCAGTACATTTTTCGTTTATGGCGCAGATGGCTACACCGGCAACAATTGCCATTACACACAGTATCTTTAATATAACAGCAACGGTTGTATGGTATCCGTTCTCTGATCTTCTGGTGAAACTTGCCTGTCTTACGATCAGAGATACAACAGAAAAACCGGTCAGTACAGACGATCAGGAGTTCCTTATTCTGGAGTCACGTTTCCTTGAAAAACCGGCATTTGCAGTTGAGCAGGGAAGAAATGCAGCCAGACATATGGAGCAGGATTCCAGAAAAGCTCTCCGCATTGCCCTGGATCTGGTGCATAATTATACGGAAGACGGAGCCAGACGTGTTCAGGAAATGGAATCAAAGGTAGACCGCTATGAAGATGAACTTGGCACATATCTTGTAAAACTGAACAATAAAGATCTGTCAGAAAGAGACAGTCACAGTGTATCCATGATGCTGCACTGTATCGGAGATTTTGAGAGAATTTCCGATCATGCGGTAAACATTATGGAATCAGCACAGGAACTTTATGAGAAAAAACTCAGCTTTTCCATGCAGGCCCGAAACGAACTTCAGGTTCTGATAAGTGTCGTTGACCGTATTGTGGATACGGCATATACGATCTTTGACAAAAAAGATCTGAATCTTGTAAATGATGTGGAACCTCTGGAAGAGGTAGTGGATGAACTGAGTAAAGAACTGAAAAGACGTCATATAAACAGACTCCGTTCCGGAGAGTGTACGATCGAGATGGGATTTATACTTACAGATCTGCTCACAAGTCTGGAACGTATCGCAGACCATTGTTCCAATATCAGTGTCTGTGTAACACAGGTAAGAGAAAATCTTTATGATACTCACAGTCATCTGGAAAGTATCAAAAATGAATCTGATGAGAATTATATCGGACGTCTTGATGATTTCCGCATGGAATATGCGCTTCCGTAAAGAATTCGGAAATATATGAAGCTTAAAAAAGGAGATGATCCATATGATTTATTGTGTGGAGGATGAGAAAAATATCAGGGAACTGCTGGTATATACGCTTGAGACAACAGGATTTACAGCAAAAGGCTTTGCTGACGGCAAAGAACTGAAAGCAGCACTGAAAGAAGAAATTCCAAACCTGATTCTTCTGGACATCATGCTTCCGGGAGATGACGGCTACACAATTCTTGGGAAACTGAAGTCATCTCCTGATACAAAAAGTATTCCGGTGATCATGGTCACAGCAAAAGAGGCAGAATATGACAAAGTCAGAGGACTGGAAGCAGGGGCAGATGATTATATTACAAAACCCTTTGGAATGATGGAATTTGTTGCCAGAGTGAAGGCTGTTCTCAGAAGATGTTCCAGACAGGAAGAAGATAAAGAGCTGACCTGTGGAGAATTGAAAGTGTCAGTGGGGCGCCACAGAGTAAGCTTCCAGGGACAGCCTGTGGAACTGACCAGGAAAGAATTTGAACTTCTGCAGTATCTGATGGAAAATAAAGGACTTGTTATGACACGAAATCAGATACTTTGTCATGTCTGGGGATATGATTTTGACGGAGAGACCAGGACAGTAGATGTGCATGTCCGTACCCTGCGGCAGAAACTGGGAATGGCAGGTGATCTTATAGAGACAGTCCGCGGTGTGGGCTATCGGATCGGAGCATAAAATGAAACAGAAAATACTGAGACATACCTGTCTGCTTATTGTAGTGTCCGTAATCCTTACGTTTCTGGCAGCAAGTCTCGTGATGTACCAGAAATATAATGATGATCTGAAGCAGAGTGTCAGAGATGATGCTGTATATATTAAAGATGGAATCCAGAAAATGGGAGAACAGTATCTGAAGGATAATCCAGGTGAAGAAACGGCTGTTCGTATTACATTGCTGGATCCATCAGGAAAGGTTCTCTATGATTCCATGGAAGATGAATCAAAAATGCAGAATCACAGTGACCGCCCAGAATTTATACAAGCGCAGAAAAACGGATATGCGGAAACAGTCCGCTACTCAGAGACGCTTTCAAAACAGAATTTTTATTGTGCACAGAAACTGGAAAATGGAAATATCCTTCGTGTAGGACGAACAACAGACAGTGTTTTTTCAACTATGATCTCAAGCCTGGCAATTATGGGAATTATTCTTCTGATAATTCTTGCGCTGGCTTTTATTCTTGTGCAGAAGCAGACAAGAGATCTGATCGAACCGATTAATACACTCGATCTGGAACGCCCACTGGAAAATGTTGCATATGAAGAACTCAGACCGCTTCTGGGAAGAGTGGATCAGCAGAATAAACAGATTTTGCAGCAGATGTCCGAACTGAAGGAAGCGGAAGCCGTACGAAGAGAATTTACTGCAAATGTTTCACATGAACTTAAGACGCCGCTGATGTCTATTTCAGGTTATGCAGAATTGATGATGAACGGAATGGTGCCGCCTGACAAACAGCAGGAATTCTCCGGCAGGATCTATCATGAAGCAAGCCGTCTGAGTACGCTTGTATCTGATATTATCCAGCTTTCCAGACTGGATGAAAAAAGCAATGATATGCCATTTGAAGAGGTGGATATTTATGAGATGGCAGAAGATATTGTGGTCCATCTGGAAAGAGCGGCAGAGCGTAAAAATATTCATATCAGCCTTAGCGGTGAAAAATCTGTTACAGTGAAAGGCGTCCGTCAGGTACTTTATGAGATGCTTTATAATATAGCGGATAATGCTATCCGTTATACGGGCGAAGACGGAGAAGTGAAAATCATTATCGGAAGAGTTGGTCCTCATGCATATTATCGTGTGGAAGATAACGGAATCGGTATTCCTGAAAATGAACAAAAACGTATTTTTGAAAGATTTTACAGAGTGGATAAGAGCCATTCCAGAGAAACCGGAGGAACCGGGCTGGGGCTTTCCATTGTAAAACATGGAGCAATTCTTCATGATGCAAAAATCGTTCTGGACAGTGAACCAGGAAAAGGAACAAAAATGGAACTGGTGTTCTGACCAGAAAGATCCCCATGTATCTGTGAAAATTACAGAGGCATGGGGATCTTTTGACTTTATTGCGATAGTTTACAGATTGATTTCAGAAAGTGCGTCTTCGTCGGCAATGATCGTGCAGTCCTGATGGAACTGAAGAATAGATCCTGGAACATGTGGAGTTACAGGTCCCTCAATAACGGATTTCAGAATGGAAGCTTTGTCTTTGCCGCTGACAACAACAATGATCTTACGACTGTTCATGATAGTGCCGATGCCCATGGTATAAGCCTGGCGGGGAACATCTTCTTCTTTTTCGAAGAAGCGCTTATTTGCCTGGATAGTCTGCTCAGTAAGATCTACGCAGTGAGTGGAAACTTCGAAATGATCAGCAGGTTCATTAAATCCGATATGTCCGTCGTGGCCGAGTCCGAGGATCTGAATATCAGCAGGACCTGTCTCCTGAAGCTTCCGGTCATATTCAGCACAGGCAGCAGAACTGTCTGCTTCAGTTCCGTCAGGAACAAAAGTACGGTCATGTGGGATATTGATCTTATGAAAAAGATTACTGTTCATAAAATAACGATAACTTTGCGGATCAGTTCCGGCAAGTCCTTTGTATTCATCCAGATTGACAGTTGTGACCTGTGAAAAATCGAGATCTCCGTTTTCATACATCTGAACAAGCTGTTCATAAGCGCCTACTGGTGATGAACCGGTTGCCAGTCCCAGTACACTGTCAGGTTTCAGGATTACCTGTGCAGCAATGATATTTGCTGCTTTCCGGCTGAGTTCCTGATAGTTTTTTACTTTGCAGATATGCATGTTTCCTCCTCCTTGTCCGCATAACGGACATCCTTTTATATTATATAGTTTTGCATTAAAGCCTGTGTAAATATTAACGATGTTCCATTCGTGTCCGCTCTGATAATGCCTTTATGGAAGTAGCATATTCAGTTGGAGTCATTCCTGTTAGCTTTTTGAACTGTCTTGAAAAATAATGAATGGAAGAATAGCCCAGAAATTCGGAAATCTGTGTGAAATTCATATCATTATCACGGATCAGCTGACGGGCAAAATCAATTTTCATTCTGGAAAAAAATTCAATAGTACCACACTGGTACTGTTCACGGAAAAGCTTTTGCAGCTGTGAACGTCCGATCAGATTATCGTGGGAAATTTTTTCTATGGTAAGAGTCTGATGAATATGATCCTGCATGTATTGGATGATCCTGCGGCAGAGTGCAGATTCTGTATGACTGGTATCATAAATTCCATCTGATGCAGAATAGCTGTTAAAAGTATAACGTCGGATAATATGAATCAGCAGCTGTTCAAGATAAAGTGAAAGGAGTTGCTGGGAACCAAATGGGATATCAGGTCTCTTTTCCATTTTTTCGAGGTAAGGATTATCAAGAGGTGAAGAAAAACAAAGTCGTGCTTCTGCAATCAGAAGTCCGAGAATGTTCCGCTCAGAATCCGAAAATTCAAGAACACGGTTTTCGAAAAAATGCATACATTCCGAATGGCAGGAAAAAGATACAACAATAACGTTTGGAGCATTTTTTTCGTTCGCCATGAGATCATGAAATTCGTTGGGTTTGTGAAAAATTACCTGTCTGCGTGTGAGGTGGTGCCTGCCTTCATCTGTGGTAACAACAGCCTCGCCTTTATCCACACACTGGAATTCCCAGAAGTCATGTTTTTCACCCGGAAAATAAAAATCATTTCTGTAATCATAATAATGTACGGTATAAATGCTGTCGATAATGAGTTCTCTCTCTAATTTTACGCTTTCATATGCCATTCGCAATCCGCTCCTCTGTGAAAATAAGATATTTCCAGGGTAAGATCTGCAGGAAATATCCTGTAATTCAATTGTAGTTATCCATAGTAAAATAGTCAAACAGATTATCTGAAAATGCAAAAATAATAAACGATTGTGCAAATACTATTCTAAAAAAAACGATAGGATTATAATAAGAAGAAACAGTAAAAATAATAAGAAAAAAATATGGATTATTCAGGAGGAAATCAATGATGAAGAAACCGGTACTTGTAGTAATGGCGGCAGGAATGGGAAGTCGTTATGGTGGTCTGAAACAGATTGATCCGATAGATGGAGATGGACATATCATTATGGATTTTTCCATTTTTGATGCAGTAAGAGCCGGATTTGAAAAAGTTGTGTTTATTATTAAGAGAGAAAATGAGCTGGCTTTCCGCGAGGCAATTGGTGACAGACTCGGTAAATATGTCAAAGTAGCTTATGTGTTCCAGGAACTTGATAATCTTCCGGAAGGATACTCAGTACCGGAAGGAAGAGTGAAACCATGGGGAACAGGACATGCAGTACTGAGCTGCATAGATGAGATTGATGGACCTTTTGCAGTAATAAATGCGGATGACTATTATGGTATTCATGCATTCAGGATGGCATATGATTTCCTGACAGAAAATCAGAATGAAAAAGATGGATATCGTTATATGATGGTGGGATACAGACTTGAAAATACTCTTACAGAGAACGGCCACGTGGCGAGAGGTGTCTGTGTAACAGATGAAGAAGGTCATCTTATCAAGATCAATGAGAGAACTCACATCGAAAAGCGCGGTGAGAGTGCTGCATATACAGAAGATGACGGGGCTACCTGGACAGCGCTTTCGGCAGACAGTACTGTATCCATGAATATGTGGGGATTCTCTGCAAGTATCCTTACAGAACTGAAAAACCGTTTTTCGGAATTCCTTGACAGAAATCTTTCCGAAAATCCTCTGAAATGTGAATACTTCCTTCCATTTGTTGTAGATGAGCTTCTTCAGGAAAAGAAAGCCACAGTAAAAGTACTGAAATCCGAAGATAAATCGTATGGGGTAACATACAAGGAAGATAAGCCGATGGTAATGGAGGCTGTGCAGAAGATGAAAGATCAGGGACTGTATCCACAAAAACTGTGGGAGGATAAATAATTGAAGAGCAGTATGGAATTAACAAAAGTAATCAGTGCTTTTAATCTGGAAGGGGAATTACAGGAGTGTATTGTTTTTGGAAACGGACATATCAATGATACATTCAGGCTGACTTTTAAGACAGAACAGGGCACCAGAAGATACATCTTGCAGAAAATGAGTTCTGTTGTTTTTAAGAAACCTGTAGAACTTATGGAGAATATCAGCAATGTAACTGCATGGCTGAAGAAAAAAATCCGGGAAAATGGCGGAGACACAGAAAGAGAAACACTGAATCTTGTGATGACCGGAGAAGGCCTTCCATATCATGTGGACAAAGAGGGCGGATACTGGCGTGTTTATAAATTTATCGAAGGTGCTACCTGTTATGATGCAGTAAAAAACGACGATGATTTTTATCAGAGTGCAGTTGCTTTTGGACATTTTCAGAGACTTCTGGCAGATTATCCAGCGGAAACACTTCACGAAACAATCCCGAATTTTCATAACACACCGGATCGTATGCGTATATTCCGTGAAGCAGTGCAGAGAGATGAATGCGGCAGGGCAGCAGGGGTTCAGGAAGAAATCCGTTTTATAGAAGAACACGAAAAACTTTCCCATGTGCTTTATGACCTGCTGGAAGAAGGTAAACTGCCACTTCGTGTAACGCACAATGATACGAAACTTAACAATATCATGATTGATGATGCTACAGGAAAAGCCGTCTGTGTGATTGATCTGGATACAGTCATGCCGGGACTTTCTGCCCATGACTTCGGAGATTCTATCCGGTTTGGGGCAAGCACAGGTGCAGAAGATGAAAGAGACCTGTCAAAGATATCCTGCGATCTTCATCTTTATGAAGTATATACAAAAGGCTTTATAGAAGGATGCGGTGGAGCACTGACAGAAATAGAACTTGACATGCTTCCATGGGGAGCAGTTCTGATGACGTTCGAAAACGGAATACGTTTCCTTACTGATTATCTGGAAGGGGATCACTATTTCAAAATCCACAGAGACGGGCAGAACCTTGACCGTTGCAGGACACAGTTGAAACTGGTCAGTGATATGGAAGAAAAAATGCAGCAGATGCAGCAGATTGTTAATAAATATAAATAATTACAGAATAAAAGAGCTTCGAACCATATTTGCGGTCCGAAGCTCTTTTGTTATCAGCCTTTGACACCTCCGGAAGTCAGACCTCCGACAAGATGTTTTTCGATAAGGATGAACAGGATCACGACAGGTATCGTCGCAAACAGTGATGAAGCAAACAGATACTGCCATTCTATCATGTTGTATCCGTTAAAGATCGTAATACCTACAGTAAGTGGTTTAAGCACGTCTGTAGACATCAGGGTAAGAGCCACCGTGTATTCGTTCCATGCATTGATAAATACGAAGATCAAAGCTGTTACAATACCAGGTGCAGCTACCGGAAGAAGAATCCGGATCAACGCGGTAACACGGTTACAACCGTCTACAGTAGCAGCCTGTTCCATTTCAGGCGAGATAGACATAAAGGTTCCTCGAAGGAGCCAGATGGCAAATGCCTGGTTAAAAGCTGCATTGATAAATACAAGACCAAGCAGACTGTCTGTCATTCCAAAGGTATTCATGACTTTGTAGATACCTACGAGAAGGACAACAGGTGCGAACATCTGGGAAATGATAACAAGTCCCAGGAAGAAATTTTTGCCTTTGAATTTCATTCTTGCAAGCGCATAGGCTGCCGGAATACCACATACAATAGCAATCAGGGTAGACCCTCCTGCCACGATAATGGAATTCAGAAAATATCTGGAAAGCGGTGCAAGTGTCCAGATATCCTTAAAATTCTGCCACAGCCATGTTACAGGAAGAAGTGTTCCCTCAGTAGCATAAATTTCAGCACGGCTTTTTGCTGCGGTTGTAAACATGACAAAATATGGATACAGAGTTACCACTACAACAAGAATTACAAATAAATACAGGAGTACACGGAGGAATTTGTGCTTCGTGTCGTAGGAATGTTTGTTATTTACAGCTTTCATTCTTCCTGTCCCTCCTTCTTAAGTGAAAAGATCATGTAAACAGATGCGCAGGCGCACAGAATAAGAAAGCCGATAACAGATACGGCAGCTGCTTCTCCTGATTTACCCTTATAAAATGCCAGTTTATAAAGATACGTAACAAGCGTGTCTGTACGGCTGGCAGGATCGCCCTTGGTTATTGTCCAGATGATCGGGAAAGAGTTAAAAACATAAATAATATTCAGCACAGTACTTACTGTAAGCGATGGTCTTACCAGAGGAAGCGTTATCTTGAAAAGCTTCTGCCAGTAATTGGCACCATCTACAGTTGCCGCTTCATAATAGGCAGAATCAATACTTTGAAGTCCGGAAAGCACGCAGAAAGTAACAAAAGGTACTGTTACAAAAATGCCGACGAAACATTCCCAGGCAAAATAAGCACCTGGTGTAGGAGTCCAGTTTACAGGACTGGCTATGATATGTAACTTTATAAGAAGCGTGTTCAGAGCACCATAATCCTTGTCGATGATAAATTTCCATACACCTGCCTGAATGATCAGGGAAGTTGCCCATGGAAAAACAACAACTGCACGGACAGCTTTACGGAAACGGAATTCATTATTCAGAACCAGTGCCAGGATAAAACCAAACACTGTTGAGAGAATAACGACAACAATTGTCCATACGAGAGTGTTTTTGAGAACAAGCTTGAAGGTTGAACCCCTCAGAACTTTTGTAAAATTATCCAGTCCGCAGAATCCTTTGATGATACCTGCTTTACTTACTTCGCTCAGCGAGGTACGGAAAACTTCCAGGATAGGAAACAGAATAAAAATTGTCATAAGAAGAATACTTGGCAGGAGCCATACATATGGTTCGATACTTGCCAGAGATTTCTTTTTTTTCATTTAAACACCACCAAACTATCTTAAATAGAACCGGGAGCCGGCTACTATTGTAACCGGCCCCCGGCTTAATGAAAACGCTTTTGTTTTTTAATCCGGTATCAGCCTGCGATATCAGCCTGAAGGTCATCAAGAAGAGTCTGAACATCATCACCGAGAAGTGCATTCTGTTCTACTTCGATAACGCCCTGTTTTACATCTGCCCATTCAGTCTTGGTTGCTGGATAGAATTTACAGCTCTGGAGAATATCAATCCAGGATGCAAATGTTTCATCATCTTTTGCAAGAAGATCTGCTGCTGTCTGGGTAGTAGGAAGGAATCCTTCGAATACCATGTAGTCTGAATAACGTGCATCATCATAGAAGAAGTCAAAGAATTTGCTGATGGCAGCTGTACGTGCTTCCTGATCTTCTGCCTCGTCATTTTTGAATACTTCAAGGCGGTCACAAACACCCATTGCAACGGACTCAATGCCTTCATTAGAAGGAATGGAAGCAACTTCGTAATTTACATCATAACCACCATCGGAAAGATAGGTAGGAATGTTGTTTGGTCCGATCATCATGGCAACTTTGCCTGCACCGAACATATCCTGAAGGTCATAACGTGTTTCATTTGCCGGATCAGAGTTAGTGTAGCCGTCATTTACAAGACCAATCGCATAATTCAGGGCTTCAACGTTTGCATCACTGTTCAGAGCCCAGTCATTATTTTCGTCAACAAATCCGCCGCCATTGTTCCATGTATAATAGGAAAATGCTGCCTGACCTTCGTCAGTAGTCATATCAATGCCCCATGGATATACATCATCACCGAATTTATCTTTAATCTTCTGAGCTGCATCCTGAACTTCTGCCCATGTAGTAGGAATTTCTGCACCTGCTTCATCAAGGATATCTTTATTTACGAAGAGAGCACGGCAGGAAGCGAGGATCGGCAATGCATATACTGTGTCATCAATAGAACTTGCTTCCCAGAATGACGGGAAGAATTTTGCCTGGAGATCTTCAGAGGCATATTCGGTTGCCGGCATAAGAAGATCATCAGCAACGTAATCTGCGAGAACATCAATGTTGAGGATGTCAGGTGCATTGCCATTTGAAACAAGTGTGTTTACTTTTGTATAGATGTCATTCCATGATACGATTTCGATATTAAGGTCAATGTCAGGATTTTCGGCCTCAAAATCCTTTTCAAACTGTGTCCACCAGGTCTGGGTCTGTGTACCATACTGACTGATGATCACGTTGAGGGAAACAGGAGTGGAACTGTCGGCCAGAACAGGCTGAGCCATTGTTGCGGTCATTGCTAATGCCATAGCGAGTGCGAATTTTCGTTTCATATTTAATTCCTCCCTTTGTGGTTAAACTGACAAAAATATCAGTTCTTATTCGTGATTGTCACGAATATGATGGGTTGAATTATACAGTGAAAATGTAAAAGTGTCAACGAAATGTATAAAGAATGAGCGGATAGTGCAAATATTATGGATATTTTGCATAATAAAATCAATGACAGATAGTGTGAGCCGGAAAGAAAAAAGGTTTTTCAGGTTTCGAGTACTATTGTGAAAAAAAGAAAATGGTGTTACAATGGCACCGTAACAGAAACAAAGCAAACGTCAGGAGGAGAAAGTCATGGCAATTTTAGTAACAGGTGGAGCAGGGTTTATCGGAAGTCATACAGTTGTAGAACTGCAGAGCGCAGGATATGATGTGGTAGTTCTGGATAACCTCAGCAACTCCAGTGAGAAAAGTCTTGAACGTGTTCAGAAGATTACAGGGAAACCGGTGAAATTTTATAAAACAGATATTCTTGACAGAGAAGGTCTGAATGAAGTTTTTGAAAAAGAAAACATTGATTCCTGTATTCATTTTGCAGGTCTGAAAGCAGTTGGAGAATCTGTTGTCAAACCGTGGGAATATTATGAAAACAATATCGCAGGAACTCTTACACTGGTTGATGTAATGAGAAAACATGGCGTGAAAAACATTATTTTCTCCTCTTCTGCAACTGTATATGGTGATCCGGCAATCATCCCGATTACAGAAGAATGCCCGAAAGGACAGTGCACCAACCCGTATGGCTGGACAAAATCCATGCTGGAGCAGATTCTTACAGATATTCAGAAGGCAGATCCGGAATGGAATGTAGTTCTTCTTCGTTATTTCAATCCTATTGGAGCTCATAAGAGCGGACTTATCGGTGAGAATCCGAATGGTATCCCGAACAATGTGATGCCTTATATTACACAGGTTGCAGTAGGCAAACTGAAAGAACTGGGTGTATTTGGCAATGATTATGATACACCGGATGGAACCGGAGTAAGAGATTATATCCATGTAGTTGATCTTGCAAAGGGACATGTAAAAGCCGTTAAGAAACTGGAAGATAATTCAGGACTGAGCATTTACAATCTTGGTACCGGCAAAGGCTACAGCGTTCTCGATATTGTGAAAAACTTTGAGGCTGCTACAGGAATTAAGATTCCGTATTCAATTAAGCCACGCCGTGCAGGTGATGTGGCAACCTGATATTCTGATGCAACCAAGGCCAAAAAGGAACTTGGCTGGGAAGCTGAATATGGAATAAAAGATATGTGTGCTGATTCCTGGAATTTCCAGCAGAAGAATCCGAATGGATATGAAGACTGATTTTTGATGTTGATTATAAAAATGAGAAATAAAAACAGATCCGGACGTCATGACCGGATCTGTTTTTGCGTAAAATTGATTTTCGTTAATGATATTTCTTTTCTTTTTCAAATTTCGGTTCACAGGTAAGTTCAATACCCAGTTTGCGGAATTCCCAGATATCTACTGAAGACAGCATAACAGAAGTATGGGCCTGGCATCCTTTCAGGGTGCGGAGCTGTTCCAGTGCTTTGCGTGCTTCCGGATTGCTTGCGGCACTGACAGAAAGGGCAATCAGTGTTTCGTCTGTATGAAGACGTGGGTTTTTGCTTCCAAGATACTGTGTTTTAAGTTCCTGGATCGGGCGGATTGCTTCCGGTGAGATTACGTGGTGCTCGTGGTCAATACCGGCAAGATCTTTTAACGCATTCAGAAGAAGCGCTGATGAAGCACCAAGAAGTTCGGAAGTTTTTCCGTAAATGATACGTCCGTCCGGAAGTTCAAGTGCAGCGGCAGGAGCTCCTGTTTCCTGTTCTTTCTGAAGGCTTGCCGGAACTACTTTGCGGTCCTCAAGAGAAGCATGAGCCTGTTTCAGAAGAAGCTCGATCTTGCGTACTTCTTCTTCTGTTCCTGTACCTGTAAGCAGTGCGGCGCAGCTCTTGTAATAACGGCGGATGATTTCCTGACGTGAAGCTTCGCAGCATACATCATCGTTCACAATACAGTTCCCGGCCATATTTACCCCCATATCTGTAGGAGATTTATACGGGCAGTCCCCCATGATCTTTTCAAACATTGCCTGCAGAACAGGGAAGATCTCCACATCACGGTTATAATTGACGGTTGTCTCACCGTAAGCTTCCAGATGGAACGGGTCGATCATATTAACATCATTAAGATCAGCTGTAGCAGCTTCATAAGCAAGGTTTACCGGGTGCTTTAACGGAATATTCCAGATAGGGAATGTTTCGAATTTCGCATATCCTGCGGCAACACCGCGCTTATATTCATGATAAAGCTGAGAAAGACAGGTAGCCATTTTTCCGCTTCCAGGTCCTGGTGCAGTGATGACTACAAGCGGGCGGGTGGTTTCAATATATTCATTTTTGCCATATCCTTCATCACTGACGATAAGAGGGATATTGCTTGGATAACCGGGAATACTGTAGTGGAAGTATACTCTGATACCAAGTTTTTCAAGACGTTTTTTGAAGTGATCGGCACTTTCCTGGCCTGCATAGCGTGTAATGCATACGCTGCCTACGTAAAGTCCGCGTTCCGTAAATGCGTCGATCAGACGGAGTACATCTTCATCATAAGTGATTCCAAGATCGCCACGCATTTTGTTTTTGTCAATGTCAGCTGCGCTGATAACAATTACTATTTCAGCCTGGTCACTGAGCTGCATAAGCATACGCAGTTTGCTGTCAGGTTCAAAGCCGGGAAGAACACGGGAAGCATGGTAATCATCAAAAAGTTTCCCGCCAAATTCCAGATAAAGTTTGTTGTCAAATTTGCTGATACGTTCTCTGATATGCTGAGACTGCATCGTCAGATACTTTTCGTTGTCAAATCCAATTTTCATTTGTTGTTTTCCTTTCCCATCACACATTCACCGGCAGTTAAAATTCTCCCGGCGTTCACGTTCCTAGTATACTACAAACATTCATAGTTTTCCAGTTGATTTATCAGTTAAATCTCTTTATAATAAAGAAGACAAAAAGAGGAGGAAAATAATGAACGATCATAAGGATAACCGACCGGACAGAAACCGGCCGAACCGGAATAATCCCAGAAATCAGGGTCCAAACAAAAACCGCCAGTCCATTCTGGCTTTTTTGATTTGCCTTCTGATCACTCTGGTTTGTCTCAGTTTTGTGACAGATATGATGAGTGACAAATCCAGCGAGATCACCTACGATAAATTTATTGAAATGGTCGATAAAGACCAGATAAAGGAGGTAACGCTTCAGTCAGGAGTCCTGACTATTGTGCCCAAACTTCAGAAATCTTATTATCAGAATATGACATACCGGACGAATCAGATGGAGGATACAGATTCCCTTACAAAGAGACTTGAGGGAACAGGTATTGTTTTTCATTATGAACAGCCGGATGCAATGGGTGAATTTGTATCTACGATGCTGAGTGTGCTTCTGCCTACGATTCTTCTGTTTTTCATGCTGATGTTCTTTATGCGTCGTATGAATAAAGGCGGAAGTGGAATCATGGGTGTCGGCAAGAGCCGTGCCAAGGCCTATATCCAGAAAGAAACAGGAATTAAAACAAGAAATAGAAAAGGATGGTGTGATAATATATGAAAAAGCTTGACAACTTTTCG
>JABLTO010128503.1_pt1 | contig 14372 bp, 17 predicted proteins | sample 7160091 | NCBI WGS metagenome assembly JABLTO01 (sample SAMN14651225, study PRJNA627086) | human gut metagenome | isolation source: feces | host: Homo sapiens
CGGCGGCTGCGGCCTCGGCCTGCGCCACCAGGTCCGGGCGCGGGGCGATGGCGGTCACAGTCGGCAGGCCGTCCCGCTCCTCAGTCGTGATGTCCGCGTAGGCGAGGGTGTCCGGCAGGGTCATGCCCTCCGGGATGACGGCCCAGCCTTCCGGGATAGGCGTGGTGCAGATGCCATAGATCACCCGGTGCTCTGGCTGGGTGGTGCAGTCAATAATAGTCATCATGTGTTACCTCCTATTACAGGTACTGGTAGCCATACACGGTAAAGCGGTTTGCGCTGGAGCCGCCCGAGATGGACAGGGTGCCATCCGATGCAAAGGATACGGAGACCAGCGAGACATCGGCGCTTTCATTGTTGAAGTGAATGTAGTTGCTAACTGCCTCATAGCCTGAAGTTGCGAGGCCTGTAAGCGCCACAGCTGCGGAGCCCCCGCGTGCGACCTTTGCATGCCCGAAATCCGCAGACACTCCAAGAGTAGTCCCTACTGCAACCTCGTAATCAGAAGTATTCACATACCCTCTACCATTCCGTCCCATCGCGGGAATTGCCGAGACAATCTCGACATAGTCCACCGTGCTGGGGATTGCCATCGTGGTGGTGCCGCCGGTGCAGACGCCTGCACCCGAGAAAACCAGTTTACCGTCCATGTTCATCATCCTTTCGAGTCGTGTGATTTTGTCCGCGGTCAGTGCAAAGAGGGTGTCGGCCTCGGTCTTGCTGTACGCACTGCCCTCCTTGATCTCCGCGTTGAGGACTGCCAGCTGTGCACGCAGCTGCGTCTCAAGCTCGGCCTGCGCCGCCCGCCACTGGGCGATGAGCTGCGCTGTCGGGATGCTGGTCACTCCGTCCCGCATGACGCCGCAGACGTCTTCGTCCGCGCGGGTGTCGGTGAGGTTCGCGGCAGTGATGGCAGCGCTGCCTGCGGGCACAGAGATCGTGCACAGACCCAGCTCATACTGGTTGTGGTTCTGCAGGATGTCGGGCGGCTGGGCGGCCACGGCAGGCGTGCCGGTCTTGAGCCGGATGGCGGTGATGTTGGATGCCGCGTCGAACTGCAGCACTATACGGTCCACCCGGTTGAGGGTGTTGTCGGCATCGGGTACAGTCAGCACCGTGTTCTCCCGACTGCAAACGGACACGCCTTTGAAATCGTCGTAGTTCATCCAGGCAAGACCCGGCGCGATCGTGACCTGCCGGGTGCCGGTGATGCTGGCGGCGAAGTTGCTGTCCTTGGCGTAGACGCCGGACGTGCGGGTGCACAGATAGGTGGCCACATCTTCGGCGCTGTAGGTCACGCCGTCCAGCGGGTATGTGATAATGCTCATGTGTTTTTCCTCCTGAGGATAGGGGTGCCGATCTCGGTACTGACCGAGTTCTCACCCTTCTGGGACTGTAGGGTGACCGCCGTGATGCGAGCTGCCGCCTGGATATCGGTGCCGGGCAGGCTGGCCGCCACTACCTTGCCCACGGTGACGGGACCGGTGGGCGTAAAGCGGAAGTTTTCCAGCCGCTGGTGTTTTGCCAGCTCCTGCTCGCCCAGCGTGCGCAGGGCTGCCAGGTAATCCGCCTGGGACTGGCTGTCCTCTTTTTTCTTGCTGGAGGCGTCCAGCAGCATCTCCCGCCGGGCCGCGCCGGTGTTGCCGGTAGCCCCGACGGTCACTGTTCCGTCTGCGCCCACGACCGTACAGATGTTTTTGTAGTCCGTGATGCTCTCGGTGTAGGTCAGGTCGGTCAGGTTGCCGTACTGCGGCGCATACCGGGCGTTGGGGTCCAGTTTGGGCCGGTACAGCTCAAACAGCAGCTTTTTCTGCGGCTGGTCGAACCGCACCCGGAAGCCGATGTCCAGCTCCTGACACACCTGCTCGGCGATGGAGAGCAGGCTGCCGGGCTTGACTTCGCCGGTGTAGGTGTCGGTCAGGCCTGCAGCGTCGCCCAGTTCCAGACAGGGCCATGCGGTCCCGGACACCAGACCACGCAGCGTGTTCTCCACGGCAAAGCTGCTCAGCGTTCCCGTGCTGATCCGCTCGTCGAGGATGCAGGCGGCATCCTTTGTGGAGATGACCAGTTTGTGGTCGGCCTTCTGGGCAGATACGATGCGCATGAGCCGGTCACTGCCGATGAGCCAGAGATACCGGTCCGGGCGGCAAAGCGCCTGCAGGGCGGTGGTGTCGTGGAGCTCCAACTGGGCTCCCTGCACATTGCTGTAGACATTATAGCGCTCCGGCCACACCAGAGACACCCAGCTCTCAATGCGCCCCAGCGGCCGCAGCTGGGCATCGTAAACGCAGATGCTTTTGTGCCCGGATGCAGTCAGGGCAGATGTAATATCAGCCATGAGGTTCCTCCGTGATGATCGTGGTGAACGCGGCGTGCATGGTCAGCGACAGAAACAGCCAGCTGTCACCGGAATCCGCCGTGCGCTGCCATGTTTGCGCCCCGTGATATACGGTCCAGAGGTCGCTGCTCTCGTCCAGCACGGCAAAGACGTCGTAGTTTTTGCCGTCGATGACCTGCCCCACCCGGAGCTGGCCGTTTTCCCGGTAGACCTGCAGCTCGTCGCCGTCCTGCAGGGTCGTGACGAAGCGCAGAGATTCGCCCGTTTCCGGGTTGATGACACCGGGGTTGACCACATCGCCGCGGGCGGTCAGCGAGAGCTTCCAGTTCTGGGTGTCCAGACCATCGTTGAGGATGCGGATGTAGCTGGCCTGCTCCCGGATGCCGTACTGGTGCGAGGTGTAGCACGCAGGCAGCCGGAACACGGGCGTCACCTTAATGGTCGCGGCCAGCGTTTCGGTTACACTGTGCCAGTAGGGGTTCGGGCAGTACAGCTGAAAACTGAACGTCGGCCAGCGCAGCGCAGCACTGATGGCCGGGCAGCGCTGCACCTCGGCGTCGCAGTAATACTTCCCGGCCACGGTGAGCCGCCCGGTGACGGATGGTGCAAAGATGTCCCGCAGCTGACGCTTGCAGTAATCGGCGTTGCGCAGGATGCGGCCGGTGATGGTGCGGGTGACGCCGGAAATGCTCCGGCTCTCCACTGTCGCGCCCACCTGCTGGTAGCCCTGGCTGGTCTCCAGATCCACGGGCAGGTCGCCCAGCGGGTCACAGCTCCAGAGCACACCGGCAGCATAGCCAAAGGCGAAGCTCTGGCCGTCGCTGGTGGTAAAAACGGCATCAAACACCCTGCAGCACCGCCCTTTCCTGCTCATACTGCGCTTCACGCATCAGGTCGGCGGCCGTCTGCGCTTTGCTGTAAATGTACTGGTTCACCTCGATGTTGGGCCGCTGGGTGCGCTGGGGCAGCGGAGAGGTCTTTTCGTAGTCCCACAGGGAGGAGGATGCACCGGTGACGGTGCTGCCTGCAGTGCCGGACGCGCCGGTGACGGGGCTCTTTTTGAAGGAGCCGCCGATGCTGGCCACGATGGCCGCAATGGTGGCCGCCAGAGCCACACCGGCCGCGATCATCAAAATCGCCTGCGGGGCACCGAAGCCCGTCGGGAACAGTGCCGCACCGATGGCCTGCAGCATGCCAACAAAGGCAGAGCCGATGGAGCCGATCAGACTTCCCAGCGATGCAAGGATAGAAGGAAAGCTGGAGAGCAGCCCGCCCTGCAGGCCCTTGCTGATGGCCGTAGCCGCTGCAGTGATCGGGGCTTTCAAGCCAGAAAAAATGTCGGTCAGAGTGCCGCCCAGGCCGGAGAAGCGACTGATGACGTCACCGAGGCCGCTGGTCAGACCGTCGCAGATCTGGCCGCCCAGTTTCCAGGCACCGTTCGCCAGCTGGCTGACGCCCTGTTTCAGCACGCCGTTGACCTGCTGGATGAGGGCCTTGCCGGTATCGTCGATGAGCTGCTTGGTCTCCGGCGCAAGGCCATTGTACAGGGTGGACAGCACCCACTTGCCGACGGACTGCCAGTCCTGCTTCTTCACCGCTGTCACCAGCGTGTCGAAGGTGCCCAGCACACCCTTCTCGGCTTCTTCCTGCCAGCCCTTCGTCAGGCCGGAAAAGCTGTCAGCACTGGCCCGTTTGATGGTCTCAGCAACGGATTCGGTGCCGTCGGCGGCAATGGTCCTGGCGCGCTCCACCGTCACGAGCATCCCGTTCAGCACCTCGGTCTGCGTTTCGGTGATGACCTGCTTTTGCTGGGTCGTTCCGTCGGTGAGCGTCTCGGTGACAGTTTTGGTGTTGGTCTGGATGCCGTCCACCACAGCATCAAAGGTCGAAGTGACCGAGAGGGCCGTCTCGCGGACGGTCTCCATGGTCTGCTGGATGGTCTTCTTGCCGTCCGCGCCGATGGTCGTCACCGTCTTGATGTCCTTCAGGAGGCCATTCACCATCTGGCGGCTGGTCTCGGTGATGACTTTTTTCTGCTGACGCGTGCCGTCGGAGAGGAGTTCGTTCGTGGTCTGGGTGGTGCGGGTGACCTTGCCCAGCATTTCGGTCACGGTGTCAGAGTAGGACTCGACCGCCGACGCTGCCTTCTGCGCGGCTGTCTTGGTCTTCTTGCTGGATGCGGCCGCCGCGTCGCCGGATTTGGTGTAGGCCGGGATAGCGATATCCGCCATATCCTGGGCACTGTCGGCGAGGTCGGAGTTCGCGCCGATCCAGTCATTCAGGCCGGAATCATCGCCGCTGGCGGTCTCGGCCAGGTCGAGGCCTGCCGTGACAGCAGTGGCCACCGACCCGGCACCGGTCAGACCGTTGATGAAGTTCTGGATCGCGGTTTTTGCCAGCTGGAACAACTTTCCGGGCAGCTCCCACAGCCACTTCAGGGCGCGGGAAAAGCCACCCTTGAAGGCCGCCAGCAGGCTGGAGCCCATGCTCTTGACACCACTTGCGATGTGGGTGAGCAGGCTCTTGCCGATGTTCAGCCAGTTGACGGCCGAAATGACCGAGAGCACCGCCTGTAAAATCTTCTTCCAGTTTGCCAGCAGCTGCGGCACCGCCTTGCCGATGCCCACCACCAGCTGCACCACAAGGGAGACGCCCTGCGCAAGGATCTTGGGCATGTTGTCGTTGATGCTGCCGCAGATGTTGATGATGATATCGGGCACATAGGCGATCAGGTCCGGTAGGCCCGCGATCAGGCCGTTCACCAGCTGGGTGATCATGTTCAGGCCCGCATTCACGAATTCGCCCGCGTTGGCGCGCAGCTCCTCAGTGAAAGAGAGCAGCTGCGGCAGGGCATTGGACAGAAAATCCGGGATGCCCTGCGCAAAGCCCTCGGCCAGCGAGTTGAGCAGATCGGTGCCGGACTGCAAGATCGTCGGGACCAGCGTATACACCAGCTGCGGGATGCCCTGCAGCATATTGCCGATCATGGGCAGCAGGTTACCCTCCAGGAAGGTCTGCGCCGTGTCGGCCAGCGCCTGCAGCGGCTCTGTCAGGTCCGCACCGGTGGACCACGCTGCCAGCACGTTTTCAGCCGCGGCTTTCATGGAAGCAAAGCTGCCGGTCAGGGTGGTGGACGCCTCCTTGGCTGTGGTGCCGGTGATGTCCATCTCCTGTTGGATGACGTGGATGGCGCTGTACATGTCGGCCAGGTTGCCCAGGTCGTACTTGACGCCGGAGATCTTCTCTGCGTCCTTCAGCAGGCGCTGCATTTCAGCCTGCGTGCCGCCGTAGCCCAGCTTCAGGTTGTCCAGCATGGTATAGTTCTGCTTTGCAAAGCCCTGATAGGCGTTCTGGATATCCTGCATATCCGTGCCCATCTTATTGGCATTATCAGCCATGTCCACCATGGCCATGTTGGCCAGCTGGGCTGCAGCATTGATGTCGTGGCTTACGCTGGACAGCAGGCTGGCTGCAAAGCTGGTGGTCTGCTCCATGTAATCGTTGGCGGACAGGCCCACAGTCTTATAGGCTTGGGCGGCATAGGACTTGACGGTGTCGGCGCTGTCTTTGAACAGCGTCTCCACGCCGCCCAGGCTCTGCTGCAGTGCACCGCCCAGGTTGAGGGATTCCGAGATGAGCTTGCCGATGCCTGCCGCGGCCACGACCTTTTTGATCGTGCCGACCAGCTGTGCACCGATGCTCTGGCCGGTCTTTTCGCCCAGGCCGTCGGTCTCCTCGCCGAAAACGTCGGTCAGCGCAGCACGGATGCCCTGCGCCGAGGGCACGATCTGCACATAGGCTTTCGCCATTTCAATGCCTTCCGACATTGTCAACCACCTCCTTTCAGGGCCGCAAGAGCGGCATCAAATGCTTCCGGGCTGTCGTAGCTCTGCACATTGCCGTCGTCTCCGGCGGAAATGCCCATCAGGTCGGCCACCACAGAGGGCGGCTTCGATGCATCGCTGTGCAGCCACCAGACCACCTGGGTCAGGCGGTCCGCAGCATAAGCCTGCAGCTCCGTGGAAAAGGGCACGGTCCGGCCATGCACCCGCATCAGGCTGCGGCTGTCCTCCGGCAGACCGGCGGCCAGGGTGGCCGCCAGACGCAGCGGCAGGCTGCGCCAGCTCAGCACATGGTAATACTGCGCAAAATCGCAGATGAGGGCATCCTCGTCCGACGCGATCAGTTCGGCGAGGATGCAGAGTTTTTTCCGGCCTTGAAGCTGGTGAGCAGCTCATTCAGCGCCTTGTCGAGGGCACTCATGGGGACAATGCCCTTCTCATTGCGCAGGTGGTCGTACAGGCGCGCCTTGTTCTCCGGCGTCAGCATCCGGTCGCGCAGGACAAAAAAGGCCGAGGGGTCCTTGCCCAGCCTGGTCATAGCTTCGATCATTTCCGCGTCGTCCAGGAAATTCTCGTCCAGCTCGATTTCAAAGCCATCGTTCGTTTTTGCAGTGATCATGCCTGTGCCCCCTTGTTACTTGCGGTGTTCTTGGCGGATTGAGTCACGGCCTTGCTGCCGCTGGCAGACTGGGCCGCCTCTGCCGCGATGATGTACTCGTAATGGGTGTTGCCCTTGTCGTCCGGTACGGCGGTGATGGTGGTGTTGTAGCCCACCGCACCGTTGGAGTAGGTAATGTCGCCCACCGCGGTGACGGCGGCGTCCGGGATGACGATGCGCTTGAGCGCGCCGTTCTTCATGACCATCTCCACGACCCAGGAGCAGTCCTTCTGCTCGGAGGAGTTCGCTTTGACCGTGATGCCGGCCTCCAGTGTGCCGGTGACGTTGTCGTCGCCGTACACGGACTTCAGCACAGCCGTGCTCAACGCTTCCAGCAGGGTGTAAGCGAAGGTGTCAGGCTTTTCGGTCTGCTGGGTCAGCACGGTGTCACCGCCCCAGGCGGTGGTGTTCTCGCTGGAGGGCGAGTTCGAGTTGGTCAGGCCGTCGCTGGAAATGTAGCCCAGCGACTGGAAGGCTTTGTCCAGCTCAGACTTTGCGTCCGTGGGCAGCGGGGTGCCCAGCGGGGCACGCCAGACCGCGCCGCCGACCTTGGGCTTTGCAGCAGTTACGTTCTTTGCATCCATAGAAATGCTTCCTTTCGTCAGTAATGTGTAACAGAAAAAACGGCCTGATAGCGGGGCCGTTTGCGTGTGGCATCCGGGAAATTGTACTCAGTGACAAGGTTGCAGGAGACGACCTCGGGCAGCGTGTCGGCAGCCTGCATGGCCTGCACCACAAAATGGCTCAGCTGGGCGGCAGAAAAGTCGCTGCGGCCGTAGGACTGCACCGCCAGCGTGGCTGTGTAAACGCCTTCGTCGTGGCTGTCGCCGGTCTTTTCCAGGATACAAAAATTGCCGGAGGGGTTCTCCGGCATGGACATGTAACAGGGAAAAGCATTTTTCCGCAGGTAGTTCAGGATGATTTCTTCGATCATTTCTTTCGCTGGTAGCTCCTCACGGTGATCACTCTGCCGTCCTTCAGGTGGCGCTTGTGCTCATGCACCACCGCACCGGAACGGCTGGAAGAAACGGCTTTCAGCAGCGTGTTGTTGGCCGAGTTATCGGTGTAGGCAGCTGCAGAGGTGGTCTCCACCACGGCCACAGCGCGGGTCTGGGCTACATAGGCCTCATACCCGTCGCCGCAGCGGTCTTTCACGGTGTTGGCGCGGTCTTTGAGCACAGCCTGCATCTCCGGGGAGCGCAGCAGGGCGCGGACGCCGGGGCTGTTCAGCTCGATCTTGACCTTAGCCATAGCGCTCGACCTTCACTTTCTTGTTCCAGTCCAGCGGCACGAGTTCCTCAATGTACTGCTGTACACCGCCGTAGGTGCGCCATTTCTGGCCGAAAAATTCAACGGTAACATCATCCCAGTTATGGGCATCGCCTTTCGGGATGCACAGCTCATAGGCGAGATGATGGCCGTTCAGCTGCAGGTCGGTCGTCACAGCGGAAGCATCTGCCGGAGTGACCAGCACATTCTCCACCGTGACCGGCGTTTCTGCGTAGATGGGGTCATGGAAGCGGTCCTCACCGGTCTGGGTCTTCTCGTACAAGGTGACAGGAATGCCCTTAATCCACGGCATAAGGTTCGATCACTCCGATCCGCTGGCGGCGCAGGCCCAGCCGGGCCAGCTCCGATTTTTTGATGAACAGGCCGCCGCCGGGCACCAGAAAAGAGCCGGAAGCGGAATACCCGCCTGCCGACTGGGTGAACTGGGTCATAGGCTCCTGATTCGTGCTGGTCATGAGGGTGCGGGCCGCCACGTCCACCGTGACGCTCTTGGCCACGAGGGCCAGCGCCGGGTCAGCAGCCACAAGGGCGGGCAGGTCTTTGCCCACCTTGCGGGCTTCCACATCCAAACTGGCCGAGACCACCTCCAGCAAGGGAGATGCCCGGGCCTGTTCGGCGGCGGTCATGGGACGCCACAACGCCGCCAGATCTTCCAGTGTGGCGTAGGTCATTCGGCGGCCTCCGCTTTCTCCTTATCGGCCTTGGCGGTTTTGGACGACTTGACCGGCTCCCAGTCACCGCCGGAAATGCGGCAGGGCGTCTCGATCACAGCGCCGGTCTTTTTGTTGCGATACTGCATGATGATTCCTCCTTAGGCGCTGGCCTTGATGTGAGCGAATGCGGCGGCATCCAGAATGCCCCAGCCGATGTAGGCTTCGCCGCGCAGATACACCTGATTGTGACCCTTCAGGTCACCCAGCGTGGTGTCGTTGTCGGGGTTGCCGTACTGGATGACCTCAATGGGGATCTCCTTGGCGTAGCCCCACTTGAAGCAGTTGGCGAAATCGCCCACCAGTGCGCGGTCCAGACTGGAGCCGGAGGACAGGTTGGAGGTGGATTCGACATGCAGGCCGTTCACCTCGCCGGGATTGGCACCCCATGCCAGCTGCGGATACAGCTTTGCGCCGTCGGTGGTGGTCTGGGCCGCCAGTGCACTCTTGAAGCTGGGCGCCAGGATCATACCGGTCACGTCGCGCTCTGCACCCTGCACCAGAGCAATGGCAGCTTCCACGTTAGTGTCGGGCTTATCGCTGGCCGCAATGGTCACGGCCTGCGTGACCTTTTTGTCGAAATGATTGTCGCCGATGACAGAAGATGCCGTGCCGGTGCGCGGATTGACGCCGTGAAGGGCCATCAGATCCAGACCCTTTGCCACCTTCTTGGCGAAGCCATCTGCGAAAGCCTCCAGAACGTTCATCTGGTATTCCTCGGAAGCGTACAGGAATTCATCCGACACGCGGGCACCGTACTCGACCTTCAGCGGCAGAATGGTGATGGAATCCACGGTCGCGCCGCCCTTGGTCTTGGCACCGTTTTCGGCCACGATGTCCACTTCCTTGTCCAGCGTGAAGGTGAACTCCTTCATGCCATTGAACGGGATGGGCGTTGCGCCGCAGAGCTTCGCCAGCGCGGATGCACCGGTGGTCTTCTGGATGAAGCCGGGCACCAGCTCGGCGGGAAACAGGGAACCTTTGCTCAGAATATCAGGCATTGTAAACTCTCCTTTAGTCGTTGTTCATCAGCTGGTTGGTGAAGGTGCGCAGGGCGTCACGCTTGCTGCCGCCGCTGGGGTCCGGGTCGCCACGCGACGGTGCGGGCGGGTTCTTGGGCTTGAGCAGCTTCAGCAGGCTCTGGGCGTCCTTGCGGATGTCGGCCTCGGTGGAGCCGTTCAGCCGCGAGGACATCTCGAACGGCAGACCGACCTCATGGGCGATGCGGGACTTGAGGGCGTCCGTCTCGTAGGTCTGGATACGGGCATTCAGATCTGCGTTCTGCGCCTTCAGGTCGTCGTAATCGGCATAGGGCGCGAGACGGTCTGCGACCGCTGCGTCGAATGCTTCCTGCGTGGTAATGGGTTCAAATGCTTCTGCCATAGAAAAACTCCTTTCGTTCTGGCAAACAAAAACAGGCCTGTGTGGCCTGTTAATAGCTGGTGCGCTGGCGGCGCTTCGCCTTGCCCTCGGCGCATTGCCAGTGGGCAAGGATGACGCTGTCCAGCAGTTCGATGTGGCCGCCCTCGGTCAGGGAACGGTAGCCAAAGCCGCCGTTGGAGCCGATGGCCCGCTTTTCGCAGTTGGAAGCTGCCTGTGTAAGGCCGGGCTGTCCGGCGTGGCACAGGGTCTTTGCAAAAAGGGCCTGCTCAAAGGCAGCGTTGGCCGTGATGACCTGCTTGACTGTTGGAAGGACGGGTGCCTTGAGGTGTGCGGCTTTCATGGCGTCGGCCAAAAGCTGCTGCCCGCTGGCACCGTCCACCGCCACGGCGGCGAGGTCGGCTTTTGATAAAAAATCGAGGAGCCACCCACTGCCCGCCCGGGTGGGGCGGCAGTCGATGGCTTCCACGAAGATGGTGTTGTCTTTGGTGCGGCACGCGACGGCCAGCGCACAGCTGGTGCCGTCGGTGCTGAACTTGATGCCGGCATACAGTTTTCCGGTGAGCTTGGGCAGGACATCTGTTTTCAGTTCATCCCACTCGGCGCGGCTGATAGCCGATTTGAGATTGTAGCGCAGCCACAGGCCCAGACGCTGGATGTTGAAGTCGATGGGGTCATCGCCGATCTCATCTGCCACGCTGCGCTCGGTGAAGATGGTGCCGAGACTGGGGTTCGTGCGGTACCACGCTTCCACGTCGTGGGGGTCGGTCTGCTGCTCCACGCTCCATTCGGCCCAGCCGGTATTCTGGGTGTCGCCCCGCAGGGCAGCATTGCGCATTTTCAGGAACACCGTGCCGGAGGAGACCGGCGTGGGCGGGGTGCCGCAGAACAGGGTCTGCGGGTTCTCGCTGTCGGTGACAACATACTTCAGGGCACTGGCCTGATCGTCGGTGTATTCCTGTGCTTCGTCTACCACCAGCAGGTCGAAGCCCTCGCCCAGACCGCCCTTGGAAGAACGGGTGCGGAACTCAATGCGGCCTTCGCCATCTTCCAGCTGGATGTGCTCGCGGCCTACCGCCTGGATGGACTTGTACGGGATCTTCGCCTTGTCCAGCAGATGGCACAGACGCTCCCATGCCGCCCGGGAGGTTGTGGTGCGGTGGGCGGTGTGCAGGATGCTCTCGCCCTGCTGCAGGCCGTACAGCTCCCGAATGGCAGCAATCTCGTTTTTGCCGTTGCGGCGGGGCACGGCATAGCCGAACTTGGTGTGCACCCACAGATCATCCTCGTTGCGGGCAAGGATGTCATACAGGAGCAGCTCCTGCCATTGCTGGGCGGTGCGGCCGGTGGTGTTGTACAGGTCGATAGCATCCTGCCCGAGGGTCTTTGTGTAGGGTAGCACCACAGCGGCGGTAGGCGTCTGACGGCCCAGCCGCACATCGGCTGCCTGTTTTCGCGTCCGCGGCATGGTGGGCTGGCTTCCTCCTTCTTAGATATTGACGGCAAATCGAAAATATGGTATATAATAAATAGAGGTGCGCCTCCGCTATATGGTGGGGGCTCGACACCTCTATTTTTTTGCAATAAAATGCTGAACGGTGAGCAATGTATCTTTGCATATAACAAGGATATCCACGTCTTGCGTTGCGCTGGCAGTCAGCCTTTTTCGAAGAACTTCTTTCAACAAATCAACAGAAATCGTGTTCTGCCCATAGTTCAAGATAATGCCACCAGGATTCTCTTGAATTTGTTTCAGCCCATGCCGGACAGCACTGTTTGCGGATTTTTCGGTGGACGCTGTTTTTAAATCCCAGAGCTTTCCGTTCCAGATATAGTCCGGTGTCATCGCCTTATAATTATTTGCCTCGTTCAACAGCACAATGTCGCCGCCCAGATGGTCGTGCAGCCATTGTGCTGTTTTTACTTCATCGGCATGGCGCACCATGTCATAGCCGGTGTCATATGTAATGGATCCAATGCCCGGCGTGGCTGCCCGCAGATATTCCGGCAGGACATTCTGCAGCGGATCTTCTTTGGGCAGGCGCACTTTATTCGGAAGCGGCGTTTCCGTGAACTCTCTGCGCGCCTGAAGAACTTCCGGCTCCTCTGTCCATGTTTTGTTCCACACGTTCTGCCGCCTGTCCTCGCCGGGGTCGTATTCTACCCGGCAGCGGCAGCGCTCGTGGCGGCGGTAAACATCCTTCGGCACATGCGGGTAATCGTAAGTCCCGGCCAGTGCGCTGCACCACTTGCAGCAGTGGCTTTCGGCGGTGCGGATGACCCGGGGCTGCAGCCCGGCCTTGCCCTGAAACGAAACGTTCTTTTCAAGGGTGTCGTCCACCACCATGCGGGAGAAGGTGCGCACCGGTTCATCCAGTACCCACGCCGCATCCTTGAAGCGTTCTGCTTCGGACAGCTTATTCAGCAGGCCATTCACAGCGTCGGTGTTGAGCGCGGCATGCTGCGGGGCGATGCCGATGCCCGCCTGCTGGTTCAAAGCCAGCTGCACGGCAGCGGAAGCGTCCGCGATCAGGGCGTGGTCTTCTTCCAGCAGCGGGCGCACGACCCGGTCAGCAATGTTCCAGTAGAGCTTTCCGTCCGGCAGAATGTCGGCGGTCAGATTGCGGCGGAAGGCTTCGGCCAGCGCCGCACCCACACGCTCGGCATAGTCAGCAGCGGCAGCATAGGTATCGGCAGCAGGCGCTTCGTCGCCCAGCAGGGAGAGAAAGTCAGCCCGGATACGTTCCAGCAGCGCCGGGGCGATGTCTTTTTCGTCCATAGGCACCTCAGTTCTCGGTGCGGATGCCGGTCAGGTCGCGCAGATTCTCCTTGCCGAAGTAGCCCGGGATGGCGGTGTTGATCTTGCCCACGGCGTCACCGATGCCGGACAGCGTGGCGGCGTCCGGCTCGAACACCGGTTCCCACACGGGGCGGGTCAGGTAAAGCTGCTGGCGCTGGTAGGCAAAATCATCCCGCACGCAGGCAGCAAGGTATCCGGCATTCAAAAAGCCGCTGCCGAAGGTGCGCTGCGCCTTGCGGGCGGCTAGGCGCAGGCTCTCGTGGCTGGATTTGATGGCTTCGGCGCTGCTTGGATTGTCGGTGACAAAACCCAGGTCATCCAGCGTCAGGCCGGTCTCACCTGCGAATAGTGCAGCAAAGGTGCGCAGCTGTTCGGTGTAAGGACTCATGCTCTGCTGGGTGAACTGGCCCACCACCGGGTGGTCGCCGTCTTCGTCCTTTGTGATCTCCAACAGGCTGGAAATGGTGGCTTTCCATTTGTCCAGCTGGTCGGCTTCGTTGGAGGTGCCCAGCACATATTTCTGCGGGAAGGAATAGAACTCGGCGCTGATCTCGCTGCGCTTGAGGGTGCGCAGGGCACCCTGCTGCAATCCCATGCAGGCGCGGGAAATGCGGCTGTGCCCGAAGGGACGTTTTGCGTCCGGGCGGTATACGATGGGCACCAGCAGCGGGGCCGGTGCAGGGTTCGTCACCTGATACGGTTTCTCGCCTTTGGGGTAGTACCATGTACTGCCCGCGGTGAAGTAGGCTTCCAGCGTGGGCGTGCCGGTGTCGGGAGCGCTTTCCAGCACGGCATAGCCTTCCTTCAGCAAGCCGGTCACATCGTCCATCACACCGGTGGCATTTGCGCCGTCGATGACCTGCATCTGCGGGAAACCGCTGTCCTCATCCTTGTGGATGTACACAAAGCAGCAGCTGGAAATGAGCGCGGACAGCACGGCACTGTCAAACAGCACATCCGCGTTGTTCATGCGATAGATGGTGTTCAGGTCGAAGTTATCCTCCCGGAATTCCCGCCAGACCAGACGGTCGGCCAGCGTGTCCACAGCCTTGCCGCACCAGCCCAGCACTTCCGTGAAGGAGCGGAACTCCGGCGGCGTGACCATACCGAAGTCTTTGACAGCGTTTTTCATCTCATAGTATTTGTAGCGGGTCTGCACCCGCACCCGCTTTTGCAGCAGGCGGCGGCGCAGGTACGCCATGCCTTTCAGATCGCTCATAGGGCGGTGCTTTCTCCTTTCGCGAGAAAATATTCACAGTACGGTACGGGAAGGTCAGAGGGCACCCGGGGAGGGGGGCCGGCCCCCCCCCACCCCCAACCACCAAACCAAACCCCCCCCCCCCCGCCCCCCGCC
>JABLTO010104264.1_pt1 | contig 14341 bp, 15 predicted proteins | sample 7160091 | NCBI WGS metagenome assembly JABLTO01 (sample SAMN14651225, study PRJNA627086) | human gut metagenome | isolation source: feces | host: Homo sapiens
TATTATATCATATATTTTTAAAAATAAAATATGTTTATTTTTAGAAAAAGAAAGCAATTTCTAATTAATTTGTATATAATCCATTACTCGCAACGATTTCTTCATCATCAATATCAATGTCATTATATAAATCCTTGATACTCTCATATCCCCATAAATTATACATATCATATAATAATATTTTTCCAAATATTGTACCATTACTAACAGTTAGTTTTTTATTTTTATAATTAATATTCATATATTGAACAGCCGTATATACTGCATGATTTGTATCGTTAATATTATAATTTAATTCATATACATCATAAAGATCACTACCAAAATCATCATAAACTAAATAATATCCTAAATTTTTATGACTAGTTAAAGATACTCCTTCTTGTTTTTCATTCCAGTCCTTTATTTTAGTTAAACTCTTTTCTTCAATTAGCTTTTGATCGTTTTTACTAATACTTTCTACAGATTTCAATACATCACCATTATTCTTTATAATATTAGTATCAAACCAACTATTTTTAACATTACTATCTTTAGAATTATTAATACCACTTACAATATTATAAATAACAAAACCAATTATCAATATAGCCATACCAAATATAACAATAAAAACAGCAAAATTAACACCCTTACCTACTTTATTAATTAATTTAATATCTTCTGAAATAACATTATCAGCCTCAGTATTGTTTTCATTTCCTTCTATTATAAATTCTTTGTTACAATATGAACATTTTACTTCTTTAGCCCCTGGTTTAAATTCTAAATTTGCCCCACACTTTGGACATGTTTTTTCTATTAATTTCATATTACAACCATGCTCCTTTATTATAATTACTAAATATAGTATATCATCTATGCTTTAAATTTACTATCTCTTTATTAAAAATCTATGTAAAAAAGAATGGTCAAAACCATTCTTATTATTATTCTGCAACTGTATAAACTGATGCTTGTTTCTTATCTCTTCCTAAACGTTCAAATTTAACAATACCATCAACTGTAGAATATAGGGTATCATCATTACCACGTCTTACATTAGTACCAGGAAAAATTTTAGTACCACGTTGACGATAAATAATAGAACCAGCTGTAATAAATTGTCCATCAGCAGCTTTAGCACCTAATCTACGTCCTATTGAATCACGTCCGTTAGAAGTAGAACCTTGCCCTTTATGGTGAGCAAATAATTGGATATCTAACTTTAAAAATCTCATGACTTTTCCTCCTTATTTAACTTCTACGTTATCCTTATAATTACTTTCTAATTCCTTTAATAAGTTAATCATATTATGAATTAGAATTTGTGTAGTTCTATCATCACTTAACACTGTAATAACCATTCCTTTACTACTTACTAAGTAATTAATAGACTCTCTATTTAATGATAATAATCCATTAACCGTTGTAGTAACAATACTACTAACTGCACTGCAAACAATATCTTTTCCATAATCATCATACATAGCATGACCTAGAATTGATATTTTATCATAGTTTGCACCTTTTTTTTCAACTTTAACCTTAATCATAATTATCCATTAATTTTTGTAATTTTGATTTGAGTATATGGTTGTCTATGTCCTTGAGTTCTACGGTTAGATCTATCTTTAGATTTATATTTGAAAACTCTAATTTTCTTTTGCTTACCATTCTTTAATACTTCACCTAAAACAGTAGCACCTTCAAGATATGGATTTCCAACTTTGTTATCAAGCATTAATACTTGATCAAAACTTACTTTATCTCCTGCTTCAGCATTTAATTTTTCAACGAAAATTACGTCATTTTCTTTAACAAAGTATTGTTTTCCACCAACTTTAATTACTGCATTCATCTCTTTTACCTCCTTTAATATAACTTAAGACTCGCTCTTAAGGTACAGAAAGTCTGTTTTTACCTTTTCAATGCGGTTTGAGCATGAGGCATCAAACATTAAGATTATACCATACTAATATATATGATGTCAAATTATTTTTTTCCATTCCTATATTCATTAAAACTGATTATCTTTTGTTTTGGCTTACTACTTAGTACATAATTATTATCTTCTATCTTATAACCATTTTCTATTAAACAGCTTCTAAGTGACTTATTTGAAGTATCATCTATCAAAATTTTCAAATTTTTGTTAAGGCACCCTATTTTACCATTTTTATTTCTTACTAAATTTACAGCATCAATTTCAAATGTATCAGAAAGTTGTGATGCAATAGCTTTTAAGTCTTTTTCCGTTATTATATCTGACTCAATATATCTTAACGAACAAATATAAGTATCTAACAAAATCTCATCATCTTCATAAACCATTGCTTTGGAAATAGTCATTTTATTTAATTCAATCATATCTTCTATAAAGCCAGACTTACTCATAGTATCAATGATACTATTGCTTTCTTCTATTGCTGCTTTTACTATAAAATTATCAGAAAGTCTTACTTTACCATTTTTTAAATAATCATCTAGTATTTAAACATTAATTATTTCTAAATCAAGAGCATCAACATAACTATACCCATACATAATATCTCCACCTAACTTCAATTTCTAAATATTATAAATTTGAAAGAAAAAAATCAACTATTAAAGTTGATCATTAAAATATATTGTTTTATCTAAAACTAGTTTTACATCTCTTTCATTAAATGGTTTTACTAGGATATCTACAACACCATATGAGAATACTTTATCTCTTGTTTCTTTTGAATTATCACTAGTAATAATTGAAACTGGTATTAAGGAAAATAAATTATTTGTTTTAAAATACTCTAAAACATCAAAACCATTTAAACCAGGCATATTTAAATCTAATAAAACTGCAACTATTTTGTCATTCAGATTATTAGAAATAATATTAATTGCTTCTGTTCCATCAGTTGCAACTAAACAATTATATTGATTTGAAAATATTTTTTGAACAAAATTTCTAGTTACATTAGAATCATCTACAACTAAAATAGTTTTATCTTTTAGGATTATATTACTATTATCAATAACTTGTTCTTGAACAAGACCACTATTTTCTATTCCCATATATTTTTCTACTAAAATTACAATTCTTTTAGCTTCAGTTATTAATTCATCATAGTGATCCATAATATAAAACATATTATTTTTCTTACTTTCCATTTCATGATTATATGCAAGTTCTGCAAGTTTTGTAAAACCAAAGTATTTTGAATCACTTTTTAAAGCATGAACCTCTATTGCATAATTTGCCATATCTGAAGTTTCTTTAAATTTTTTGATTCTATCTAATCTATTATATATTTCTTTTATAAAATCATTTAGTGTAGAATTATACATATCCATATCACCAAATAATTCTAAAGCCTTAGCAACATCTACTCCATTAGATGTAAGTAAATTTACATCATACATACACATTCTCCTATCTATTAAATACTTTTTGATGCAATAGTTTTCTCTACTACTAATTTAACGTTATTTTTATTAAATGGTTTATTAAGCATATCTACAATGTTGTATGAGAATGCTTTATCAATTGACGCTTTATCATTTGCTCCAGATATAATAGAAACAGGTATCTTTTTAAATAAATCATGTTCCTTAAAATAATCAAGAACTGCAAAGCCATCTACTCCTGGCATATTTAAATCTAAAAGTAAGGCAGCTATATTAGAATTTGAATTAACTATATTAATTACTTCTTTTCCATCCTTTGCCATTAAAACACCATAATCATTATGAAATATCTCTTTAACAAAATCACGAATTATAACTGAATCATCAGCAACCAAAATAGCTTGAGTAGCATTATCTATATTTTCTTTAGAAATCATAACAACATCCTCAGAAGTTGTGGTATTAGAGGAAGCTTCATTATTAGCATCAGAAGCCTCACTATTTCTCATAAAATACTCCTGAACAACTCTAATTACACGGTTACCTTCAATTACTAATTCATTATAATGAAGATTAACACTAGTAATATCGCCTGCTTTACTAGCCATTTCATGATTATATGCAAGTTCTGCAAGCTTAGTAAATCCTAAATATTTAGAATCACTTTTTAAGGAATGAACCTCTATTGCATAATTTGCCATATCAGAACTTAGTTTTAATGCTTCTATTTTTTTCATTCTATTATAATAACCATCATAAAATTCTTTTAAAATTGAATTATACATATCCATATCGCCAAGTAATTCTAAACCTTTATCTACATCTATACCATTTGTTTTTAAAATTATTGTATTATCCATATATACTCTCCTTATTCTTACCTAGATTATAGCATAATTAATTATTTATTCAACCATTTTACAACAATATTATTTAATTCATTTTTATCAATTGGTTTTGCTAAATAATCATTAAATCCTTCATTTAAATACTTTTCTTTCATTCCACTAATAGCATTAGCAGTTAAAGCTACTACTGGAATATTAAAGTTTGGATTTTCCTTTAATTTATGAAGAGTTTCAACACCACTCATACCTGGCATCATATCATCCATCAAAATTAAATCATAGTTATTGGGTTCATTTATCTTTTGAATACACATCATACCACTATCAACTGTTGTAATATCAAGACTGTATTTTTCAAGTAAGCGTTCTGCTACTTTTAAATTTATTTTATTATCATCAACTATTAAAACTTTTTTACCAGAAACATCAATAACTGCATTAGTATTAACTACTTTATTAGAAGACGTTCCAATAACATCAATTTGTTCTTCTTTTGGTTTATTAATTATTCTTTGATCGATAGCAATAGTAAATTTAGAACCTTTGCCATATTCACTTTGAACTACAATTGTACCTTGCATTAATTCGATTAATTTCTTAGTAATCGCAAGTCCAAGACCAGTTCCTTCAATAGTTATATTTTTATCTAAGTCTAAGCGTTCAAATTTAGAAAATAATTTAGAAATATTTTCTTGTTTAATACCAATACCAGAGTCTTCTACTGATATTATTAAACGACAAATTTCGCCATTAATGATGCAACTAACTCTAAAATCTATAAAACCTTCTCTGGTATATTTTACAGAGTTAGTTAAAATATTTAATATTACTTGTTGAACTCTAGTGTGATCTCCATATAAAGTTGTAGGAATAGTTGAATCATAACTAGTTCTTATTTCTAACGGCTTATCACCAAGTCTTGCTTTAGTTAGTGCAAGTAAATTATCATATATATCTTTGAAATTATATTCACTGTTTACTATTTCAATTTTATTGGCTTCTATTTTAGAAATATCTAAAATTCCATTTACTATTTCAAGAAGACCATTAGATGCCATAACAATGTCTTTTACTTCTTCTTGTGCTTGTTCTGGTAAATCTTCTTCTTGTAAAGCTTGAGAAAAACCAACAATTGCATTTAAAGGAGTTCTTATCTCATGTGACATACTTGATAAAAACTCACTTTTTGCTTGGTTTGCTTTAACAGCTTGATCCTTTGCTATATTTAATTCGTTAATAAGCTTCATATCTGGATTTTCAATTGTAAAATACATCAAAAATGTTATAAATGTTTCCATAGCTGTGATTAATAGCATTTGTGGAAACATAGCTTGAACTCCTGTTGCAGTAAGGCCAATAGTTAGATAAGCAAACATTGGTATATATTTTTTTGACTTTAACTCTTTAAAATTTCTGAACATACATACTATCCAAGTAATAATACAAGATGTTGATATTACATACATTAATGTAGCTGATGGGCCATAGGTATAAACAATATCACCATTCATATAATTATTTAATGGTAATATCATCAGAACTATACTAGATACCACAAATACACCTATTGATATACCATAAACTTTATCAAAAACTTTTTTCTTTTCTTCACTTTTTGAAGATATAATAAAAATATATACAGTCAAAAGTAATATCCACGCTAATAAATATACTAAATAAATTTTACTAGATAAAGTCAATAAAAATCCTTTCATATGCCTTAAGGCTAATGATGTACTGACAACATCTATAATTAATCCAAATATATTTGTCATAATTAGTATTGAAAAAACTTTATTTTCTAATGAATCCATCCTTTTCTTAGAAAAATATACTATTGCAAGCATAGCTATATATATTAAGCTTATTACTTGTAAAACTATTCCTATCATAAAATCACCCTATACTAATAATAACATAAAAAACAAAAAAAAAGTAAAGAAAATACTATTTTTTCTTTACTTTTTGTCTACATTTAATTTCTTGTTCTAATTCCATATTATCCCAAATCATTGTTGCAATTGTATCTCTTAATTCCTCATTCTTTTGGACTAAATCATCTGTTACCTTAACTTCAATAGGCTTTCCAACTCTAACCATTAAATTATCTCCACCGATTTTATAATTATTATTAACTGCAAACGGTACTATTTTTGCACCTGTTTGCTGTGCTAGAGAAACAGCTCCTAATTTAAAATCTAACATAAATTTTTCTGTCCTATTTCTTGTACCTTCTGGAAACATAAACACATTACTTCCCTTTAATACATATTGAGCAAGTTTTTCTTTTGAGTCACATCTACTATTAGTATCGTTTCTATCTACAAAAATACAACCAGTTTTTCTGTATAATAAGCCTCTTTTAAGGGGTAAAAGTGTTGATGCTGCCAAATAATGTGTAGGAGAATTACCAATAGCTGTCATTATAGGAAATTGATCCAGTGATCCTAAATGGTTAGATACATAAATTACTCCATTTTCTTTTGGTACGTTTTCTTTATTTATAACCATTGGTTTATAAGCAAGTTTAAATAATGGTAAACCCACTTTTAAACATTTTACATAGTTACTTTCTAATTTTTTGCTTTCCTCTTCATCATAAGGAAGATTTTCATAATAGTTCTTCAATTCGTCAAAATAATTATTTTTTTCTTCAATAGATAATTTTTCTTTTTCTTCTTTTGATAATGGTATAAAACAATTTTTATCAACTATTTGCCTAATTTTTTTATAAGCATCCCATAGCGTCGTTGTTTTTATTACTTTTTTGCTTTCTTCTACATCCTGATTATACGAAGTATTAATACATATTACATTTGCAATCTCAGAAATAGCATCGATATTTTCTTTTTTATCTTCTATCATTATATCTATTCCAAGTTTTTTGCAAATTTCAAATTTCTCACTAGCACTGTTTGATTCAGAACAATAATTAATGCTATCATATTGAATTCCATTTTTTTTCAACCAATAAACAAGCATTTTTCTAAATAATTTACCTTTTGCATTGTCTTTAGTTGTATGAACTCTTCCTGTTATAATGTGAATTTCATGTCCATCCTCTTTTAATTTATCAATTACTTTTTTTGCATCTACTCGTATTGGTTCAGTTAAACAATAATTCCAAATATACTTAGTCCAATATTTTTCTCTTTCTTTTTTAGTAACATTAAAAATATCTTGTATATCATATTTTGTTTCATCAAAATCTTGAGTCTTAAAATATTTTTTTCCTGTTTTTAATTGATATTCTTCTAAATATGTTAAAACTCCATCTACATCAATACCAATCTTTGCCATAAATAACTCCTCCTTAGCAATTAAAATATATATTATTTTTTATAGACTTTTTGAATGCCTTGTTCTGCTTCCTTTTTTAGTTCTGTATGGCTTATTTTTCCTAATAATGTTTGAGGTAATTCCTCTTTATATTCAAATGATGCAGGCATTGAATATCTATCTAAATTTTTATGACATAAATCTTTAATTTCGTCATTTATCTCTTCTGACATTTCATATCCAGGCTTTAATACAACATACGCTTTTGGAACTTCTTCTTTATATGGATGATAAATTCCAATAACTGCACAAGCGGATACTGCAGGATGTTGCTCTATCACCTGTTCAATTTCATTAGGATAAACGTTTACACCACTAGATATAATCATATTACCTTTTCTTTCACTAAAGTATAATTCTCCATCTTTGAAATATCCTAAATCTCCTGTGTGTAACCATCCATCTTTTAGAGTTTCTTTAGTTGCTTTTGGATTATTAAAATACTCTTTCATTACAGACGGACCATTAACACAAATTTCTCCTATTTCTCCATTTTGAAGTTCTTTTCCTGTTGTTTTATCAGTAATCTTTATATCAGTATCTATCATTGGAATACCCACTGTATTTTCTTTTTTCATGCTATCATCTGCAAAAGTAACACCAGCTACTGCTTCTGATAACCCATATCCTTTGTTTAATTTTATTTTAGCTCCATGTTTTTCAAAGAATTTATCAATTTCTTCTTCAAATCCATTTTTCGCAAGTGAACCACCTGATACAGCATATTTTAAATTTGATAAATCAAAGTTTTTTAATTTTTTCTTTTGTTCTTTTTCATTTACAACTTTCATCATTCCTTTAAAGAATGTAGGAACTGCTAAAATATGATTAATCTTATTTTTTGATATAAGTTTATCAACTTCTTTAATATTAACCCTAGGTACTAATACTGCTGTTACTCCAAATGTTAGTGGTAAATGAATGGAACTACATAAACCAAAACCATGGAATGGAGGCATAACAGTTAACATTTTATCTCCTCTTTGAAAATTCTTAGCATTTACTTTAAACTGCTCAACCATACCATTAAAATTTTCATTTGTTAAAACAACACCCTTAGGTGAACCGGTAGTTCCACCTGTTTCCATAATAACAGCTGGATGGTCTTTGACATATGCTACTGGTTTAATTGAATTAGTTTTATTTCCTATTTTAATAAATTTATCCCAAGTGGTAAATTTGTCATTTTTACTTAGTTTTTCTTTTTTGCCGCTTAATTTATATGCTACTTTTAACGTGCTTGGCATTGAGTACTCTGGAGAAGCTACAATGATATCATTAGCTTTTGCTGTTGTACCATTAATAATACTTTTTACTTTCTTATATGAAGAATCAATAGTTAAGACCATTTTTGATCTTACTCCATTTATTGATCTTCTTATTTCATTTTCACTTTTTAAAGGATGAACCATACTTGGTACAGCCCCAATTTTATTAAGTGCCCAAAACATGATATATGTCTCAGGCATAGATGGCATAATAATTGTTACTTTATCATTTTCCTTTATACCTTTTTTTATTAAAGCATCGGCACATTGACCAACAAGCCCTGTATCTTCCATACCATCGCCAAATAAATCTCTATATGTATATTCTTTTCCAAAATATGATAATGCTACAGCATCTAAATTATCTATATTATTCTTTAAAATATATGAATAAATTGTTTCTTGTGGAACACTGCAAGTTTTAATATCATCAATTGAATATTTTTTTAACCAATCCTTATCTACATCAGGTATATTTGTTTTGGGACCAAGAATCTTTCCGTCATGTATTCCTTTTAAATACAAATTACGCTTAATCTTTAAAGATTGATTTTCTTCTATACCTAGTAAATCATTAAATTTTTTCATATTAACTGTTAAGTTTTCTTCTTTCATAACCATACCCCTCTTCATTAGTGTGCTAATTATACCACATTTTTCCATAAATTGCAAGTTTTATTGTTTTGTAGTCAATGTAATTTATGATTTTTGTATTTTTTAAAGCTACCATTTAATTATAAATTTTGCCTAAATATTTAAGTTTCCCAATATATTAAATTAAGTACGTTTTTCATTAAGCTTCGCACATAGCATACATTGTCCATTACATCTAGTGTAGTTTTTGTACTCTTCTTTTTTATCCTTATTTATCAAAGCATATGCTTCTTCAATCTTTCCTACCAGTATTAAACTGTTAAATTCATCTTTTAATCTTTCGATAATAGTGTTCATATCATCAACAAACATGTTACCAATTGGTGCAATACATTTCCAAGCACATAAATATACATTTCCTCGTATGTCTAAAAAGAAATATGGATTACTCTTTGTTGAAGCATGATTCATACAGTTTGCGCTATTTTTTCTATCATCACTTAATTTCTTTGCTTGTCCTATTCCAAATGCCTTTTCTTGTACTAAATACTTAATTTGAAATTTTACATCTTTTTGATATTCTTTGATTTTTCTAACCTTTTCTAAATCAACTCCACCACTTTTATGAAAAGGATCATCAGAAAATCTAATAGAAGATATACCACTTTTTTCTAACTCCTTTAATAATTTTAAGGGATTGTCGCTTTTATAAAAATATATACCATTTGATTCTAAGTCAATCTCTATATCACTGTTAAATTTCTTTATTTTATTAATAGAATACATTAACAAGTCTTTTTCAAGAAATATTTCTCCTCCCGTTAAAATAATTCTTTTAGTATTTTTTGGAAGTTTATTAATAATGAGATCAACTTGATTTTTAGATAATGTTAATTTAGGAAAAGTATCATTTCTCATATAACAATGAGAACATTTTGCATTACATCTTTCTGTTAATATAATATTAAAACTATACATTATTTCCCCTAATAAGTTAATAAAAACTCTACATCATCTAGATTAGATACAAGTGCTAACTGGGCTCTGATCACTTCCATCATTTGATTATCAAAAATAGAACAGCAAGAAGAACACCTCTCTGGTACACATTTTCTGATTTTACATGCATGTTCATCACACATCATATCTTCTAATTCATTTTCATTTCCGCTCATTCTACCATAATGAGAGAAATCTATATCCTTTATTTTTTCCCAATGAGTACATATTACTAAATTAGGTCCATATAATATTGGTGATAATAATGAACTATAACATTGACTTGGTTTTTGATTATCATCTATTTTACGATCATAATATTCAAAATCCAAATCATGTGGTATTTGTACATGCATTAATCCCATGCTTTTATAATTTTCTTTTAATAGATTTAATTCTTTAATAGTACTATCTGATAATTTGTATTTTTCAATTTCTTCACCTAGTGGGATTAATATTTTTACTATTTGGAAACTATCGGCACCAATCTGTCCTAATTTTTCTGCAGTTTTGATATAGCTACCTTCATTCTCTGGTCGCATACATGTTCTAGCTCCTATCATCAATGTATCTTCTCTACCATAGCTTTTTCTTTTTTGACATAATTTTTCAATTAATTTGATAGCATCATCATATGTAAATTTATCTTTTTTTGATTGGTTTGAATATTTTTGATAAGATTCGTTATTAGTTCCGGGTAAACTTATTCTTATGTAATAAGCATATTTTGCTAGAGCATCAATTGTTTTTTCATCCAACATACTACCGGAAGTTATATATACTGGCTTCATATTACATTCCGTTGCAGCGTACTTGATTATTCTTTCTCTATATGGATACATATCTGGATTTCCTTCTCCAGACATTTCAAATCTAATAGAATCAATCCCACGTTGTTTTGAATATCTAGATATTTCTTTTAAAATTTTTTCATAATGTTCAGGATCCAACTTAGTGAAATTCAAATTCTTTTTTGCCCAATTTCTAGTATCTACTGCCAAACAATCCTTACAGTTAAAATCACAATAATTATAATCATGAGAATCTAAAGATATAATTGGTAAATTACTTATTTCTTTTTTCATTTGTTTTAACATTAAATTTGCATAATCCAATATGCTTAAAGGATAAAAATGTTGATTATGTATCATATTTAATTCACATATAACACGATTAGATTTTTTATGCACCAAAATCAGACTTTTGGCATTCAATAATCGTTCCTTATAAGTCATGTTTTCAATACCTTTTTCAATATATTCATTATCGATATCGTCAATTTTTAAACTACTAACTCTATACAATTTATTACTGCTATTAATTGCTACTTGCATAAATTACTCCTCTACTAAATATTTTTTATAATCTAGATTATAAGCAAAATTATTTTTATTACTTATTTCCATTTGAATTTTTTTAATTGCTTTATATGCAATGGCCTTTTCATCATCATTCAATATGGATTCTATTATATCTTGATTATATAATTTGTTAATTTTACTTGTACATACATAAGATAGTTTTAAATCTTCATACATTGGAATTCCATCTTCTATATAATTATTTAATGAAGCAATATAAAATCTTTCGACTATGTTTAAATTGTCGTCTATATGAAAACGACATATATAATTTTCGTAAAATGGTACATATTCCAAAATATAATAATTATTATCTATTAATGTAATATTTTCTCCTTCTTCATTTAAAATAAAAGGAGTCTTAATTTGTAATATTTTTTTGACTACTATACAATAATCATTGTACTTATACAAAGAATATACATATTTATCAATATCTCTTAAGTAAGTAGAACTTAATTTTTTTATCATAAATATTGCTCTAAATCCATATTCATATATTTATTACTTTTATTATTAATTTGTTCTAATAGTATATCTTTTACTTTATTAGCTAATTCAAAATCGGCCGTACTTATCTTATTATTATCTAAAGCTTCTTTTAGTTCATCTTCATCTAATACTTCTACATTATCTCCAGTTTTTGTAACATCAAGGAATAAATCGTCGTAATATGGTATTTTAGATTCTTCATCTAATCCATTTTCTAAACTAACGTCAAAATAGTATTCTAGCCTTTCTTTTTTATCGTTAAAAAAGACTCTCATTGAATAATTTTCATTTTTAGGTATAACTTCCATAATATAATAATTTTTATCAATAACACACAATCCATTTGACAATACAAATGGTTCATTAATATCAATAATTTTTTTCACTGAAATATAACAATCTTCTAAATTGAAGTATATCTTCAATTCGTATTCATTAACTCCCCTTAAATATGTTTTACTAATTAATTTTTTTCTCATAAATCCTCCTATTTTTTTACTTTCTCTTTTACGAATTTTGGATAATAATCCCTATTGTTTAATTGCACATGAAATCTATCATCTTCTACTTGCTCAAAGAAAATATGATTTTCTCGTGCAAATTCGTCCATATTATTAATATAACTCTTTAATATATTTTCAGATGTTATACTACCGTCAACGCACAATTTACGTAACAAATATTCCTCATACTTCAAGTAGTTTAACATTTCATCCCTACCAGTAATTGTAGGAACGCTCATAATCTTTCTTTCTAAAAAGGCTCTATTGCTAGTCAAAACTTTATTTTCAATACTTTGTAATAACATTTCAAAAGAAGTATCATCATAACAATTGTTATCTATAAAACTAGCATAGAAGTCTGTTAGAAAACGATAATTTTCTGTATTAAATCTATCAAATATGTCATAACTATCTAATTTACGTGATAATACCCTCTGATATCTAACATCAATTGATGCATCAATAAATATTCTATGAATATCTCCAGAATAATGTTGACGTATCGTTTCTACGTTGCTTGATACTAATATAGTATTATCATTAAGATTTTCTAATGGTGTTCCATAATAATCATTTCCTCTTCTTTGATATTCAGCAAAAAAATGATCTTGAATTAATTTTTCAAATTGAACATTATCAATAAAATGATAATCAACTCCATCTTTTTCCCCTATACGCATATTTCTAGTTGTATAATTAACAGACTTTTCATATCCTCTACTTACCAATTTGTCAATTAAAAATGTCTTTCCAGCACCATTTTTACCATCAATAATATAAATTTTAATCACCTACTTTCAGTAAACAAATACATTCATTATCTAACCTATCTCTAATTTCATTTAAAATGTCATTTTCATATATAGATGCACAATCGCCACATATTTTACCACATTTATTTATATTTTCTATATTATAATTCAAAGATAAATTGCTTATTTTCCATTGCTCTTTATTTTTCATAATATTATTAACCTTACATGGTAATATGAGTGATTCATATATATATGGTTTCATATAACAAGCATAGCATTTACGATAATTACGTTCATCTAGGATAAATCTAGGATAATATAGAGTAGATATATCTTTAACACTAATAAATTTAGGGTTTTTCGAATGGTTTTTTTCTAAATTTCTAATATGATTTTGAATACTTTCTTTAATTGGAATATTATCAGCTAAATCCAAAGGTATTAACTCTTTTGATATCTGATATATATCAACAATATTTTTAAACTGTTTAATTATATACTCATAATTAAATACTTGCTCAATATTCAAATACGATTTTACATGAATCACAGAATTTGTGCTTGTATTTTCTTTTATAATTTTTAGATTATTTAAGGTTTTTTCAAACTCTTCTTGATTTATTTTATTACCTAAAAAAATTTTATAATAGTCCCCTAATTTTCCTAATTGTTTTAATATGGTATTATCATGATTTAGATTTTTAATATTATAACTAATATAAACACCATGGTTTTTTAAATATTTACTTAACTCAATAATATCCATCATTTCATCATTAGAATAATTTTTAATTAAAATTTCAATATTTTTAA
>JABLTO010181489.1_pt1 | contig 14322 bp, 10 predicted proteins | sample 7160091 | NCBI WGS metagenome assembly JABLTO01 (sample SAMN14651225, study PRJNA627086) | human gut metagenome | isolation source: feces | host: Homo sapiens
AATTTTAGTGGAAACAGAACACACGGAACTGCCACATACAAATCAAAATACGAAGAGATTTTACTTTTGGATGATATAAAACATTTATTTAGAACCAAAATTTCAAAAATCGAACAAAATCCATGCAATTCGATGGAACTTGACATAAACAGATGTGAAGATTCTGTGGAAAATAATTTATTTGACGGCGAATGTCTGATTGATGAGTCTGTTTTTAAGGAGGAGAAAATAGATGCGGGTATGATACTCCTTCGTAATTTCTTCTTTAAATCCTGTGGATTTCGTACGGACATCCAGGGATACTATAAACAAATCTGGGGGGAACAGTATGAACAGGCAGAGATAACGGATTGTTTTTGAAATAATCTTGAAGTGAAAAAAATTAAAATGATTGTCACAAAAAGTTCTTTTAAGCTGTTTAAATTTAGAAAGTACTTTGGTTCGTTGTATGGAACGGCACCTGGAGCGGATTGGGACTTCCGTAGATCGGACTGGCCAACAAAAGAGCGGATGGAAGAATTGGATGATCTTGATGATGAGACGATGGAATATCTCGCTTATAAAAAATGGCGCAGTACATTGTGGTCTAACGATTGTATATTTGGTGTTGTCAAAAATGAGGAAGTACATCATGATAAAAGAAATTTTACTTATCAAATGATAAATTCCATGAATTTTTCAAAAGACGATATCGATGAGCTGCTCGAAGGGGATATTAAAAAGTTAGTAGATCTTCGAACGGATTACAATGTTTATGAATCCTATATTGGAAACGGAGAAAGCACCTCTTATACGAATGCGTTTATATTAGAACTGGCAAAAAAGAATCCTGTTTTCCGGCAGACAATCATGTATAAAGAAAAAAGAAACAATGATATTCGTGCTTTTAAGCAGAAACTGTATGAAGGAAAAATAAAAGTGGAGGCGGATTACTATACACTTTGCAGTATGCCATGGGAACTGTTACAGTATTCGGTAAACAGGACAGATGAATTGGGGTCGATCTTAAAACCGAGAGAAATTTATATACAGGGAACTGCAGACAACGAGCAGAGAACTTTGTGCAGAAATCCACATGTCTGCGCAAGCAATGTGGTTTGTGCAACAAATCGGAAAAAAACGCAATTAGATCAATGGTTTCATTTTACCCGTAGTGATGGACACTGTAATATTGTAGTAATTTCTCCATGGGAGTGGGATGTTATGGAGGCATTAAATGGCGCGGATTTTGATTCGGATGAGGTGTTATGCATTCGAAACAAAACCGTTTTAAAACGGGCGCTGGAGTTACAGCAAAATGATCAGATTGCAGCAGTTCCACATATACAACTGAGTACCAATGATAAAAAAACAATGGAAACGCAGGACTTTGTACAACAATATGTTGCAGACAGTGCGTTGCGTGGCAACAAAATCGGACTGATCAGTAATTATGCCCAGATTTTGAACGGATATTATTGGGACAGTTTTCATGAAGGAAGCAGATTTCGGGAAAGACAAAAGGAATTGTATGATGATATTTTGATTTTGTCTGGATTAATCGGTGTGGAAATTGATAAAGCGAAACATACATATTCCCTTGATGCAGCTAAGGCTGCAAAAAAGATTATGAAAAAATATGCTGTGACGGATTCGGATGGGAAAAAACATTTAGACAGACCAGTCTTTATGTGTTTTATCAATAAGGAGCGGCATGGTGAAGCTGCAAAAAAAGCAGAGGAGAATCAATGGCTGGATTGTCCGATGGATTATGTGGCAAAAAGAATTTATTTGATGTGGCAAACGGAAGAAGCGTTAATAAATCTCAAACCGACTCCGACAATCGCACTTGAGAATCTGTTTGATGTAGAGCAAAGCAAAGGTTATAATACAGTTCAGGTGAAAACGGTATTAAGTAAATTAAATACGTGCGTCAAAGGATTAAAAGAACTTAATATAAACAAAGCAAACCTGGAGTGGACAGAAAACGAGGATATAAAGAAGAGTCTTTTAAATGAGACATATCGCGTGTTGAATAAAAATGATATTACCGTCAAAGAAATGAAAAAGATTTTGTCCACTGTCTTAGAGACAGATGTAACAGAAAAGATGCAGCGGAAGAAGATAAGAAAGTTCTTTTATCAATGCCTGTTAGAGAAGAACGAAGAGACCATCTGTGAAATTGTTGGAACTACGGAATTAGCAGATGTATCCGAAGAGACCATCCGCGAGGCTGCTACCGCCTATTTGAAACAGGCAAAAAACAGTGGAGCAAAGAAACAGATCAACTATGTAAAATGCAGGAAAATTTTTGAGCAGTTTATAGAAGCAAAAGATACAAAAGAGAGAACAGAAAGCTTTCGATCAGGCTTGAAAACGGACAAAAATAAGTTGAATATTGCTTATATGTTACAAGTGATAACACCGGAAGAGGATTTCGGGGCTGCGAAGAGAGAAAAGTTAATCACGCTTTCGATTTTGTATCATGAATGGCAGGAGCTCTTCTTAAGCTGTGTGAAAACGCAAATGTAATAAGAAAAATATACGAATATAGAGGAAAGAGATGTTTACGAAAGATAAGCTGTTTTACGAAAAATTGTGGAAACTTATGATCCCGATGATGTTGCAGAATCTGATGCTGGCACTTGTGGCTGTTGCAGATGCTTTTATGCTTGGAGGAATGAATCAAAATTATATGTCTGCAGTTTCACTTGCCACACAGATTCAGTTTATCCAGAATATGGTTCTTTCCGCAGCAACAGGTGGTCTGGCAATTCTTGGAGCACAGTATTGGGGCAGGGGAAATATCCGGACACTAGATGATATTTTTTGCATGGCGCTGCGTATGTGTGGCTTTGTGTCCATTTTGTTTTTTGTGGCGTGTGTCTGGTTTCCACAGTATCTGATGCTTTTTTTCACAAATGAACAGGTGCTGATCGACTATGGAGTACAGTATTTGAGAATTGCTGGATTTTCCTATTTAATTACAGGAATTTCCCAGTGTTATCTTGTGGTTATGAAAATTAGTGAGCACGCAGTATCTGCAGCATTGATCAGTACGACAACGGTATGCATTAATATTATGCTGAATGTGATCCTTATTTTTGGAAAATTCGGGATTCCTTCCATGGGGGTTCGCGGAGCGGCTGTTGCTACGCTAAGTTCAAGAATTATTGAGTTGATTTGCTGCGTACTGATTTCTTCGAAATCAGGCTATATTCGCCCCAAGCTGACGAGGCTGTTTCGATGGAACAGAAAATTGTCGCGGGATTTTCAAAAATGTGCATTGCCGATTCTTGGAGCATCTTTGTTCTGGGGCGTTGGATTTACATCATATTCTTCCTTTATGGGACATCTCGGGGTGGATGCGGCTGCAGCAAATTCTGTAGCTGCTGTTGTACGAGATATTATCTGCTGTCTGAGTGCCGGAATTTCCGGTGCGGCCGGAATAATGGTCGGCAACGAACTCGGAGCCGGAAATCTTGAACGTGGAAAATTATATGGCACACGAATGTTGAAGATTTCCTTTATCTGTGGTGTGATCATGACTGTCCTGATGGGAATTTCCGCACCATTTATTTTGATGTTTGTTAAACTGACGCCGCAGGCCGCAACTTACTTGAAAGGAATGTTCATTGTAATCTGTGTTTACATGATTGGGCGCTCTGTCAATGAAATTACAATCAATGGTGTGTTTGGATCCGGCGGAGATACGATGTTTGATGTGTACAGTCTGGCCGTGACGATGTGGGGAATTGCGATTCCGCTTGCAGCACTCGGAACTTACAAATTTCACTGGCCCGTAATTGTTGTATATGCGTGTACCTGTGTGGACGAGGTCGGAAAAATTCCGTGGACAATATATCATTTTCGCAAGTATAAGTGGGTAAAAGATTTGACGCATACGGAAAGATAGGATACCTGTTATGTTACATAGAAAGAAAAAGGCGATGGAGTGGCTGGGGGAAACAGGCAAATGGACATATGGAAAAAAACACGAGTGTAATATCTACACAAATTTAGGCGAATGGATATATGCAAAATAAGTAGTAATAAATGTCCAATAAATACATTTGTTTTGGACTTTATAAAGAGGATTTATGAATTGAGATCGTACTTTTAATAATGCATATAATACCGGGCTTTAAGTTGTGATTATGTAGAGGCTATACAGAATCTGTGTTAAAATAAAAAACAGGTAGTGTAGTAAAGTTTGAAGTAACGTGAGGAAATATTATGATCAACAGAGATGACATGCTGGAATTGTCCCGTCGCATGACACCGGCACGGACACATTTTGACCGGATCGCCGGGGCATATTTTGATGAGGAAGGATTTGTGGATGGAACATTCAATACGCATTTTTTGAAATTATCTGCCACAGAAAAAAAGAATAAATTAGAAATCGCAAAGTCGGTAGTTCTTGCGGAAACAAATAAGCAGCTAAAGGATTACCGAATTCCGGAGAGCGAACGGAAACCGAGAAGTATCTGGCAACTGTTGGATGGAATCAAAGAATCCGGACTACAGAATGATGCTTTTTTGGATTTACTATATGAAATGATTGCAGAAAAATATCAACCGAAAAAGCCGTTTGCTGTTTTTCTGTTTCATGGAGCTTATGATGTTCCGGTGAAAGGAACAGACAAAGAATGGCAGGAAGGTTCTGAGGAAGTGTATCATTATCTGCTCTGTGCTTTGTGTCCACTAGAAGACGAATATGAACCAGGGGCACCGGAAGCAGGATTTTTGTACCCGGCATTCCGGAACCGGGAGACTGCATGCGAATATATGAATATATTGAAAGGCAGATAGCAATTTAACATAGGGAAATGAATGTGCGTAGTAATGTAGAAATGAGGTCGCGAAAATGAGAATTTTAATAGTAAGACATGGAGATCCAAATTATGAGCTGGATACACTGACAGAAACCGGATGGAAAGAGGCAAGGCTTGTAGCGGAATATCTGGCTAAATTCAATATAGCTGCTTTTTATGTGTCACCACTTGGACGTGCACAGGACACTGCAAAATGTACGTTGGAAAAGATGAACCGCAAAGCAGAAACTTTTGACTGGTTACAGGAATTTCCGGCACACATTCATCGGCCGGATACACCGGATCAGGAGACAATTTGTTGGGACTGGCTGCCGCAGGATATGGAAAAAGATAACGCATATTATGATCGAAACGACTGGTGCGAGACGGACATTATGCGTGCAGAAAATGTAAAGGAAGTATATAAAAAAGTATGTAATGGCCTGGATGAACTCCTGAAAAAGCATGGGTATGAGAGAGAGGGAATGCATTATCGTGCGATAAAACCAAATAATGATACCATTGTGCTGTTCTGTCATTTCGGGGTGGAATGTGTGATGCTCAGCCATTTGCTTCAGATTTCCCCGATGATTTTGTGGCATAATTTCTGCGCACTTCCTACTTCAATCACAAGTATATACACGGAGGAACGAAGGAAAGGAATTGCAAGTTTTCGAGTGAATGAATTTGGAAGTACTGCCCACCTGTATGTGGCAGGTGAGAAGCCTTCCTTTTCTGCAAGATTTTGTGAATGTTATGCGAATGAAGATGAAAGGCATGATTAAAATATGACGGATTAAATGAAATTCGGAATTTTCCAAAATGCTGAAAGTCAACATTTTTATCGTTTGATTACCCGGACTACTGTATCCTGATAATCGTCAGTCAGTGCAAATGAATTTTTGAGACCTTCGGTAATATATACAGTGCCATCATCTGTCACAAACACGGCCTCAAAGTCATTTGACTTTCCCCAGAAATCAGCAGCTTTTTCAAGCCCCATAACAAACAGGGATGTGGACAGACCGTCGCAAAGCATGCCATCATCTCCAACGATGGTAACAGAAATGAGCCCATTTTCCGCAGGATATCCGGTTTTAGGGTCCATGATATGCCAATAGGTTTTGCCATCCTCTTCGAAATAGCGTTCATAGCCTCCGGATGTGACAACGGATTGATCAGAGATAGAGAGAACCATCATAGGTTCCTCATTATTGCGTGGGTCCTGAATTCCAATCTTCCAGGGACTGCCATCCGGTTTGTTCCCAATTGCCTGAATATTTCCACCGAGACTTAGAAGACCGGAAGTCACTCCGTTTTCTTTTAAGTAGTCGGCAACTTTTTGACCGGCATAGCCTTTGGCAACACTTCCAAGATCGATTTCCATATCATTTGGAAGAGAAATTTCACCTGACTCTGGTTCATATTGGATTTGTTTGTAGTCCACAAGCGGAAGCAAGGAACTTATCGTGTTATCATCCGGTACCTGGTATTTACCGATTGTGAATCCCCAGACGCAGACAATCGGATAAATAGACAGATCCAAAGCTCCATCAGTGCGTTCGCATAAAGAGAGTGCCTTTTGTACCAGTGTACGTGTATCGCCCGTCAGTGTCACGGAACCATTCTTATTTAGTGCAGCAATCTGGCTGCTCGAATCTGTGACGGACATTTGTGACTCCAGATCAGAGATTATGGTTTCCGTTTGATCTAAAATCTTTTCATCTCCATAAACAGAAAAATTCATGACCGTATCCATCGCAAAAAAAGTTTTGGAAACTTCCTGTCTGGATTCATGAGAACATCCTGTAAAAAGAAGAATACTGCAAAGAAAAAGTGCAAGTGATCTTTTTATTTTCATAAAAACTCCTTTTGATAAAAAATAGCAATAAGACATTTGTTGCCGTATTTGCGTTGACAATAGAATCATTATTTGATAATTTATGTCTCGCGGTTAGATAATACTAACCAAAGCGCATTATAACATGAGCGGTTGAGAGTTTCAACAAAATAAGAAGGAAAGGAAAGTGGTTATGAGAAGCAGATGGAAAAAGGTAACAGCATTGTTTATGGCGGCAGTACTTGTTTTGATGCCACAGGTATCATCAGTTTATGCTGCAAATGGATCGGAGCAAAACAGGAAAGTTCAGACACAGGCGGCCGGACAGGCAGGGGAAGAAAAAGAACCGCCGACAGATGTTTCGGCATCATCTTATTTTTTGGGAGGCTTTTCCATTAACTATTATTATGGTACGGAAGGATATGAATGGATTTCTAAGATTAGTGGAGTATCAATCAATAATCATGCATGGGAAAAAACAGGTTCGAGTTTCAATATAGGAAATAATAATTATTACTATGCAAATGATGGTTATTTGCATATCGGGGAAGGATTTGAAACAAATCCGGCAACCTGTGTGATCACAGCAGATGGATATAAGCCATTGACGCTATCTTTGGATAAAACAAATCATTCAGCAACCGTAGTTGCAAATGGTTCGGAGTCCGGAGATGGAGAAGAACAGACATACGAAGTATCGGTAGACGAAACTGTAAACGGAAGCATTGCTTTAAGCGCAACATCCGGGGTGAAAGCGGGAAGCAAGGTTACGGTAACTGCAACACCGGACAGTCATTATACAGTGGACGAAATATCAGTTCGTGGAACGGTAAGTGGAACAAAGGTTGAGGTAAATAATACATCGGCAAATACCTATACATTTACGATGCCCAAAGAGGATGTAACGGTTACAGGAACATTTAAGGAATATACACCGGAAAATGTTACCATAGACGGCATAAAGCTTGAGACAGATATATTTGGAAATACCTGGTACATGAAATTTACAAATGCTGGCTATGCAGCTGCGGTTACGGATGTAATTGTAAACGATGTATCCTGGGAAGCAAAAGCATATAGCGTTTCAGGTGGGGGCGCATATAGAAAAAATGCAGAAGAGAATCGTCTTGAATTTGCCAAAATGGACTTTTCAAGTAATCCAACAATACCTGCTTTGAAAAGTGGTGATGTGATTACAATAAAGGCAGATGGATATACAGATCTGACATTTAAGCTGGTCATTGACAATGATGGTAAAGCAACTCTTGTAGAGGATGACGGCAAGGGTGACCCGTATGAACTTCATGTGAAAATTGATGGAAGTTTTGAGGCTGCTGTCGTAGGACAGAAAGATTATGATGGGGTTTCGAGTGCCAGTGTTGGAGGATCCTCTTCAAATAAGAACAGTGCAGTAAAAGTATATGGAGCACTTGTGGAAAAAGATACAGAGCCTGCGGACAGTGATTGGGAAGAACTTGACAATATGTCCAAAATCAATCTGGACGGAAGCAAATGTTCGGTCAGCATTGTACCGGATACAGAAAATGGAACACCAAAAGACAGCGACAGTGGTATGGAAGGTGTCTACATGACCATCAGCAGTGATCTGACTTTAAACGGAACACCAAAAGACGCCGGTCAGTATCTTATTTCGATTACAATCGCAGATGATCAGGGACGTACAGCGACCAGTAACGCACTTCCGTTTCGTATTTATACCGGAAAAGAGACTCTGGCAGATCAGATTTCGGTTAAGAATTTGAAACAGTATGAGAGTGGTCTCTATGCATGGGATATCATGGAGCCATGGGTAATCGAAAATTTTGGAAGTAACGTGGAAGGACAGGAAGAGAGTGTCCGTGTACCAAAAGATTTAGAAGCGTGGTTTGGATCTCACGAAAGTGGTACATATGGATATCTTGGATATGACATACCGTGGAAACAGGTAGTCGCAAATCATATCCCTCAGACACTTTACATTCCGGACGGATGTAACTTGACACTTACAAATATGGAAGTGTTGAGCAGTGTGCGGATCGTGATTGAAAAAGGTGGAAAACTGACACTTTCGGATTCTGTAGTTCAGGGAATCATTGAAGTAAAAGAGGGTGGAACATTTTCCATGAATTATGATGCTTACAGCGGAACATTTACGACGGGGGCATCGGTTTGTGGTCAGATCCGTATGGAAGATGGAGCGATTCTTGAAAATGCAGCAATTTATTCACACACAAATTATCTTGCAAATGGAAATACCGCTGACCGTTCAAATGCAGAAGCTGTTGTATTGGCAAATGGAAATGTAACAGTAAAAGGACAGGTATTTGTGGAAGGTGATTCTGCGGGAAGTGAAGGTATTGGACAGACGGCATTGCGTGTGCAGAATGGAACTTTAACGTTAGAAGAAGGAGCAACGCTCGTTACTTATGGCGGTGATGGAACGGTAAATCTCTATTCGGAAGGCGGTCATGCACTTGAACTGGAAAATGCAACCATTACAGGAAAGGGAAAACTGGTTGCGATCGGTGGATATGTACTTTGGGGAGATAGTGGAACAGCAGTGACAGGAAACGGAAACATTTCAACAGAGGAAGTATTTTTGCAGGGAGCAACTGCTTATACCAGTAACAAGGCAGTTCCGGGCAAAGCAGTAAATGGCGAGATTAAGATTACATCTTATAAACAGCATATCGCAGATGGAACGCTGCTCGTGACAGGTGTGGATGATTCGCTTGCAAATCTTTATTGGAAGACCGGAATTCACCCGGTTCCGCCGCTTGATCAGTTTACGACATTTCCGGTAGACGATGGAAGCAAAGATAACGGATCCACAGGAGACAATGGAAACAGCGGAAATAACGGAACTTCTAAAGATAATGAAAGCAGTGAAAGTAATGGAACTTCCGGCAGCGACCAAAGTAAGATTACTTCGGTGGAAGTAAAAGGAATTGAAAAGAAGTCAGGAATAAGTACATCGATTTCTGCGGAGACGATAAAGAACATTACGGACAACGCTGGAACTACGGATGTGACAATCAAGCAGGAAGTTAAAAAAGAAGATGGTTCAACAGCATATACCGTGGAAGTAAAAGCCACAGATATAAAAGCCGGAAATGATCTTAAGCTTATGAAGAAAGATGCAAAGACTGGAAAACTGATCTTGGTAGATAAGAAGAATTATACGGTTTTGAAAGATGGAAGCATCAATCTGACAATGAAAAACGGTGGCGATTATGTCCTGTTAAACAGTACAGATGCAAAAGCTGCTGCAAATGAGATTAAAAAGACGGTGAAAGCCACAAAGTCTTCAACAAATGTAAAGCAGAAAAAGACTACAGAATTTCCATGGAGCAATAAGCTGAACATGGAAAATGTAGAGAAAATCACGTATACTACTTCTAAGAAATCAGTTCTTGCCGTGAATAAAAACGGAAAGATTACGGCAAAGAAGAAAGGTACAGCAAAAGTGAAGGCGGTTGTTACATTAAAGGATGGAACAGTGAAAACAGTTACCATGAAAGTTAAAGTAAAATAAAACGGATTATACGGACGACCAGCTTTTATCTTCGGCGAATCTGACGCAGACCAGACAGAGTCAGAAGCATCGTTACAAATTCCGCAGCAGGAAATGCAAGCCATACACCGGTCATTCCAAAGAAGGAAGACAGCAGGAATGCAAAGAAAATAATAGCAACAAATCCGCGCATGATGGAAGCAGCAAAGGCACATTTGACAGATTCCACAGCACTGAGGACCGCTGTTCCGGCGATATTGATACCGGCAAAGAAGAATCCAAGAAAGTACAGGCGCAATCCTTTTTCGGCATAGGCAGCCAGTGTTGCGTTGTGTTCTCCGTTGAATACCGCAGTAACCTGTGGTGCACACAAATAAATAAAGGCAATCAGTATAGTAGAAAGAAAAAGGGAAGTCATGAGGGCCATGCGAAGTATCTCATGTACTTCCTTTTTCTGTCCGGTTCCGTAAGATTTACTGATCAATGGCTGAGAGCCCTGTGCAATTCCATTAAAGAGAGCTATCGCGACCAGAGAGGTATTGGCAACCACACCATAGGCGGCGACGCCGATATTACCGGTAAGTGAAAGGATGATCATATTAAATACAACAGTGATGACTCCGGATGAGATTTCCCCAACGAAAGCCGACACACCGACCTGACAGGAATAGACCAGTTTGCGGATAGACGGTATGATTGGATGGAGTGAAACTGTGCATTTTTTCGAGCAAAGATGAATGCAGCAGATCAGAATTCCGATGATCGGAGAGATGGCGGTCGCAAGTGCGGCACCTGCCATGGAAAGTCCCATAGGAAACATCAAAATATAGTCAAATACAATATTGAACAGACTGCTGAATAAAGTGGCAGCCATGGCAATGGATGGATTGCCATCATTTCTTACAAACGCATTGCAAATGTGATTCCACATAAAAAACGGCGTAAATAGCATAAAAATACGGGTGTAGGAGGTTCCTGTAGCAACAATCGTTGCATCTCCACCCAGCAAAGCCACCAGTTTATCCGGAAGAAAAATTCCTACCATTATAAATAGAATACTGATGATACCAGCCCAGGCAAGTGCGTGGAAGAAATATCCGGCGGCGTCAGGGTTCTTTTTGTTGCGTTCTACCACAAAACGTATGGCTGATCCTATGCCAATCATCGCTCCGATGGCAAAAATCAGATTATAAAGAGGAAGGACCAGATTAAGAGCTGCGATACCGTTAGGTCCTACTGCACGGGAAATAAAGTAGGTATCTGCCAGAATGTACAGGGACATTCCAAGCATTCCCAGCATATTTTGAGAAACATATTTTATAAATTGTTTACGCATAAAAAACTCCTTTGTCATAAGATACCCACGTATTATAGCATGAGCAGAAAAAAGATGACAGGGAAAAGAATGATGAAGGCGTTAATAAAAGCGGCTCATTAAGTTATCATGGATATTGGGCAAAAGATTTTACTAAATTAAATCCATATCTCGGAACGGAAGAAGAATTAGAATCTCTGATTAATGCACTTCACAAGCATGGTATGAAGCTTATGGTTGATGTGGTATTGAATCATGCGGGATATGGAACCGAAGATTATTTTAATAGCATTTTAAAGGATCAGGATGGAAATTCGATTTCAATGATAAAGCAGAGGCATTAAAGGTATTTAAGGTTGCAGCTGCATTACAGATTACTGCAAAAGGTCAGGCTGTTATTTACTATGGAGAAGAAATTGGACAACATGGATTAAACATCAAAGATGCAGATCAGACAATTTCTATTCCAGTCAGCGAAGCTGCCGGAAGTACAATGACAGATCTGTATTCCGGAAAGATATACACGGTAAGCACTGATGGAAAGGTAGAAATTACGATTCCAAAAGCTGTAGACGGCGGTACCGTTATCTTAAAGAAGGAAACTTCTTCTAACGGTGGCAGCAGTTCTACCGGAACAACTGAGACTGTTAAGAATGACACAACAACCGTAACCAACCCAGACGGAAGTAAGACAGAAACAACTGTTTCTGCAGATGTTGTAAAGGCAATCACAGATAAAGCCAAGACAACAGATGTAACCATTAAGCAGGAGGTTAAGAAAGCGGATGGTTCTACTGCATATACGGTGGAAGTAAGTGCAGGAGATGTTAAGGCTGGAGAAAATCTCAACCTTCTGAAGAAAGACGCAAAAACTAGAGAACTGGTATTAGTCAACAAGAAGGATTATACTGTTTCTGCTGATGGAAGTGTTGACCTGACAATCAAAAACAGCGGTGAGTATGTTCTGTTAAACAGCAAAGAAAAAAGGTACTGCAAAGGTGAAAGCAGTCGTTACTTTAAAAGATGGAACCAAGAAGACGGTTACCATGAAAGTAAAAGTGAAATAGCTTAACTCATATTATTACTTATCCTTATAGAGTCCCCACTTGTATTACAGGTGGGGACTCACTCCTTTTTAGGGTTGAAAAAGGAAAGGGTTAATGTTAAGATGTACGAGGTTAAAAAATTTGATTCATGTGTCATTTTTAAACATGACATATAATAATGGAGGTGAAATTCATGGACAGTTGTGATAGTCATGGGCGAAGTATGATGTGCAGTGTTTTATATGATTATGCAATAAGAACGCAGCTGTCTGTGAGATAGCCTCGTTCTTGTTTCTCATGCATGAAGCACCGCACCGTAACTGGTAGGTGTATTTTTTTTGCTGTATTGGAAATTATTTTGGAATTCCCGACACAGACAGCAAAAGCAAGCTTGCCACACACTTATTTTACACATAAGGAGGCATGTATGAGCAGAACAGAATTAAAGAACAAGAATTACAGCAAAGAATTAGCAGCTTTTATCCGCAGTGGTCTTTCTAAGGAAGAATTAAGAAAGCGTCTGTCAAATTACCATGAGAATGATATTGCTGATGCATTGGAGCGTCTGACAGCCGCAGAGCGTAAAAGACTGTATCAGATTTTAGGTGTTCAGCGGATTGCGGAAATTTTAAGTTATGTAGATGATCCAGAGATTTATTTTAAAGAATTAACGATTGCCAATGCCGCAAAAGTGATCTCGCTGATGGATTCCGATGATGCGGTAGATGTTTTGGAAAATCTTGAGGAAGACAGAAAGCGGGAAATTGTAAAGCGTCTGGACAAAGAAGCGGGCGAAGACATCCGCATGCTGTTATCTTATGATGAAGAAGAAATTGGTAGTTGTATGACGACCAATTATGTGTGCATTCGTAAGGATTTATCCATCCGGCAGGCAATGAGCGAACTGGTGCGACAGGCGGGAGAGAATGACAACATTTCTACGATTTATGTGGTAGATGAGCAGGAACATTTTTTCGGAGCTATCGATTTAAAAGATTTGATCGTTGCAAGAGATAATGTGGATCTGGATAGTATCATTATTCATTCCTATCCTTATGTGCTCGATCATGAGAAAATTGATGATTGTATTGACCGGATTGTTGAGTACTCCGAGGATTCCATTCCGGTTCTGAAGGAAGATGGAACAATCCTTGGTGCCATTACATCAGAAGATATCGTAGAACTCGTAGACAATGAGATGGGCGAAGATTATGCAAAACTCGCTGGTCTGACTGCAGAGGAAGATTTGAATGAAACAACAGTCGCAAGTATGAAAAAGCGTCTGCCATGGTTGATTATTCTTTTGTTCCTTGGCACAGCGGTTTCTTCGGTTGTGGGAATTTTTGAGACGGTTGTTGCGATTCTTCCAATCGTTATCTGCTTTCAGTCACTGGTACTGGATATGGCAGGTAATGTCGGAACGCAGTCACTTGCTGTTACTATCCGTGTTCTCATGGATGAGAATTTAACCGGAAAACAAAAACTTCAGCTTTTGGCAAAAGAGATGAAAATCGGTTTTTTGAATGGACTGATCCTTGGAATTTTTGCACTTATTCTGTTGGGATTGTACATTCATTTATTCAAACATTATACATGGGGATATGCTTTTTTGATTTCCGGATGTGTCGGCATTTCCCTTGTTGTTGCGATGGTGATTTCCAGTATGGTGGGAACGGTTATTCCAATGTTTTTCCACAAGATCAAAATTGATCCGGTTATATGGAGGACTGGCAATACCATGCTACCTACTCCTGCTGACCGCAGGGCGGCATCGTTTCGCCCATACTCGCAAATATCTAACTGAATGAGCT
>JABLTO010151192.1_pt1 | contig 14295 bp, 13 predicted proteins | sample 7160091 | NCBI WGS metagenome assembly JABLTO01 (sample SAMN14651225, study PRJNA627086) | human gut metagenome | isolation source: feces | host: Homo sapiens
ATATTAGGATTCTTCTTCTTTGGAGCAGGAATGGCATTATTATCAGAAGACTCATATACAAAAGTAATTTTATTTTTAGTTGGATTCATAGTATGTGTAGTATCAACTATATTAATCCAAAATAAAGTTGTTAACCTAGAAAAAGAAATAAATCCTTTTTTAAATGGTAGCGTATATGATTTTAAATTTAGTCAAAAATGGCTTGATAGCTGTGATGAGGCAATAAAATTAAATGTATACAAAAGTTCTTTTAAAGCATATAAATCTATTACAAATACATGCCTAATACTTTGGATAGTATGTGTGTTAGGATATAATTTCTTTGATTTTGGAATTATGCCACTAGTAATGGTTACAATTATATGGTTAGTTCAGACAATAGCTTACTGTATAGAATCAATAAAGTGTTCGAAAAATAAAATAAATTAGAATGAAAAATAAAAAGATTGGCAATAGGCAAAGAATTTAATCGATACTTTAATTGGGAAGGAAAGATAAGATTGAGAAAGATAGTATAGAGTTATAAAATTTTATACTATCTTTTTTATAAGCAAATTTAGACAAGGGGATTAGGAGGATATATGGGAAAAGATAATAGGAAATTGAGCAAGTCAGAGCAGAAACGCAAAAAATTATACGAAGAAAAGAAAAAGGAACTTCTTGCACAGGGGTATGAAGAAAAAGATTTGACTATAGGTGTTGTGTATGCAAATATTATGGCATTTGTATTGGGGTTGCCGATAATAATTTTATTGCTAATATTATTTATTTATAAAAATCAAAGTGGGATATATACTTTTTCAATTTATGGACCGGTAGTATTTCTAATTGTTTTTGCTGTATTAGTTGTAGTTCATGAATTAATACATGGATTATTCTGGGCAATTTATGCTAAAAATCATCTAAAATCTATTGAATTTGGATTTATGATTAGTAGTCTTACACCATACTGTTGTTGCAAGGATATGCTGACAAAATCTCAATATATCGTAGGTGGAATTATGCCAACTGTACTCTTAGGAATAGTTCCAGCAGTAATATCAATTTTCACAGGTTCATTATTTTGGTTTATTATGGGTGAACTAATGATTTTGGCAGGTGGTGGAGATTTGACGATTTTATTGAAATTATTGAGATATAAGAGTAAAAAAGAAGAAATCCTTTATATGGATCATCCGTATGAATGTGGATTGGTTGTATTTGAAAGAGAAAATAACAAAATTTAAAAATATTAATAGATTTGCAGTGAGTGATTTAAAAGAAGAACATATGTATAATTATTGGAAATACTGTGTTTGAAGGGTGTATTTTGGAATTAATAAAAAACACTACTTACACCTCACTGCAAAAATTATATTTATTAGGCAATTTGATTAGGCTATAATATTGTTATATCAATAAATCCAAGAAATTTAAATAAAGGGGTTTTATATTAACTACGTGATATGTAAATAATAGCACCTTTGCTCTAAGTACCTCAAAAGAGTAACGTTTTATATTAACTACGTGATATGTAAATTAAGGATTTAATAACCCAACAATTGCCATAATAATCAGTTTTATATTAACTACGTGATATGTAAATGTATGTATGATTTTGAAAATCTTATATAACCTTTTTCGTTTTATATTAACTACGTGATATGTAAATATATACAAGGCGCAGCAAAAAGAATAGAAGAAAAAGGGTTTTATATTAACTACGTGATATGTAAATTTAAAAAACTTTAGTAGTTTGGGTATAGAGTGTTATAGGTTTTATATTAACTACGTGATATGTAAATAATGGGTAGAAACTCAAAATAATGAAGGTGTTTTACCGTTTTATATTAACTACGTGATATGTAAATCAGGGTAACTTTTTATATTGTCCTACTACTGGATGTAAGTTTTATATTAACTACGTGATATGTAAATTATTTTGATATAATTTCTAACTATTCTTCATATTCTGGTTTTATATTAACTACGTGATATGTAAATATAGCTTCATCCCAGTTTAGAATCTCTTTTACACTCTGTTTTATATTAACTACGTGATATGTAAATGAGGTTAAATATATTGAGAGGCTTTTAGAGTATAGAGGTTTTATATTAACTACGTGATATGTAAATTATAAGGTTGTAGAAATGCAAACAGGATATAACAGAGTTTTATATTAACTACGTGATATGTAAATTATAAAAGTTTATCTATAGTTGTATGCCCTGTTACAGTTTTATATTAACTACATGATATGTAAATAAAAATAGATTTAGAGTATTTAGAGATAGATTACAAGGGTTTTATATTAACTACGTGATATGTAAAATATTTTAGGTATAAGTGAAGATTTATTTTGGAATATATTTTTATATTAAGCATGTGATATGCGAATTGGGCACATGATAGAGGAAAGATAAGATATGCTGAAGATTTTATATTATCTATATGACATAGGTAAAAAATATAATTGATAAGAAATTAAATTATATTTTTTAACAACTATATTTTATCTATGCAAAATATTAAAAATTATTTACTATAGGAAGCTAGACTAAGTTTCAAATCTTCTATAATATCCATTTTAAGATTTTCAGGTTCTATAACCTTAACATTACTGCCCATACTTAAAATCCAACTTTTAATTTCATTATAGCCCCTCATATTAGCCTCGAAAAGGATGTAATCATCAAAATCGGTTATTTTTTGATTATCTACCCAAATTTTTTCTTTTATTATGTACCTAAAATCATTTCGTATTTCTAAAATAACTTTAATTTCATTACCCTTATAAATACCAATACAATTTTTTATATAATTTTCACTTGAAAAATTTTCATCTATGGAATAGTTTTCTTCTAAAGTATTATATTCTTCAATTCTACAAATTTTAAAATCTAATACTTTTTGTCTTTTTTCACAAAATGCAACCATATAAAAGTCACCCTTATAACTTGTAATTGCATAAGGATGCACAATTCTTTTACTTAAACCTGATGATAGTGAGTGATATTTTATTTCTAGCTTCTTTTTAGTTATATAAGAATATATTATAGCCTCGCAAGTTCTTTTTTGTTTATTATTATCTGAATTACATTTGGGTTGGAGTGTAAAGTACTCCATAATATTTTTATCATGATTTAACTGATTGATGCTTGAACGTACAATATTTATAATATTACTAAATTCACTTTGATAGATATTATTATCATGTTTTAATTGCTCATTTATTGTATCTAAAATAATTAAATCTTTTTCACTAAGATTTAGATTTATAAGTGGATTTCCTATTAACTCATATCCACCATATTTTCCAGGTTTAGAATTAATCCAGATTCCAGCTTCATCTAATTGTTTTTTATAAGTTTGGATTTGCCTTGTTGAAACATTAAGTTCTTTTGCTAATATTTCTATTTTAGTTATTCCTCTACTTTTTAATATAATAGCCATTTTAATGCAGTTAGAAAGTGAGCTCATATTTATTCCTCCCCAATAAGTACTATATATAGTTTATCATAAATTAGAGAGAGATTCATAATATTGAAAATTGGGTGCTTGACGATAATTTTTTTATAAATTATAATTAAGTGCAAAGTTTTATATAATTTATGTGATATGTAAAATTAATTTAGTAAAGAAGAGAGAATACTTCAAAATTTTATAGGTTTTATATTTACTATGTGGTGAAAAAAAGATATTTGAATGTAATAAAAAAATTATATTCAAATATCTTTTTTTATTACATAATTTAATCCTTTAATATAGTAAAGAAAATTGTCTTTTTAAATATATAAAAATGCAATATAATAAAAACATAAGTAAATTATTTAGAAAGGGGTCACAACAATGAGAAAATTTAGAAGGGAGAATTTGAATTTATTATTAGAATTATTAGAAACGAATAATTTTATAACAAGAAAGGAATTAAGTGAAGAACTACAGGTTAGTACTAATACAATACAAATTTATATAAATATTTTAAAAGATAATGGATATGAATTGAAATGTAAAAAGGGGCCAGGTGGAGGCGTTTATCTAATTAATTAATACAAAATAAAAAATAATATATATTGTTACGCGAATCCTTCGGGGTTATAAATTATAATTAAATTATAAGAGAGAGGTGAAAAACATGATACTTAAAATAGACTTTGAAACAAAAAGATTTCCATGCTATTACAACGCGCTAGGTATAAGCATAATAAAAGAATCTCTAAAAGCATCGGATGAAGAATATTATAAAAAATTATATTTTTATAAGGAAAAAAGTAATAAAGCAACTAAAAATTTTTCGTATTCAATATTCATAAAGGATTACACAATAGAAAATACAGAGTTTATAGTAAATGACAGAGTGACAATGTATTTAAGTACACCAGATTTAGAGTTTGGCTTGAAAATTTATAACGGATTCGTTAAGAAAAAACAATACAAATACAAGGAATATGAATTAAAAAAAATAAGAGTAGACTTAGTAAAAGAAAAGAAAATTACTAAAGAGCAAGTAATATTTAAAACATTATCACCGATCTGTGTCAAAAATAAAGAGGGAAAATTTTTAGATATAGATGATAATGAATATTTAAAAGAATTGAACTATGTAACAAATATGATACTAAACAATTATAGAGGGTACGGTCTAAAAAGGGAATTAAGTTTTGAAAGTTTGGATATGAAAAAGGTTGTTGTAAAAGAGCCACTTAGGGACTTTAAGAAAGTTACAAATAGAGAATATCAATATGTTAATGCATTTAAGGGGAAATTTGAATTAATTGGAGATATAGAAGATTTGAACGATATTTATAAGCTAGGAATCGGTTTCAAGAGAGGGCAAGCATTTGGAAATTTAGATGTTGTAGCTGAGGAGGTGATATAGATTGAAGTTAAGAGTATATCAAAACGACTGGTTTTTAAATATGGGTATAGTTGGATTTATGACTATACTAGAAAAGGCAGACAAACTTCATGATAGTGTAATCATAAAAGATAACTATTTGGAGTTTGATAGTAAATTATTACAAGATTTTTCGGGTTATTACTTTCAATACTTTATAGACGAATATAGAATATCTAATAGATTAAAAGGGACTTTACAAAATTATAAAGGAGTAATCAAGAAAAATCCCGATAAAATAAAAGAGTATCTAAAAAGGGTAAAGGACACTGTAAAACACCAAGCTGATAAAGTTAAAAAGTTTGATAAAGAAAATTATGAAATACTAAAAACTAATATGGATTTACTAGGAAAGATAAAAAACTATGAACAGTTTGAAGATGTTGAAAAATATATGGATGATATTTTAGAAATATTTAAAAAACAACACATAGACGAAAAATTAACTCTTAATCTTTATAAATATGTTGTAGGGGATAACTACTTTGGACAAGTTAGTTTCTTTAATGTAAGTAAATCAGCATATGATTTAGAAGGTTTAAAGAAGGTAATGTATAACGATTATCTATTATCCATAGTTAGTTATGGGGAGTTAATAGATGTTATAGAATCAGATGATATAGAAAGAGTAAAAAAGGAAGTTTCTGAGAAGTTAGATTTCTTTAAGGAAGAAGTTGAATCGAAAAATATAAGTAAAAATAGCATTAAAAATATAGAAAAGATTTATAAAGAAGTATTCAAATATATAAATAAGAAAAAAGGTATAAAAGAAATAAAAGAATATATCGAGAGTCTATCTACGTGCAAGATGTGCGGAGACTATTCAGGGATAGTGAGTAACTATACAGAGAGTAACTTTGCACCGTTAGCAGTTAGTGCAGCTAATTCCACAAATTTATATTGGAATATGGATACGACATTTGAAATATGTGACATATGTAAACTTATGCTTTTCTGCACACCAGCAGGTGCAACAATTGTAAATAAGAGATATCTTACTAATGAAGAAAATGAGTTTTACTCATATTTAAACGTAGATACATCATTAAAAGAACTGTATGAGAAAAATCAAAGCCTAAGAGTTCAAAGAGATAAGGAAAACCCTTTTAGTGAAACTATATTAGATATAGCAGAAGAAAATCAGAAAAAAAGTGAATGGCAACTAAAAAATATTTTATTTGTTGAGTTTAAAGGAAGTATTGAGGCTAAAAAGAGTAAACTAAATTACTTTGATATGCCTGTGTATTTAGCTAAATTTATATCTAAACAATATGAATTAATAAAATTTATTTACGATATAAATTTAAAAAATAGTGTCATGGACTATCTTCTGAATGAAAAAGATTTAAAATCATTGATTTTTCTTAAATTAAGAGATTATTTAGATGAAGAATCAAGAGGCATAATAAAATCTAACAGAAATACTATTGACGTTTTTAAAACAGTAAAAATAAGAGCACTTTTACAGGTGTATAAAAAAGGAGGAAATGACATGAATAAAAAAGTATTACATTTTAGATTAGATGAAATACGAAAAATGGGATTACAAGTCAGAGAAAAGTATAATGAAAGAAAAGAAGATAAAAAAATTGCATCAATTGGATATAGATTGTTAAATCTAATAAAATCCGGAAATAAAGTAGACTTTATGAATGATTTCTTCAAAATAATTGTGGGATTTGAGCTTATAGTTCCAAAAAGTGTGATAAATGTTATGAGTGAAAGAGATTTTGATTTTGAAACATTCGGATATGCATTTATATCAGGGTTATTAGGGGAAGAAGACGAAGATAAAAAAGGTAATAATGATCAAAAAATAAACGAAAATAAACAAAATGGACAATAAATATTTAATGATAAGAAAGGAGAAAACATATGAAAAAAGGATTAACAGTTAGTGTTATATTTAAAGCACAAAGTTTAAATTACGGAGAAGGATTCGGAAATATTTCAGAGTTAAAAAAGGTAAGCAGAGGTGATGGAAATCAATATACAGTAGCATCAAGACAATGTATTAGATATGACATAGTAAGATTAGGAGAGGAAATATTCAATTGGAATTTACAAGTTGTAGATAAATCAAAAGGTACAGTTCAATTTAAAGATGAATTAACTATAGCAGATTCACAAGAAATGGATTTATTCGGATACATGAAAACTGGTAAAAAGACTGACAACTCAAAAGGAGGCTCAGACACTAGATCTGCAGTTATAAAACTTAGCAATGCAATATCATTAGAGCCATATAGAAGTGATATGGATTTTTTAACTAACAAAGGACTAGCCGACAGAATAAACGAACATCCAAATCTAGCAAATGTGGAGCAGCACTTAAGTTATTATACATATACATTTACGATTGATTTATCTAGAGTTGGAGTAGATGGAGAAATAGAAATTGAAAATGAAGAAAAATGTAAGAGAGTTTTAGAGTTTTTAGAAATAGTAAAAATATTAAATAGGAATATAAGAGGTAGACAGGAAAATCTATCACCAGTATTTGCAATAGGAGGAATTTACGATATAGCAAATCCATATTTCTTAGGAAGAATAAAATTAAATTCATCAAAAGAAGGATTTAAAATAGACACAAAAGTTATAGACGATGTATTAGAATCTACTTTCTTAGGAAACAACATAAAAGATGATACATATGTTGGAATAAATGAAGGGTGCTTTGTAAATAAAAATAAATTTGAAGAAAAGCTAGGAGATAGAGTTTTAGGCGTAAATTCATTCTTTGATAACTTAATCAAATCTGTAAAAGAATATTATGGAGTGTAGAAATATGAAGGCATTACGTTTAGACTTATTTCAAGAGACAGCTTGTTACAGAAAGCCTTTTGCAATAAAAATATCTGAAACATATCCTTTACCACCATATTCTACAATAAATGGTTTACTTCATAGAATTTTAGATGCGAAAGAATATATACCAATGAGAATAAGTATTCAAGGTGACTATGAAAGTTTAGTAAATGAATACCAAACAACATATTTTTACAAAAAAAATACTGTTACAAAAATGCCAATGAATCAGCATTTACTTTTAAATGTAAAATTAATAGTTCATATAAATGCCGAAGATTCGGTACTAGATAAACTTTATGATAGAATAAAAAACTTAGATGAATTTCTATCATTGGGCAGAAGAGAAGATTTACTTAGAATAGATGATGTGCAGTTTGTGGAGCTTAATGAGTATGAAGTTGGTTCAGATGTTGAAGATGACGAAGATGATGATATACCTAAAAAAGAAAACTACTATTTAAAACATTCTATGTATATACCTAAAATTTATGATTTAGAATTTGATGGAATAAGCTATAGATTAAATAATTATTATAAGTCTACTAGAGATAAATGGGAAAAAATAGATGTAAAATTTATTCAAAAAGGTGCAAATTTTGATTTATATAATATTTTATTAGACGAAAAAGAAGATATCGTTTATTTTAATAATTTATAAGATAAGAGAGGTTGTAATAAGCAACCTCTTTTGTATAAAAGGAGGTTTATTATGGATACTCTGATTGCAAAAACAAAACCGTATGAGACACTTAGAGAACATACTGATGAACTTAGAAAAGAATTAGAAATGTTAAAAGTAGCATACGGTGAAAAAATTGAAACATTAATAAGTATAGATAAGGATGAATTTTGGAGATTATTAGATATAATTGTTGAATTTCATGATCTAGGAAAAGTGTTTACACCATTTCAAAATAAGTTAAAAAATGTTTTAAATGAAATGTTAAATAATCCAAATAAATATATAATAGAGGACACACCATTTTTAAACGATATAGGGCATAATTATATGTCGCCTGTATTTATGAACTTTAAAAAATTAAATATAACTGATAGAGAAACAAAAAGAATTGTAATACAAGCTATAGTTTATCACCATGAAAGAGACCTTGTAGTAGATGAAGAATTAAAAAAGAGATTAGATAAAATAATAGACGAAGATTTAAGTAAAAAAATAGATTTGATTCAAAATGAGTTTAAACCTAAGTATCATATTAAATCCAAAAAACTTAATTCAGTATATCTAAAATATGCTGAAACAAGAATAGATTCAAATCACAAAAACTATAACTTGTACATGTTGCTAAAAGGTTTAACACACAGACTAGATCATAGTGCATCAGGACATGAAGAAATAGAAGCAAACATCGATAGAAATATAGGCATTTACACAGAAAATTATTTTGAAACTAAAAAATACAAAAAGAAAGAGGCACAGGAATTTGCTTTAAAAAATAGGGATAAAAATATCATATTAGTAGCGTCTACAGGAATGGGGAAAACAGAAACGGCACTATTTTGGATAGATGAAGACAAAGCATTTTTTACATTACCACTTAGAGTGAGTATCAATGCACTTTACGATAGAGTTTCAAAATCTGACGAAATTAATTACAATTATGCGGGACTATTACATTCAACTAGCGGAGATTACTTAAAAGATAATGGATATACTGATTTCGAAAAATCATCAAATTTATCTAGACAATTATCACAGAAACTTACATTCTCAACAATAGACCAAATTTTTAAATTTCCATTTAAATATAAAGGTTATGAAAAGGAATATGCAACATTGGCATATTCAAAAGTTGTTATAGATGAGATACAAGCGTATTCACCTGAAATTGCAGCGACATTAATAAAAGGAATAGAAATGATACATAAGATAGGCGGTAAATTTATGATAATGACTGCAACTATGCCTACTTTATATTTAGAAGAGATGAAAAGAAGAGGAATTTTGGATGAAACAACTGTAATGGGAGAGTTTATATCTGATGGAGAAAGACATAATATAAAAGTCTTAGATGAATCACTTTATGATAAAAATAATATAGAAAAAATAATAGAACAAAGTAAAAATAAAAAGGTATTAATAATCCTAAATACAGTTGCAAGTTCAATTGAAATGTATTCAAAGATACAAGCTCAAAATGAAAATATAAACATAAACTTATTACATTCAATGTTTATCCAAGAGCATAGGAGTATACTAGAACAAAATATAAAAGATTTTGCAAAAAGTAACCAAAATGGAATTTGGATAACAACACAACTTGTAGAAGCTTCCTTAGATATTGATTTTGATATTTTACATACAGAAATATCAACACTGGATAGCTTATTCCAAAGACTTGGAAGATGTAATAGGGCAGGAAAAAAGTCTACAGATAACACAAATGTATTTATATATACAAAAGATAAAAATGGAGTAGGAAGTATTTATGATGAGGAAATCGTAGATAGAAGTATAGAGTATCTAAATGAATTTTGTAATGAAAAAGTAAATGAAGGCAAATTAATATTAAATGAAAAAGATAAGATGGACATGATTTCAAAATTATACAGTAGAAAAAATTTAAAAGACAGTAAATTTTTATCTAAATTTGACAATACGTTAAAGCTTTTGGATGGAATTGAAGCATCAGAATTAAAAAATAAAGAAGCTCAAAAAATGTTACGTGAAATAGAAAGTTATACTGTAATACCAAGAACTATTTATGATAGCGTAAGAGATACATTAATTGAAGATTTTTATCAGCTAAATAATGCATTATCTAAAGCATATAATGAAAAAAATTATGATGTGATTGACAGATTAAAAGTTGAAAAAAGGGATTTAAAAAATAAAATTCTTAAAAAGACAGTGACAATTCCACAATATAAAGCAAATAAGGGTGGGATAATAACAGAAATCATAATTGGAAATGAACTTATAAGAGGGTTAGAAGATATTTATATATTAGAATGTGAATATGATGCTGAACTAGAAATTAAAAAAGAAAAAAGTATTATAAAAGGACAAGGAATACTTTTAGATAAAGAATTAAATCAATTTATTTAATAGGTATACATTTACAATGTGGAGTAGAATTATAAATATATTTACAATGTGGTATTTAAGAAGGTGAATATATGTCTATAGATGTACAAAACTTAAATATACAAGGTATAAAAATAAATTATTATTTTATTTGTAAAAGAAAACTATGGTTATTTTCAAAGGGAATAACAATGGAACAAGAAAATGACAGGGTTATATCAGGGAAAATAATCCATGAAAACTCATATAAGAGGGAAAAAAATAAAGAACTTTTAATAGATAATTTAATAAGACTAGATATTGTAAATAAAGACTATGTAAGAGAGATTAAAATTAGTAGTAAAATGGAAAATGCTGATAAAATGCAGTTATATTATTATTTGTATTATTTAAAAAGACTTGGAATAAATAAAAAAGGAATTTTAAATTATGTGAAAGAAAGAAAAATTGAAGAGATAGAACTTACTGAGGAGAAAATAATAGAGATTGAAAATATAATATTAGAAATACAAAAAATTGAAAGTCAAAAAACTCCTCCTAAGTTAAAAAAATTATCGTATTGCACAAAGTGTGCTTATTATGAATTTTGTTTTGCTAAGGAGGAAGAATAATGTCTAAAGATTATTACATATTGAATAATGGCAGAATATCTAGAAAAGATAATACAATTTATTTTTGTGACTGTGAAGGAAATAAAAGGGCCATCCCAGTTGAACAAGTTGATAGCCTACAGATTTATTCAGAGGTTGATTTAAATACAAAAATGATTAATTATATAAGTAAATATGGCATTATATTAAATTTCTATAATTATTATGGTTATTACACAGGAAGTTTTTATCCTAGAAAGAAAAATGTATCTGGATTTTTGAATGTAGCACAAGCAGCATTTTACTTAGATTATGGTGAAAGACTTTATATAGCAAAATCATTTATATATAGTGCTACTCATCATATTCTTAGAAATATGAGATACTATAAAGTAGAACAAGAATTAATAGATTTAATATTAATGGAAAGTTATAATTTAGAATCTGCTGAAGATATACAAACAGTAATGGGAATAGAGGGTAGGATAAGAAAAACATATTATAGATCATTTAATCAAATTTTGAAAAATGGATATATATTTAATAAAAGGGAAAAAAGACCACCAAAAGATCCGGTCAATGCATTAATTTCTTTTGGAAATAGTATAATGTACACTAATGTGTTAAAAGAGATTTATAAAACACAGTTAGATCCGACTATAAGTTTCTTGCATGAACCATCAACGAAACGATTTTCACTTAGTTTGGATATAGCAGAAATATTCAAGCCACTTATAATCGATCCGATTATATTTAGTTTAATAAATAATAAAAGGCTTACAAAAAAAGATTTTATGTATGAGGATGAAATATGCTATCTAAGTGAAGAAGGAAAGAAAAAATTTTTAAGTGAATTTGAAAATAAAATGACAACAACAATAAAACATAGAAAATTAAACAGGAAAGTATCATATAGGTATTTTATTAGATTAGAATGTTATAAACTAATAAAACATTTTATAGGTGATGAAAAATATAAAGTATTGAAAGCATGGTGGTAAAATGTTTGTTATTATTACATATGATATTGCAGAGGCTAAAATATTGAATAAAGTAAGGAAGACTTTAAAGAAATACTTAATTTGGACTCAAAATTCTGTATTTGAAGGAGAAATACTTCCAGGAAAATTACATAAATGTGTGAGTGAACTAGAAAATATTATAGATAATGAAGAGGATTCGATTTATATTTATGAGATAAAAAATAGTAAAAATATACAAAAAAATATATATGGAATTCATAAGAATTTTGATGATACATTTATATAAATTGCAGTGGGCGATTTTTTAATAAAAACACTTCCAAAGTATTGATATTACTTTGTTGGAGATAGTTTTATATAAAAACAAAAAAACACTACTTGACCTTCACTGCAAAATTCAATATATTGATATATTTTTTATTGCTATGATATAGTAATATCAAGGGATATAAAAAATTATTTTTTGGGGTTTTATATTAACTATGTGATATGTAAATTATTATCATTCAATAAAAGTATCTTTTTATCTCGTATCGTTTTATATTAACTATGTGATATGTAAATTTAAACGACTTTCTCTCACCTTCTAAAGCATTGTTAACGTTTTATATTAACTATGTGATATGTAAATATAAACGTCCTTGAACTTCTGCAATGGTTTTTATTTCGTTTTATATTAACTATGTGATATGTAAATTTAAGATATAAAGCACAGTTTCATAGAGACTTTTTTAGTTTTATATTAACTATGTGATATGTAAATGACGAACTTCAAGGATTATACCAACAAGAAGAAATGGGTTTTATATTAACTATGTGATATGTAAATTATAGCAAATATACTGAAAAGGGATGTAATATAACTTGTTTTATATTAACTATGTGATATGTAAATCTTTGAGATAATCGTTTATAAGGTTTCTTAACAGATAGTTTTATATTAACTATGTGATATGTAAATCTTATATATTTATCTTCTATAGCTTCTAGTTCTATTGTTTTATATTAACTATGTGATATGTAAATATAGGCTTTTAAGCGCAGCTTCAAGGAGGTTTTTAAGTTTTATATTAACTATGTGATATGTAAATAGCGAATACTAAGAAGTGTTTTTTTTTATTTTTTCCTGGTTTTATATTAACTATGTGATATGTAAATTGTTTACGCCATCTACGAGAATGATATCCTTTAACAGTTTTATATTAACTATGTGATATGTAAATTTATACATTACTGTATATAGTAACTATCGGCTATTAATGTTTTATATTAACTATGTGATATGTAAATTAATAGTGAATGTGTAAATAAAATAGCAGATACTAAGTTTTATATTAACTATGTGATATGTAAATTTTAGGAATTGCAATGATGATGCAACTCGTAAATCAAAAGTTTTATATTAACTATGTGATATGTAAATAACAAATGTGGGCACAACAACAAAGAAATAGAGGTAGGTTTTATATTAACTATGTGATATGTAAATGAACATGAAAAAGATAAACTGGTAAAGCATGCTAAAAGTTTTATATTAACTATGTGATATGTAAATCTTGGAGTTTCTCCACTTCCACCACTTCCTCCATTAGGTTTTATATTAACTATGTGATATGTAAATGAACGTGATAAGCTAAGAAAAAAATATAAGAAGGGAGGGTTTTATATTAACTATGTGATATGTAAATACCTTCCATAGCGCACATAGTATTTATAGTAAATTTTAGGTTTTATATTAACTATGTGATATGTAAATAAAGAAGAAATAACTTATAAAGGTCAATGTAAACAAAGTTTTATATTAACTATGTGATATTTAAATTTTTATAATTGTCGTTTATTAGAAATTATTAATATAGGTTTTATATTAACTATGTGATATGTAAATGATTTAGGACTATTAGTACCTAATAAAAAATATGCAGTTTTATATTAACTATGTGATATGTAAATATTCTTTTACATTTATTTGCTCCATAGATACTCTA
>JABLTO010033251.1_pt1 | contig 14278 bp, 17 predicted proteins | sample 7160091 | NCBI WGS metagenome assembly JABLTO01 (sample SAMN14651225, study PRJNA627086) | human gut metagenome | isolation source: feces | host: Homo sapiens
CATAGAATCAACATAGGTTCCCTCTATCCACTCGGCTGGATTATACCATGACAAGATAATATCATAAGAATCTGTTAATCCTGATGTACTGGGATTATCCCAATTGTAATCCGTACCATAATCAACCTCACCATCAGTTATGGTTTCAGAAATGAGTTGTTCATCACGAGCCATATACAGACCATCATTTCTTTTGTAAATACAGCTTCGATATTTCGCATCTTTTGAATAGAATGTTTTTAGTAGTACCATCTATTTTCACCATTGTATGCTATTTCTTGTTAAAAACAGCCTTGGCAGGATAGGTATCCTTCCATTCCTTATACTCTTCTTCAGATATTTTTTCTTCCTTTAAGGCGGTATACAATTCACCCCAATCTGTAAGTCTGCTTCTTAAATCCGATCCTGCAGGGAATGTAATGTATGTGGCTCCCGGTTCGCATACAAGTGTTGCACCATACTCTTCTTCCAATGCAAATAGAGTGTGCATTACTCCAATATATGATTCAATGTCAGGATTGGAAATAGCAAATGGGCTGATGTCGAGTGCCCCTGCAATTGCATCAATCTGTTTGTCAGATGGTGTTCTGTTTCCAAGTTCATAGTTCCTAATTGCCGGTTCACTTAATCCGGCCATTTTAGCAAGTTCCTTCTGGGAAAGACCATTCTCAGTGCGGAACTTTCTTATTTTCTCACCTATTTTCATGACAGTCACCTCAATTCCTTTCTATTAACCATTATAACAGCAACAGTTCAATAATGAAACATTTTTGCACAAAGGGGTTGACAGTTCAATAATGAACTGATAAACTAACCGCGGCCAAAACAGTTCAAAAACGAACTGAAAGGAATAATAAATCTGAACAAAGGAGGTCACTAGAATGATAAATAACGAAAAAAGTGTAATCAGAGCACCGGAGATTGCAGAAGTTCTGGAAGTATCCGAAGGATATGCCTACAGATTAATCAGACAGCTTAACAAGGAACTGCAGGAACAGGGTTTCCATACTGTATGCGGCAGAGTCAGCAGAGCGTATTTCGAAGAAAAATGCTGCTACAAGAAAAGTGTTTAGGGGAGGTGAACCAATGGCAGTACGTAAAGAAAAAAACAAAAATACCTGGTACGTGCAGACTTCATTCGTTAACTATATGGGTGAACGAAAGAGAACTACGAAAAGAGGATTCCGCACAAAGAGAGAGGCTCTTGAATGGGAGAAAGAGTTTAAAAGGAGCAACAGCGGCTGCAAGGACATGACCTTAAACTCCCTGTATGAAAGGTATAAAGAGGACAATGCCACTAAGATTAGAATTACAACCTGGGATAACAAGAATAACATTGTTGAAACAAAGATTCTTCCATTTCTCGGGAACAGAAAGATTAATGAGATTACTCCATCTGACATCCGTGCGTGGCAGAATCAGATTAAGGCTATGAAGAAGAAAAACGGTAAGCCGTATGCACCGTCATACCTGCGTACTATCAACAATCAACTCAATGCATTGTTTCACTATGCTAAGAGATTCTACGGTCTAAAAGATGTTCTGACCGAAGTGGCAGGATCAATGGGGACAACAAAGTATGAGGAAAAAGAATTCTGGACATTTGAAGAGTGCAGCAAATTTCTCAAAGAGGTTGCCAACAAATCTGAATCGTACTATGGGTTTGAGCTTCTGTACTGGTGCGGGCTAAGAATCGGTGAACTGCTGGCTCTTACTCCTGCAGATTTCAACTTCGATAACAATACCTTTGAAGTATGCAAGTCATACTCTGTCACTTCAGAAGGGCCTGTAATAGGATCTACCAAGACAGATAATGATAGAACTGTTCTTATGCCGGAATTCATTGCTAAAGAAATAAGGATGTTTATAGATTCATTTTATGAGATTGGAGACAATGACCGAATCTTTTCAAGAAGTGATACCTTTTATCGTCATGAACTGGAGCGAGGTTCTAAAGCAACCAGAGTAAAGATTCTTTCACCACACGAACTAAGGCATTCACACATAACCAATTTGATGTCAATGGGATTCAATGCGGTTGAAATCGGCAACAGAGTTGGCCAGGAATCTGAAAAGATTACCCACAACTATGCACACTCAATGCCGGCCAATCAGAAGAAGATGATAAATGCACTCGACATGGTAAGAAAGGAGATGGATGATGAGAAAGAAGAATAAAGACGATAAAAAACAGATTCAGATCCAGAACGATAGCATTCCGCCTTTCTCCCGAAGAAGCGGATGAACTCGACATGAGATGGAAAATTAGCGGATATAGAATCAAACAGGATTTCATAAGAGACAGTCTATTTCATCAGCAGGTTGTAGCAAGGGAAAACCCTCAGATGCTGACATCAATGAAGAAGTATCTGCTTCGTATCGAGAAACAACTTCAGAACAGAGAATGTATTCAGGACAGCGGAGATGAAATTCTTGTCACTCTCCAGAGGATGCTGGAAATCCTGGAGGCATTCTAGCAGAGAAAGAAGGTGCTTCATATGGCGAGAAAGAAACAGGTGAAGACTCCGCCTCCAAAGTTTGCAACAGAAGGCACATGGCATATGCATCATGTGATTTTCTTTGATGATCAGCTGACTTCTTCGGCATATATAGCACTTTCTGCAAATGCGAAAGAAGTATATACAATACTAAGGATGCAGTATAAAGGGGCATATACAGGGGATACCGTAAAATGTCCATACTCAACCTTCGTGGAAATGAAACTTCGCAGGGAAACCGTGGCAAGGGCACTGGAACAGCTTGAGTGTTATGGATTTATAGAGATAATCAGAGGAGGTCTGGAGTATAAACCCAGTGAATATAAATTTTCTGAAAAGTGGAAAACATTAAGCAATCCGGAGGAACTGAAAAAGGCTGATGCTAAATTCAGAGAACGTCTTGAGATAAAAAAGAAAGCAAATAAGAAAGATTGCAACACGCAACATGTTCTATGATGAAAGTGGCAAGCATGTACGAACAAAGAAAGAGATTTTATCCTCCGATGTTGAACTGAAATCGGGCTGTAAGATAGTAAAAAGGTGAAGTGTACGAGGAAAACTTCTTTGAAAAGAAAAATCCTTCATTCAAATCCAAAGCATTTGCTGACGAGGTAAAGGAATTCTATGCCGGAAAGATGAATGAAAAACTGAAAGATGCTGATTACAAAATGCAAACATTCGATAAAGACGGACCATATCTTCCTCTGAAAAAGATTGGCAAGAATAATCCTAATGAGAAATTCATTAAAGAAAACAACAAACAACGACTTATATGGAATAAGAATGTGAGCGTTGCATTAGGTGGAGGGATTCCGGTAGAAATACTCAAAGAAGTAAAGCGCGTTGAGATAATCGAACTGATAAAAGAAGCAATGAAGAACCCTGAGACTGCAGGAATGGTAGTCCATATAATAGCAAGAACAGTCAAAACGCTGATAAGATTTGTGTCGGATTTAATCAGATACAACGCAGTTGACAAAGCTGTTCCCGGAACTGAAAAGTTCTATGAAGCACTTGATTACAGCAGAGCACCGATGAGAATCAGAAACAGTAAGGAAAAAGAGTGGGAGAGATAGATAACATGAAAACAAAATATAGATTTGATGAATATGAAGTAGGAATCATAATAAACGCCCTGATTGAGCTGAGAAATCAGCTCATCAGGGAAGGCAGATATACAGATGCAGTGGATGAGTTATTGATAAAGTTGTGTAGATAATTTATGCAATAGAAAGCAAGGAAAAGAAATATAGTATGCTGAAAATATTCAATTGAACAAGTGTTCGATATGTGGTATAATGTAAAAAATCTCACGATATCGTTAGATTTGAAATATGTGATTTGGAGGAAATAAAGTGGCTGTATGCTATGAGAAGCTATGGGATATTCTTGATAAAAAGAATATGAAGCGAACAGATTTAAAGGAAGCAGCTGGAATCAGCTTTAATATCCTAGCACGTTTAGGAAAAGAAGAAACAGTATCACTAGAAAGCATTGAAAAAATTTGCACAGCCCTTGATTGTAATATTGGTGAAATGATGGATGTTGTCACAGATAATCATTGTAGAAAACCTACCACAATAGAACTATTTGCTGGTGCAGGAGGGTTGGCATTAGGGGTTGAAGAAGCTGGCTTTGAAACGCTTGGCCTTATTGAGTTTGATAAAGATGCAGCCGATACATTGAAATTAAACAGACCAAATTGGCGTGTAATCCATGACGATATTGCGAACATTTCAAAATTGGATTTAGAGGAATACTTTTCCATAAAAAAGGGAGAATTAGACTTATTATCTGGCGGAGCTCCTTGCCAGTCTTTTTCATATGCAGGAAATCGTCTGGGACTCGAAGATGCAAGAGGAACACTATTCTATCATTATGCTAAGTTTTTAAACAAACTTCAGCCAAAGATGTTTCTTTTTGAAAATGTAAAAGGCTTAAGAAGCCATGATAAAGGAAGAACTTATAAGACAATATTAAGCATCTTCGAGCAAGAAGGATATACAATCACGGAAAATCAGATTAGAGTACTGAATGCATGGGATTATGGGGTTCCTCAGAAGAGAGAAAGATTGATTACTATTGGAATTAGAAACGATTTGGTTAATAAAATTCATTTTGAGTTTCCACAACCGCATGACTATAAACCGGTATTGAAAGATATTTTACTTGATTGCCCGGAAAGTCCAGGTGTCAGCTATTCAGAATATAAAAAATCTATATTCGAGCTGGTTCCTCCAGGTGGATATTGGAGAGATATTCCTCAGGAAAAAGCGAAGGAATATATGAAAAGTTGTTGGGAAATGGAAGGTGGCAGAACTGGGATTTTAAGGCGTTTAAGCCTTGATGAACCATCATTAACTGTTCTAACATCACCAAGTCAGAAACAGACAGATAGATGCCATCCATTGGAAGCAAGACCGTTTACAGTAAGGGAGAATGCAAGATGCCAGACATTCCCGGATGAATGGGAGTTCTGTGGAAGTGTAAGCCAGCAGTACAAACAGGTAGGTAATGCAGTTCCTGTTAATCTGGCATATGAAATTGCATTGAAAATAAAGGAAGGGTTAGAGTGTTTGGAATGTGGCCGTTAACATTTATCACTGAAGAAGACTTTGAAAGTCATGTTAAAGCAACTATCGAAAAGTATGGGGAAAAGCTTGATTCTTTTGATTTGAAGAGATTCAACAAAAATATAATTGACCCAATCAAACTAATTTTCGACAAAACTGTATATCGTTCCACATGGGAAGAAATTGTGAGTAATGAAATATTCCGCCAGAGAGACAAGTCCAATAATAATGATATAGGATATTTCCATCAGAGAATATTTCAGTACATAGCGAATTGCGAAGTTCCACCAAATGGTGAAAGTGGTGGCTGGGATGTAATTTTCAGAAACCCTGATGGAGTAGTAATTCCTGATGCAGGAAAAGTGAGCACTGTATATGTAGAAATGAAGAATAAGCATAATACAATGAATTCTGCTTCTGCAGGGAAAACTTTTATAAAGATGCAGAATCAGCTGTTAAATGACGATGATTGTGCCTGCTTCTTGGTTGAAGCAATTGCGCAGCGTTCTCAGAATATAAAGTGGGAGACAACTGTAGACAAGAGAAAGGTCGGACATAAGCTTATCAGACGTGTAAGTATGGATCAGTTCTATGCACTGGTAACAGGGGAAGAAGATGCTTTCTATCAGATGTGTATGGTTCTTCCTAAAGTCATTGAAAAAGTTGTAAGTGAAATGGAAGATGTACAAGTTCCTAATGATACAGTAGTGGCTGAACTGAGAGACTGGGCGCAGCATTTAAACGGAGATACGGAAGACTTGTCAATAGCAATGGCTGTTTATATGCTGGGGTTCAGTGGATATAATGGATTTTATTAAATCCCATTTTTAAAATTAAGATACAATGTAAATCTATTACTAAAGAAGGGAGTTATGCTAAATGAATTGGACTGAATGCATAGGTGTATTGCAAGGATATTTGGAGAACAATCCTTTGATTGTTTTGGGTTCGGGTGCTTCTATGCCATATGGATTACCATCCATGAAAATTCTTGCTGAAGAAATAAAAAAGTCCGATAGCATTATTTCCGATCCGAATTTTAGTGTTTTCTGCACAGCTATGGATGGTTTGGGGCTTGAGGAAGCGATAGATTCGGTTGAGTTATTGCCCCAAACATTAAACGAAATACGTCGTATTGTTTGGAAGACAGTAAACGAAAGAGATTTAGCATATTTTGATAGTAATCCAACAACTCCTCCTGAAGCATTGGCGGAACTTCTCCACAAGATACTTGCGCCAACTCCGAATAAAGCGGTAATTGTTACAACCAATTATGATCGTTTAGCTGAATATTCTGCAGATCAAGTCGGGGCAACCACGGTAACAGGTTTTGAGGGATGCTTGATTAAAAAATTAGAACTGCCTAATTTGCAGTTGAAAACACGTCGAACTCGTGCCCGTGAACGCGTTGTTGATATTTGGAAAGTACATGGCTCATTGGATTGGTTTATAGCTTCCGATGGAACCGTTGCATCGTTTCCTTTGACACGTAACATACCAAGTGCTTTACAACCACTTATTATTCCTCCTGGAAAGGAAAAGTATAGTGCGACGCACGACGAACCGTATAGGACAGTTATTGCAGAAGCAGATAATGCATTCGTTCAATCAGGTGCGTACTTGTGTATTGGATATGGGTTTAATGATGAACATATTCAGCCGAAACTTTTAGCACAAATTTCTAAGGGAAAGCCAATAGTTGTTCTTACAAGAACTATGACTTCAGCTTGTAGGAAACATATTGTCGATGCAGGTATTAAGAAATTTCTGGTATTTGAGTATGCAGATGATACGCATACTAAAGTATATGGTAACGGATGGGAAGAAATGTATGACGGTCAATATTGGCTTTTAGATAATTTCTTGAAAATTTGGTAAGGAGGGATAGAATGAGTATATTTGAATATGCGCCTGAAGAATTGTTGGGTACTGTCGAAAGTGTAGATACATCTACAGTTGTTGTTAAGGTGGAAAACGATGATAAATTACGCGGTCTGCAAGTCAACCATTTGATCTCTATCCAAAGTTCCAAAATAGGTCAGCATTTGATTGGGTTAGTATCGAAAATTATCCGCAAATCAGCATATAGTGATCCAACAGCAGACATTGTTCCTGAACTTGGGTATAATATCATTAAAGTTATTCTTATAGGAACACACTTTGATAGATCTGCTGGAAAAGAAAACGTATTTCGCCGTTCTTTGGCAACTATTCCAACGATAAATGCAGAATGCCATCTTATCCATGGAGATAGGCTAAAACAATTTATGCAAGCAATATCCTCTATTCCAGCTGGAGAAGATGTTGTTAGCCTGCAAATTGGCAACTATTCGATTGACGAGGATGCTACAGCATGGCTAAATGGAAATAAATTATTTCAAAGGCATGCCGTAATTGTTGGTAGCACAGGTTCTGGAAAATCATGGTGTGTTGCAAAAATTCTTGAGCAAGTTGCGGCTCTCAAATCTGCGGACGCGATACTGTTCGATATTCATGGGGAATATTCGCCATTACAGGGTGATAATTTTACACACTTTAAAGTAGCAGGTCCTAATGACGATATACAGGAAGGAATGCTATTTCTTCCGTATTGGCTTCTGACCTATGAGGAAATGCTGTCTCTTATGCTTGATCGAAGTGATAATAATGCTCCAAATCAGGCAATGATGTTTAGCAGTGCTGTAATTGATGGTAAAAAAGAATTCCTAAGAAATGCAGGGAAAACCGAAATGGAAGCCAATATTACATTGGATAGCCCTATTCCATATAGCCTTGACAACTTACTTGCTTTTTTGAAATCTAAAGACACTGAAATGGTTTCTGGTTCCAGAGGTGAAAAGCAAGGCCCATACTTTGGTAAATTAACTCGATTTATTCAACGTTTGGAAACCAAACAAAGAGATAAGCGATTAAATTTTATGTTTTCATCCGAGGATTCTTTACTTAGCTATGATTATATGAGTGAACTATGTAGTGAGTTAATGTTACCTTCTGATTCTGGGAAGAAAGGGGTAAAAATCATTGATTTTTCAGAAGTTCCCTCTGATATTCTTCCACTGATTGTATCTCTTATAGCTCGCGTAATATTCTCTGTGCAACAATGGACGACTGCTGATCGTAGACATCCAATTGCGATTTTTTGCGATGAAGCACATCTGTATATTCCCGCTAATACTGAAAAGAGTATTGACGATGCAAGTTTAGTAACATTTGAACGTATATCGAAAGAAGGAAGAAAATATGGGATTGGCTTGGTTGTAATATCTCAGCGACCTTCCGAAGTGAATAGAACTGTGCTTAGTCAAAGTAATAATTTTATTGCTATGAGACTGACAAATGTAGATGATCAGTCCGTTGTAAAACGTCTCTTACCAGATAGTTTAGGCGACTATGCGGAAATGTTGCCTATTTTAGATATAGGAGAAGCCCTAGTTGTTGGTGATGCAAGCCTGCTTCCGAGCAGAATACGCATTGCTCCACCTAATATGAAACCTCGGAGCGCAACTATTGAGTTTTGGGATGAATGGTCAAAAGAATCAACTACAGTAGATATTGAAAGTGCAATAGAGGCATTGAGAAAGCAGTCGAAGTGAATATTATGCAAATAAATACAGCTTTAGTTAAAAACAAGAATTTTGAAAATGCAATAAAACCTTCTCTTCTAAAGCATTCTCAAGAATATAGAGTGCTTGCAACACTGAAGTATTTGTATGCGGTGAAATTTGATAAGATGGTTACAGGAGAAACTCCTGATCTTCAAGATTGTGTAAACGGAATTGGTATTGAAGTTACTGTGGCTGTGAATGGAAATGACATGAAGGCGTTTCGTGCTTTTTCTGCATTATATCAAAGAAAGTCTAAGGATGTGGAAAAGTGTAAAAAGGTAATCAAGTCGAGCGGTTATGCATTTGCACCTATTGGAGATAAAAAGTTTGCAATTGCAACTACGGGAACAGCAGATGGAGAGAAGTACTTTTTTCAAGAAAGTATACGAAGAAAAGTTAAGAAGCTAAATCGGTATCGTGCAAAATTTAAGGAAATTGGACTTGCGGTTCTTCTTTCTGAAATACCAACCTCTTGTGCTGAAACAAATCTTACTGAATGGCTTTCTGAACTATTGATGGAATCGAATAACTGGTTTGATTTCGTATACGTGATTTCTCATCGGTTTTGTATACACTACAATAGGCAAGGAGATATTATAGAGAAACGTTTATTAACGAATGATGAAACTCGTTGTTTGGCTACAATCGGAAGAATGACAGCTGAAGGTGAATTATCTCTTCTTACTTCCGAAGAATGGTTGTAAACGAATGTAGTGGAAACCACAACTATCCTGATAGAAATAGCAACTTTCTACGAAGAAACCACAATTATCTTACAGAAACCTCAGTTTGAAGTTTTGAAAATAAAATATAAAGAATCTGTTGTGGTTTATAACTGTGTTTGGTGCAATGTGGGGATTTAAGGAAAGGTGTGGTACACAGGATTGAAAGAGGAAAAAATGGATAAGGTATTAAAGTGGATAGAAAAGAACAAAGGGAAAACAATCCTTATATGTGTTTTGCTAATTATAGCACCTATTATATGTACACATGCACTTTTTAAATGGAAATCTGGGGTGTATTGGATTGAAGCTGAATGGTCTGCTGGAGAAATTTTGGGGTATTTTGGAAACGTCATCTCCTTTATAGGAACTATGGGATTAGGTTATGTGGCGATTTCTCAGACGGAAAAAGCCAATAAGATTAACGAGGAACTACTTAAAATAGAAAAAGAGCGACTGAAACCCTATTTGGAGATACTAACTACTGAACTATATAAGATATATTTAGGCAATGACATTTATAAAGCATATTTTGATGTTGATAGAGCAGAGAAGATGCTCATTGAACTGACGTATGCCAATCAGCCTAGGTCGGGTATAGTTGAGGACATCGCTTTAATTGAATTACCAATTTATAATGGCGGAGGAAGCGATATAAGTCAAATTTATGTGAGGGCTGTGAATTTTTATTTGTGTGTAAATGAGCCGTGTCCCGCAAGTGAAAAGTTTGCTATGATCATGGGAAACACATGCTTGAAAGTTGATGAAAAAAGAACTTTGTATATTTACGTAAAGCGGGAATATATTACAGATGAAGATAAGTGCCGCCAATGGTATGTTGATAATATGAGGGCTATAATGCCGCATATTGAATTGGAATTGATTTTAGAAACAAAATCAGGTGAACGATATTTGGAAAAGTTAAAATGTGGATCTAGCTGGGATTTAGGAATGCAAGATGTTGACCAAACTGTAACTAGACAGATTGGCATTTATAAGAATAGTGTCGAAAAATATGAATCATATAATTAGATATATTTCGTGATACCATTTTGGTATCAAAAAAACTGGCATATACCTAGGAATTACTGTAGCTGTTCTTTTTCGTTCATCATACGACTGCCTCCTATTTGTATATTTGTGGAGACATTCTTTCATATTTTACACTGGCTGGCTATGTGCTGTGATTTGACGCTTACGTATTTACAGAGGAGGCTTATATGAATAACATGAATGAATACTACTGGATCCCGTTGCTGATCATATCAGCAATATGCCTGGTCGGAGTCATTTTCCTTTGTATCGGGATAGGGCTGCTTTTTCGGGAAAAGAAGAAAAGAAGTGCCTGCACACAGCCGGTGATTGCAACGGTTGTGGATGTACAGCAACAAGCAGTAGGAGCCTCCGTTTATGCAGGGAGCGGGGAAACAAATATGATGTCATGGTTTCCGGTGTATGAGTATACCGTGAATGGCACGAGCAGGCGGAAGCAGGCATTTATGGGAACCGCTAAACCTGAAGTGTCGATCGGCCAAAAGGTGGAACTTTATGTGAATCCGGAACGTCCCGATGAATTCTATTGTCCGACGGAGAAAACAGCTTCTGTTCGAAAGGTGTTCACAGGTGTTGGAATAGCATGTATCAGTATTGCAGTGATTATTGGAATCATCCTCTGTGCTGTATAGAGTCCGGAGACTGCATGAAATACGTTTTGCACAATAATGGGAAATACGGATATCAGGATTTCAAAGCTATGCGTCGGATGCATGAGCTTCGGCAAAGCCGGAACCATGCATGACTGAACGCTGGATGAGAAGGCATCAAAGGTGTATTTCAATCCGGATCGATTATTTGCAGAAGCGATCCGTCGGGAAATCGATGAAACTCTGAGACGTCTTGGAACGGATTATCTGGATCTGTATATCATCCATCGTCTGCAGGCCGTGCGGACCGGCACGCAACAGCGAGTTGCTTGTCCCGGTAGTGCAGGCCGCTTATAATAGAAGCACAAGGAGGTGCTTTTATGAACACCAGTGAAATCATATATGAACTTCGCATGAAAAACAGGATGTCCCAGGACGAGCTGGCGGAAAGGGTATGCGTTACAAGGCAGGCGGTGTCACGCTGGGAAAATGGCGACACGATCCCCAATACAGAAACCTTGAAACTGCTTTCCAGGTTGTTTGATGTTTCCATCAACACGCTTTTAGGTTCGCCGAGGCAGCTGGTCTGTCAATGCTGCGGAATGCCTCTGGAAGATGACGAGATCATAGGTCATAATAGCGACGGCACGCTGAACGAGGATTACTGCAAATGGTGCTATGCCGATGGGACGTATACCTATAGCAATATGAATGATCTGATCGAGGTCTGTGTCAAACATATGGCAAACGAAACTGTTACAGAAGAACAGGCGCGTGCCTACATGATGAAACTGCTGCCGACGCTGGACTACTGGAAGCGTTACGAGGAACTCAGCGATGACGGTCAGTTTGAAGAATTCAAGCGACAGCTTATGGAGGAAATCAACAAGCTTCATATCGAAGGGCTTCCAAAGGTGGAAAAGCTGAATGCACTGGTAGGAAAATACGTCAATATCGAGTATGAATTGCCGAACGGGAAGAAGATACGGTTCCTGGATGACCAGAAGACCTATCTCGGCAACCAGCTTGCGTGTGAATTCGGCGGAGACCGGTGCTTCGGAGTGATCACAGATATGAGTTTCCTGCTGGTGTGCACGTATGAAAAAGATGGAACGAACCCCGAACTGGTGATGTACAAAAAAAGATAAAAAGATGATTTTAAGCAGTGACCGATACATCGGATGATGTTGTGGTCGCTGTTTTTTGATAAAATGAAAAGCAGGTGAAACTTTTTTACCGTTACAGGGATATATAAAGGTGTAAAGATTAAAAGCTTTTAATTTTATAAAAACATAGAAAGCAGGTTTACTATGGTGGATGAAGCGGAGCTTTTGCAGAGGCTCAGAAACAGAGAACAGAATGCGATTAATGAAGCAATCGAACTCTATACGCCTTATTTAAGTACGGTTTTGTATAATCTGACGGGGACTGCGCTTTCCAGAGAGGATGCGGAAGAAATCGTGGCGGATGTGTTCGTTATGCTCTGGAAAAATGCAGAACATATAGATTTGCAGAAGGGGACACTGAGATCCTACCTGGCAGCCGTTGCACGAAATGCAGGGATAAAACGGCTGAAAAAAAGGCGGGAGCATGTGCCTATTGATGACATTGAGGTGTCGGATCCAGGGGATTTTGCGAAGGAGAGTTCTTATCACGATTTTGTCTGGAATGCTGTGATGAGCCTGGGCGAACCGGATCATGAAATCTTTGTGAGACGGTATAAGTTTGATGAAAAACTGCGGGATATTGCAAAGGCCATGGGGCTGAATGTGTCCACGGTGAAAACCCGGCTTTCGAGAGGAAAAAGGAAACTCAGGAAAATATTATCTGATGCGGAGGAAAAGCAATGAAGACAAAGGATTTAAGAAATGAATTGAATAAAAAAGAATCATCGATGTCATCGGATGCGGCTCTGGATATCGATATTGATCGTGTGAAAGAGCGCGTGGCCTGCCAGCTTGACTTCGCGGATATCCCAAGGAGGTCAATAAATATGAGAGTGAAAAAAAGAATCGTAGTGCTCATTGCGGCAGTAGCAGCGCTGATGGCCGGAACAGCGGTATTTGCAGCAACCGGACACATTGGAAGTCTGACAGGATCGTCATCATCGAAAGCAGATTATACCTCGCTTCCGACGGCGGATCAGATGGTAAGGGAAGTAGGGTACGAGCCTGTACTGATCGATATTTTTGAAAACGGATACCGCTTTGATTCGGGAAACATAGTGAAGACCAAGCTGAAGGATGACAGCGGAAATGTGGTGGAAAAAAGCCAATCCTTATCGTTCGAGTATAAAAAGGGCGGCGATACGGTGGAATTCACACAGATGAAATGCCGGTCGCAGCTTGACCTGCCGGGTACGGTGATCACCACTGCAGACGATACGGACCTTTATTATTCCCATTATACAAACAAGTTTGTTCCGGAAGATTACCAGATGACGGCTCAGGACAAACAGGATGAGGCAAGCGGTAAGGTCGTATTCAGTTACGGTTCCTCCAAAGTCGAGAAGAGCGAGGTGCAGAGCGTCACCTGGAAAAAGGACGGAGTCCAGTATCAGCTGCTGCAGATGGATGGCATGCTGTCTTCTGATGAACTGGCGGCCATGGCAGAAGAAGTTCTCAATGAAATCAGTGCAAAGTAGGTGGTCGAATGAAAGCGGAAAAAGATAAGAAAACAGGGAAATGGTTGATTCAGTAAAATTATACGGATTGGCAGGGGAAACGCCGGAAATCCACTAAAAGAGGTTTTGCGACCAAAAGAGAGGCGGAGGAATGGCTTAGAAATTTCCTTATGACGCAAAAAGCAGACTTTGATATAAAGTTAGAGGATTTTTGGAAGATGTATTATGCAGATATGGAGACACGCCTGCGGGAGCATACCATGAGAACGAAAAAGTATATCGTAGAGCTGAAAATTCTTCCGTATTTCGGGAATAAGAGGGTAAATGACATTACTGCAGCTGACATCCGTCAATGGCAGAATGAATTGATTAAAAAGGGGTACTCACCCACTTATCTGAAAACAATCAATAATCAGTTGAGCGCAATCTTTAATTATGCGGTTCGATATTACGATTTGAAAAGCAATCCCTGTGCAAAAGCCGGAAGTATGGGTAAGAGTAAGGCAGAAGAAATGGATTTCTGGACAGGAGAGGAATTTAGAAAGTTTATCGACAGTGTTATGAATAAAAGGCTTTCTTATATGGCATTTATGATCTTGTACTGGACGGGAATG
>JABLTO010052531.1_pt1 | contig 14275 bp, 15 predicted proteins | sample 7160091 | NCBI WGS metagenome assembly JABLTO01 (sample SAMN14651225, study PRJNA627086) | human gut metagenome | isolation source: feces | host: Homo sapiens
TTAAATTTGTATTCATCAACTTTATTAAGCGTAAATATTATATATTATATCAACAATCTTGGGATTATTTTTAATATTATTTTTTATAAGACTACGTTATTTGCAATAGAAAAATAAAAGTCACCTACTTAAAATATAATAGTTATACAAGTACATGTGGACATGGATGAGTAACAAATTATGCCCCTATTTTTAAATATAGTTTTAACGGAAATGAGTATATAAATTAATCTTTCCAATTAGTATCTAAGAAGAAAATACAAGAGTTCATAGTTAATAAGGACTATACTATAATTATAAGTGAAAAGAAACCAAGTAAGTTTATCTTAAATAAAAATATAGAATTTACTGAAGTATTGATACTATTAATAGGAATATTTCTTCTTTTACTAATTCTATTAAAGATTATTTTATAACTACATTCAAGAAATGTAACAAAGCTATGAAACAATTCATAGCTTTTTAGATAAAATTTAAAATTTATAAACTATCTACAAAATCATACACTTCATTCCATGTATCAACCTTGATAATATTATTACCATGACATTTTTCATTTTGAATACCCTTAAACACTAAAACTGGGATTATTTTTGATATTGAGTTTATATTTTGTGGTTCATCATCAATCATAATATCTATCTTATTTTTCTTACAAAAACTGTATTTATCTTCACACCCCACAATTAATTCATCATATAATATATTATTATCTTTTAAAAATTTTTCAGTCATACTAAAAGGTTCATCAAAATAAGGCTTTTTTCTAGAAGTAATTATATATATATAATTATTGTCTTCTTTTAATTTTTTTATTATTTCTTGTGCATTTTCTTTTATACCAGCACTCAAAACAATTTCTTTTAAATACTTTCTACAAAAATCCATTTCTTCTTCCTTTGTCCAATCAAACAAATTTGAAGTAGAAAAACCAAATTCATTCATTTTCAAGTTTTTTTTAACAACATCACGATTATATTTTTCACAATAATTTTTTAAAAGAGGTAATGTATTAGTGATAGTATTATCTATGTCTATTCCTATTTTCATTAAAATCAGCTCCTAAACTTCTTTAATTTATTTAATATTATAACACCAAAAATTACCAATATATTATAAACTTTTCTTTTATGAATTTTTTTGTGGACAATTTAGTCAAGTCTATAAGTTAATTTCAAATGAAACTTTAACTTTCATTATATTCGAAAAATTATACTCAAAGAATTGTTTAATAACTAGTCTATAGAAATTATTACAAACTTATGATATATTTTAATTGCTAGGAAGTGAATCAAATGAACAAAGTTATTATATTTAGTCATGAAAGTGATATAGATGGATTAGGATGTATTGTATTAGGCAAATTAGCTTTTAATGAAATAAATTATATTTTACTTCCTAATATTGAAAAACTCGAATTAACATTTAGAAGTTATTTAAAATATCACAAATTAGATAACTATGATATGATTTATATAACTGATTTAGCTTTATATGATCCGTCTTTAACCATGGTTGCAGAATCATCAATAAAAAATAAAGTTCTTGTATTTGATCATCATAAAGTAGCAATAAAAGATAATATGAACAGATTTCCATTTACAAAAATAATTGAAGAGAATAAAAAAGGAAAAAGATGTGGTACTGATCTATTCTTCGAATATTTAGCTAATAAAGGTTTATTGACAGTAACAAATTCTCTTAAAGATTTTGTTGAATTGACCAGGCTTGAAGACACCTGGGAATGGAAAAAATCAGGTAATTTTGGAGAAAAAGCACATGATTTAGCAATTCTCTTCAATAGTATTGGAATAGAAAAATATATATGTAATATGACTAAAAAATTATTGGATAATAAAGATAATTTTTCATTAGATGATAAAGAAATAAGGATAGTTCAAAACAAAAAGGATGAATATGATAAACTTCTGTCAAAAATCATGTCATCTGCTGAATATTTTCAAGATAGAAATGGCAATAAATTTGGAATAGTTTATGCAAATTATGAATATCGTAATGAACTTGCTGAATACATTAAAAATAAGAAAAATCCAGAGTCAATTAAATATTTTATAGTAGTTGCAATGGATAAAGGAGAATTTGGTCAAAAATCTTATCGATCAATAGACGAATCGTTCGATGTTAATAAAGTAGCAATGAATCATGGAGGTGGAGGTCATCCAAGAGCAGCATCTGTAAATATAACAAAAGATCAAAAAGAAAAAGCTGCAGTCTTATCTAAAAGAGAAAGTTTAAAATATTTAGCTGAAAGTAAATATTTTTCATAAAACCATAGCTTACTTATTTCAAAAAAAAGAACGCCACACTAATCTAGTGCGACGTTTTTATCTTATGGAGCGGATGAGGGAAATCGAATCCCCGTCACAGCCTTGGCAAGGCCGTATTCTAACCACTAAACTACATCCGCAAAATGGAGGGGCCTAACGGATTTGAACCGATGATCAGGGTGTTGCAGACCCACGCCTTACCACTTGGCTAAAGCCCCATTACAAGTGATATTATAACAAAATATCACTTCTTTAGCAAGCCCTTAATTTAATATATGTTTACAATTTTTATTTATAATAAATATCATAAATATTTTGATAATTATAAACTAATTCTCTATTTTGAGCAACTTTTCTTAAACCAATATTGTTATTATACATATATACTGTATCACCAACAATACCAAAAACATTATTATTTACAACTTTCATTTCCTTAAAATCATCAAATTTAAATAATAAAATTTTATAATCAGGAAAATCTTTTAATACCTGATATACATTGTTATTACTATCCTTATAATAATAACTATCATGAGAATAAATTAAGTTTAGATCACTATATTTACTAGAAATTTTTTCATCTATTTTTTTATCTATAAAATACTTCTTTTCATTGACAAGTTCAGAAATATCAACTTCTTTTAATGATTCTCCATCAAAGTATTTGGACTTTTTTCCACTACCAACTTCTTCTATTTTTTCAGTTGCAGGATTAATTGCATATTCTACTCTTCTGTCTATATCAGTTATATAGATTTTTCCTTTATATATTCCATTTATATAGGAATTTTTAGATAATGAAAAATCAAAATCTATATGAGCTTTACCACCATCTTTGATATTAGCAACATAAAAGGCTCCGATTTCAGATTCATCTGTATCTAATGATACATAATACTTATCGCATAAAATACTATAAGTATTAAAATAAGAATCTTTACTTAAATAATCTTTATATTCAATTTTATTTTGATTTAGAAGATATATTCCCTTATATCCCCACATAGTAACATATAAATTATCCTCAAGATTATCAAAAGTTGAAATATTAGATGTCGTTGAAGAAATATTATTATTTAGATCTATTTCATTATTAAATGTATATCCATCTTGTTTCAAATTATCAACAAACTTGTTTATACTAGTATTTCCAATTTGATGTAGATAAGATACACTTACCTGTTTCTTATCAAAAGTACATGATAGATTTTCAATTTTTTTGTCTTTTAAAATTGGCGCAATACAAATTAAATTACCATCAGAATACTCTTTAACGTCTTTAATTATTCTTGATGAACGACTTAAATCCACATTATAAATAGCTGCAAAAACATTTTTATCTTTATCTTCTATTAACAATGAGTACATATGGAAACTTTTTTCCTTTTTATAATTTTCTTTTACCATATAACTATTATCACTTGTCTTAATAGAATAAGCAGCATCATGTCTACTTATAACACATGAAACAAAAAATTGATATATAAGAGCTATCGCTCCTAATAACAACACAACAGTTACCATTTTTTTCATATTCTTCACCCTAACTAATTGTATCAAAAAAAAAGACTTTTTTAAAGTCTATTTATTCACTTAAATCTCTATTTTTATATCCATACTTTTTCTTTTGTTCCATCATAAATGATGATATTTTCGTCTCTATTTCACTTAAAGCATTCTTAGAAATATTAGATAAAGTTACAAATTCTTTAACATAATCAATATGAATCTTACCCCAAATTATTCCACTTAGAACTTTTAAATCATTAAACATATCAGGAGTAATAGAATCTAAAAAATATCCAACAATAACCCTCTTTCTTCCAATTAAAATGCATTCGTTTGTAAGAGCTATTACAGCAGTAGAAACAATATCAAATGGATTATTATTTTTTTGAGCTACAAAAACATATAAAACTTCTTCTCCAGGATTTAAATGTCTTTCAACAACCTCTGAATTTTGTTTTATTCTCCACCCTACCGTCATTGGATATTTTTCCATAAATCTTTTTGCTTGTTCATAAACACTTCCCATAAATTATTCCTCCATAAAATTATTTTCTTTAAAGAAAGATATATACTCACTTTTAGTTGTTAAACCTTCAACTTGATCTGAAATTTTTCCATCACCTACTACCAATAATAAAGGTGTTCCATAACCTTGTGAAAAATAATCATCTGATGATACCAATTTAGCTACATCATCATCACCCAAATTATCAATATTTAAATAATTTATTTTTACATTATATTTATAAATAATATTTTCAAGAATTGGTGTTGCTATTTTACAATAACTACATGTTGGTCTTGAAAGTAAAACTATCGAATTTTGACTACCATTATATAAGTCAAAATAATCATCTATAGATATTTCATTTGGTGATGTTCTTTCATCATCATTTATCTCTCCTGCTTCTTTAGTAGCTATTTCTAATGTGTTACTACTACTATCATTTCCTGATGTAGAATTTTCCTTATATTTTTCTGAAGCAGAATTTGATATTGAAAATGAAACTAATATAAAAAGTAAACTTGCAATTACAATTACACTAATTTTAAATAATTTATCTTTTTGAATTACTATTTCATTATCTTTTTTCTTTGTCATAAATACTTCTCCTTTGAAATATTATAACATAGATTTAATTTCTTTCCTAATATATTTAAATATTTTATCTAGAATACTATCTATCATTTCATCTTCCAAATCAGATGTTTTTTTATCACTCCAAATATTTAACTTTTTACTTTTAGCCTTTAATTGAGCTTTTTTTAAATTAGCAATATATTTATAATCTCCATATAAATATTTAACTTCTGCATATCCTTTTTCCACCAATTCTTCCTGCAACAATTTTCCATCTACAAATATCCAAGCTAATTTTCTTCCATATTTATCTTCTTTATCTGAATTAGAATCGTATTCTAAAACTATTTTTTTAGCTTGTCTTAATCTGTTACAAGTATAATTACTAGCTTTTTTTGCATAAGGTTCTTCTTTTTTAGAACCATGTTTTAATTCCGGTGTGTTAATAGCAAGAAATCTCGTTGAATACTCTTTATTATTAATAACAAACCTAGCAGTATCCCCATCAACACACTTAGAAAGTTTTACAACATCACTTTCTGCTTCTACATTAGAAAAAGAAAATACAAGTAATAAACATAATCCTACTAAAACTTTTTTCATAATCTCTACCTCTTTTTATATTATAACAATTAAATATAATTTGTCGAAACAATTATCTACTTTTTTAAAGAAATTTTACATATTATTTTAACGGAGGATTATATGAAAATAAAAATTGGATTACCTAAAGGACTTTTATATTATTATTATAAAGATTTATGGATTTATTTTTTTAAATATTTAGATTGTACTACTATAGAAAGTATCAACAGTAATAAAAAAATTTTAGAAGAAGGAGAAAAATTAGTTCTTGATGAATCATGTCTTTCCCTAAAACTTTTCTTAGGACATGTTTCTTATTTAAAAGATAAATGTGATTATATTTTAGTACCTAGAATATTTTCTGTTAAGAAAAATGAAGGAGTATGTACTAATTTTAGTTGTTTATATGATCTTACTAATAATGTTTTAGAAGATATTAATATTTTAAACTATAATATTGATTTAACTACAAAAGATAGTGAATTATTAGGATTTTTAAAAATAGGAAGGGACTTGGGATTTTCATATATTAAATCTTATAAAGCATATAAATTTGCGAAGAGAAAAAGCTTAGAAATTAGAAAAGAAAAAGAAAGAGAACAAGAAAAAAAATTAAATGATAATAATTTAAAAATATTACTTGCAGCTCATCCGTATAATTTGTATGATGAATTAATTGGTAAACAAATTACTAAATACTTAGAAAATAAAAACATAACTGTTTTATATAGTGATAGAGTTTATTCTAATTTAATTGATCCATTATGTGATAAATTATCTACTGATATTTATTGGACTTATAGTAAAGAAGTAATCGCGAGTATTGAATATTATAAAGATAGAGTCAACGGTATTATTATGTTGTCATCATTTCCATGTGGACCAGACTCTCTATCTAACGATTTAATCTCAAGAAGAGTCAAGAACTTACCAATTCTTTCTTTATTATTTGAAGACTTAAATAGTGATATTGGTCTTTTAACTAGATTAGAAAGTTTTTGTGATATTTTGAAACAAAAGGAGGATAAATCTTGAAAGATATAATTAGTTTCCCTCATATGGGAAAATATTCTTATCCTATTACTTATTTATTAAAGAAATTAACCAATATGAAGGTTATGCCTGCTCCTCCTATTACTAAAAAAACTAAAGAATTAGGTGAAAAGTATTCTCCTAGTGATGTTTGTATTCCTTTTAAATATAACTTAGGAAATTTTATAGAGTCGCTTGATAACGGCGCGACTATCTTGTTTCAAGCTGGTGGAGGTTGTAGATATAGATACTATGGTGAAGATCAAGAACAAATTTTAAAAGATATGGGATATAAATTTAAATTTATTAAACTAGTTTCTAAAGATAAAATTCATGTATTAGAAGTATTTAAAATATTTAAAAATCTAAATAAAAATCTATCTTTTATGAAATTTATCCATACTTTTATAATTACCTTCTTTTATATTGTTTATATGGATAAGATAGACATAATCATCAGAAAAAATATTGGTTTTGCAACTGATAAAAATGAATTCTTAAATTTAAATAATAAAATGTTAAAAGAATTTTCTTCTAAAAACTCACTTTTAGGACTAACTATTTCTTATTTAAAATATAAGCATAAATTCAAAAAAATTAAAGTTAATAAAAGCAAGAACTGTTTAAAAGTCGGTATTATTGGAGAGTTATATACGTCAATGGAGCCTTTTTCAAGTTACTTTTTAGAAGAAAAACTAGCCTCATTTAACATAGAAGTTAAAAGATATACTGATCTTACATACCTTCTTTTTACAAAGGCTTTATCAACAAAACATATGTTGAGAGTTACTAAAAAATATTGTAGATATACTCTAGGGGCAGATGGACTTGATAACGTTTATAGAACTATAAAACTGTCGAAAAAGTATGATGGAATTATTCATACAAAACCTTTTGGATGTACTCCAGAAATTGGAGCTATACCTATTATTGAAAAGGTAGCCAGTGAAAAAAATATTCCAATTATTTTCTTTTCATTTGATTCTAATACCTCAGAAGAAGGTATTAATACAAGACTTGAAGCTTTCTATGATTTAATAAAGTATCGAAAGGAGAAACTATGAAAAAAGCCTATTTAGGAGTAGATATAGGATCTATTTCAACTAAAGCTGTAATAATTGATAGTGATAATAACATTCTTTTAGAAAAATATATTTGGACAGAAGGAAATCCAATTAAAGCTGTTAATGAAATTATGTCTTATTTTAAAAAGAATATAAGTAAAGATATAAAAATTGTTGGTGTTGGTACAACAGGTTCAGCTAGAAAACTGATTGGTAGTATTTTAAATGCTAATATTATAAAAAATGAAATAACTGCTCATGCGATTGGTACATTATCTAGATATCCTGATATTAAAACCATTATTGAAATTGGTGGACAAGATTCTAAAATTATTTTACTTGAAAATGGTATTGTTATTGATTACGCAATGAACACATTATGCGCTGCTGGAACTGGTGCTTTTTTATCTAGCCAAGCTAAAAGATTAGGTGTAGATGTAGAAGATTTTGGTACTATTGCCATATCTAGTAATAACCCTACTCCAATTGCTGCTCGTTGTACAGTTTTTGCAGAAAGTGATTTAGTTCATAAAGCCCAGATGGGATATCCTAAAAAAGATATCATTGCAGGTCTTTGTAAAAGTATTGCCCTAAATTATTTGAATAATGTAGCTAAGGGTAAAAAAATCAAAGAACCTATTATTTTTCAAGGTGGAGTGAGTAAAAATATTGGTGTAAAAAAATCTTTCGAAGATATCTTAAATACTAAAATAATAACTGACAAAGATGGTCATTTAATGGGTGCTTTAGGAGTTGCCATCTTATCTAAAAAAGAAAAAGAAATTGATTTTAGTTTTGACATAACTAATTATAAATTTGAAACTAGTAATTCTTTTTGTTCTAAATGTCCTAATAATTGTGAAATAATAAAAGTTATGAAAAACAAAGATTTAATTGATTCCTGGGGAAATAGATGTGATAGAGGAAAAATAAAAGTATAAAAGCCATAACATTAATAAGTTATGACTTTTTATTTACAATTTTCTTTGCTATCATATTTTGCCTTTTTATTAAATTTTTATTAAGTTTAGGCACCAAATTAATATCTTGTAAATATCTATTATTTTCACTAAAAGATGTATCATCAATTATATCTTTTAAACATTCAGCATTCTTTTTTGAAAATATATCATCAGTTATAACTAATGACTCTTGCAATAATAATTTTGATATTTTTTCTAAATCATAAAATCTATAGATATGATTTAAAAAATGAAATTCATTTCCTATTTGAACGTAACTAATTCCATTTTTTATCAAATCCCTAATTAATTCTTCTTCAAACACTTCTAAATTATCAATTAAAATATTTACTACTCTACCCATTTTTTTTCTTTTCTAAATACTCCTCATATGGAATACTTCTATCAATAATAGTACCATCACTTTTTATTTCTATAATACGATTAGCAACAGTAGAGTTTAATTCATAATCACGAGTTGTAAAAATAATTTCTCCATCAAACTTTTCCATACCCTTATTTAATGAAGTAATGCTTTCTAGATCTAAGTGGTTTGTTGGTTCATCTAAAATTAAGAAATTAGGTTGTTCTAACATCATTTTTGATAACATACAACGAGCTTTTTCTCCTCCTGATAAGACATTAACTTTTTTAAATACATCTTCTCCTGAAAATAACATTCTACCTAAGAAACCACGTAATACTGTTTCATCTTTTATATCATAGTACTGTCCAATCCATTCAATTATATTTTTATCTGTTTTAAAGAATTCTGTATTATCTTGAGGTAAATATCCATAATTTATAGTTTTACCCCATTCAATCATTCCTTTAATATCTTTATCTTTATAAGTCAAAATATTAAATAATGCTGTTTTTACGAAGTCATCTTCTGCTAGTATTGCTACCTTGTCACCTTTTAAAATAGTAAATGATACTTTATTAAGAATCTTTTTGCCATCTATTTCTTTAGTTAAGCTAGTTACTTTTAATATTTCTTTACCACTTGGTTTTTCTACTTTAAAATCTATATATGGATATTTACGTGATGATGGAACAATTTCATCAAGTTCAATTTTTTCAAGCATTTTCTTTCTAGATGTAGCTTGCTTAGATTTAGAAGCATTAGCAGAGAATCTAGCAATAAATGATTGTAGTTCTTTAATCTTTTCTTCTTTTTTCTTATTAGATTCTCTCATTTGTTTTTGTAATAGTTCACTAGATTCAAACCAGAAATCATAGTTACCTATATATAGTTTTATTTTACCATAATCAATATCTGCAATATGAGTACAAACATTATTTAAAAAATGTCTATCATGTGATACAACAATTACAGTATTGTTAAAATTAATTAGGAATTCTTCTAACCATTTAATTGCATCAATATCTAAGCTGTTTGTTGGTTCATCTAAAAGTAAAATATCAGGGTTACCAAATAATGAACCAGCAAGTAACACTTTAACTCTATCTTTTACAGGTATTTCTTTCATTAAAGAGTAATGAAGTTCAGGTGAAACACCAAGATTATTTAATAATGTAGCGGCATCAGCCTCAGCATTCCATCCATCTAAATCCATAAATTCAGACTCAAGTTCTGCAAGCCTCATTCCATCTTCATCACTAAATTCAGTATGAGAATATAATTCATTTTTTTCTTCCATTATTTGATATAGTCTAGCATTTCCCATTATAACAACGTCGATAACTCTCATCTCATCATATTGGTAATGATCCTGTTTTAAAACAGAAATTCTTTCACCCTTGGTAATAATAATCTCACCAGTAGTAGTTTCAATTTCACCAGAAAGTAATTTTAAAAATGTAGACTTACCACTACCGTTTGCCCCAATCAAACCATAACAATTACCATTTGTAAATTTAATATTAACATCTTCAAATAAAGTTCTCTTTCCAAACTTTAAACTCACATTATTTACTTGTATCATTTATACCACCTCAAAACTAGTTAAAATTTTATCAAAAATTATTAGAAATTACAAGTTATTAGGAATTTTTAAAAATAAAAAGTATCTTCATTACTATTATAGAAGACACTTTCAATTTTTAATTATAGTTTAATTAATCTTTTTGGACATTCTTTTAAATTTTTACTTTGGCTTGCTTCTTCTTTTAGAAAATCACTTATAAGCTCGTAAGATGATGATTTTAGCATTTCTTTTATAGAATTAAGCATTTCAGTCTTTTTCTTTTTAGATAATGATTTACTTAAACTATTGCCTAATAATTCTTCAATAACATAAGTGTTTAACTTATCTAGATTTTCTCTAGGCAAAGATTTATTTTCCATACTAATCTTAAAACTTCCTGAATCAATTAAGTAAATAGAGCCATTATAAATAGTATTATCATAAGAAAGATCTTCAATATCAACGCCTTTTTCTGAAAGTAATAATGTATCTTCTTCTAAAAATTTTACCTCATCAATAAATTTATCAAACATCATGCTAGACATAGTTTGATAATGCTGTTTAAATTCTGTTGCATATCCTAAGAATTTATAACTATAACTGGTAATACATCCAACTGGCATTAAATATCTTTTTGTTTTAATTAACTTTAGATATTCAACCATTTCTTTATCAATACCTGTTTTAATGCTTCTTTCTTTATAAAACTTTAAAGCTAAATCTTTGTATATGTATACCTCAGCCTCACAACCTTCGTTCAAGTAATTATCAGCATCTTTTTCAAAAAAGATTTCTTTTCCATTTAAATATATACAACTCATAATAACCCCTCTTTATGAATGCATATTATATCACATTTTTTAATTTTTACTAGTGTTTTACTCTATTTTCAACAAATTCAGATAAATTTTTCTCTTCCATATCATTAAAAAATTCTAAAACATCATCTTTTCCACTACGATTATATTCCCTATTCACATTTCTACTAAATTCATAACTATCTACTTTTTTATATTTGTTTAAAACGTAATTCCTTAAAACACTAAAAATCAAATATTGATTAACCAAATCTAAATTAATTCCATACACTTCATTAGAATCTAAGTTAGAATCTATTCTGTAACTACCAGGATCTATTAAATATATACCATTATGATATGATGTATTTTCATGATTCAAATCTTCAATCAACACTTTGTCATCAGCAAGTTTGCTTAAATCTTTCTTTAAAGTATTGTTTTCTCTAACTAAATCTTCTTTATCCAGCAAAGCATAACTATCAATACCAAGATTTTCTACATAACTCATTTTATATCCACGAAAATCATGCCTTTTATCTAATAAGCTTGTGGTTGGTAAAAGAATTCTTTTGGTACCAATAACTCTCATTTTTTCAATTGAGTTTTTATCAAGCAAAATTTTCTTACCAGGATATCTTTTTATAAACTTAACTACTTCACTATCTATTTGATATGCATCAACTTCTAATCCTGATCCAATTTTTTTATCATGTCTCATATTAGAAGGATTGTATCTTACCTTTTTTCCGTTTTCTATAAATTCCACTTTAACACCTACTTACACTTATAAAAATTAGAGATAAATTTTGAAAATTCATAAAGAATAATATCACATTTATTAATAGCAAAGCTTTTACCTATAGCCTTTCCTCCAATAGTTAATGACGATATTATTGCTGTTACTAACAAAGTAGTAATTAGAAGGTTAAAATTAAAGCTTTTAGATATCATATTAGCTATTGCTACAGCAGTTGAACCAGAAATTACTCCACAAATATCACCAACAACATCACAACAAAAACTAGATACTTTTTCACTATTTTTCTTAAATTTAACGGCAATATCAGCACCCTTAACTTTTCTTGAATTCATAGAATGAAATACTTTCTCATCACTTGCAGTTACACTAACACCAATAATATCAAATAAAATACCAATAGCAACAAAGACTAATGCTACTAATATTCCAAGAACAAGATTAAGATTAGGAACTGTTATTTCTGAAATAAATGATAATAGAATTGACAAAGAAAAAGATATTCCAATTATTCTAATTACCCATTTTTTATCAACTAATTCCTTTTTTACTTTTTCTTTTCTCCTAGTTTGAACTTTTAAGTTTTCAAGCTCTGATAATTTTCTTTCTCTTTTTGATTTCATAGTTTTAATTTTATTCTCCTTAATTTATATATATAATTTAATTTTATCATAAATCTAAAAAAAATAGTAGTTTCCTACTATTACAACTAAATTAATGGCTATCAATACAGTAAACTTTGAGTCTTAGGTCAAGTAGGATTTCCCTAATTCTTACATATTCGTTACCAAATATGTGGTTCCCCTTTAAAAGAATTAATATGTAGTTACCTATACATATGACTTGATTACCACTTAGTACCCACTGCAATCCTATATCGACGACATTCTAGGAGATTTCCTCACCAAGCTTTATTATTAATTCTTTTTTGCAGTAATAATTTCAAAACGCAATACTTACAATAGTTGGCCTACTATATAAGCAAGATCATTTATCCCGATATTACCACGCAAGACAAGCTACTCTACACATAACTTTCGCCACAATGTAGGTTCAAAGCCTAAGTCGTAATAAGTCCATCAGTATACACGTATAGGCTTACCACAAGAATAGGTCTCCATGAATACTGGGTCGTTTGTCGTATGCCATTACGAGCGCCCAGTACTCTAGCCCTCCAGCATCCACCCCAAACTGGGCGTAAGAAGCAAACACCAAAGGTTTCACAGATATGCTCTTTAACGGTTGTTTAATCCCGTCCTCATAATAAAGTGATTGACTAGAATAATGTGCCATCAATCATAGTCATGATTATATCACATTTTAGTAAAAATGTCAACTTTACACTCAATATAGTATATGTAAGAAAAAGAAAAAGAGCACTTTAATTTGCTCTTATAAGATTAACATACCAATTAATTTTTCCACTCCATGCAGTTGATGCTGCATACCTTGGTGCTATTGTCTCAACTGTAGTTCTACCTTTAGAAAAATAATTATAATATAAATTTTCGATATGTCCAACAATACCATCATCTAGTGTGGCATAATACTTGTAACTTCCACCACCACAACCAGGAGCACCTTTTTGTCCACCTACATTATTACATTGCTTTACTAAAGTACTGCAATTATATTTACAACCTGTTTCGTGAAGAATGATAGCTGTAGTTATATAAGGATCAATTCCTAATTCAATGCATTTACTAGCAATCAAATTACCCTTGCCACTAAGATATCCAGCACCTAAATTTCTATTGATTTTTTCACCTAACTCTTCTAAAGTCATTCCCTCGTATACTTCAATTCGAGGAGGAATATAAACAGATTGTGGTGTTTGTTCCATATTTAATTCCACAACTTTATCATTAGCAACTTCATTGTCATTTGAAATAGTTTCTGCTTGCTTAACACGATTAGCCGAAGACATATCTATCACACTAACAATATCCATTGCATTATTATTCATATTACTTTTTATATCAAATGAATCGTTTTCCTCAACAATAGAAGCAATACTAACCATAAGTATTCCTACTATTGACAAAGTAATACCAACAACTCTTGACTTCATATAATAAATTCACCTCAGTTTGTATTAAAAATACAATAACGTCAATTACCAACAAACGTTAGATGTATTTTACCATATTTTAATGATTTAGTCAATTTACACAGTTATTGTAAAGAAAAATGTCAAGTAGTATAATAATATAAGGATGTGATAATAATGAATGAAAAGACAACTTTAATTAATTATATTAAA
>JABLTO010079256.1_pt1 | contig 14271 bp, 8 predicted proteins | sample 7160091 | NCBI WGS metagenome assembly JABLTO01 (sample SAMN14651225, study PRJNA627086) | human gut metagenome | isolation source: feces | host: Homo sapiens
GCAAAGCGTCACTGCGTTCGTTTCTCTAAGCCGGGCAATGGTATATGCCATCAGCTCCACATAGAAAATTTCGGCATACCGGGAAAGACGCTCCTCGGATCTGACAGCCACACTCCTACAGGCGGCGGTATCGGCATGATCGCGATAGGCGCAGGCGGACTTGATGTAGCGATGGCTATGGCAAAGGGCACTTACAGCCTTACTGCTCCTAAGGTAATAAACGTAAAGCTCACAGGAAAGCTCAGACCGTGGGTGTCTGCAAAGGATATCATACTTTACGTGCTGCAGCAGCTGACTGTAAAGGGCGGCGTAGGAAAGATCGTTGAGTATACCGGCGACGGCGTAAAGACGCTTTCTGTCCCTGACAGAGCGACTATCACTAACATGGGCGCAGAGCTCGGCGCTACTACATCAGTATTCCCAAGCGATGAAAATACAAAGGCATTCATGGAGTCAGAGGGCAGAGGCGCTGATTTCGTTCCTATGGCTGCGGATGCGGACGCTGTTTACGATGAAGTGCTTGAAGTAAACTTATCGGAGCTCGAGCCGCTCGCTGCAAAGCCGCACAGCCCGGACAATGTCGATTCTATAGCAAATATAGGCAGGATAAAGATAGACCAGGTAGCTATCGGAAGCTGCACTAACTCATCTTATGCAGACCTTATGAAGGTAGCTCAGATCCTTAAAGGCAAGAAGGTAAACGAAAATGTCAGCCTCGTCATCTCACCGGGATCAAGCAAGATACTCAGCAAGCTCGCTACGAACGGCGCGCTGGCTGACATGATAAACGCAGGCGCCCGCATTATAGAAAACGCATGCGGACCTTGCATCGGCATGGGCCAGTCACCTAAGTCAGGCGGCATATCGCTCAGAACGTTCAACAGAAACTTCAAGGGAAGGAGCGGCACGAACGACGCGCAGATATACCTCGTAAGCCCTGAGACTGCCGCTATATCAGCTATAGAAGGCGTACTTACTACAGGTATGGGTACAGAGCTCGATGAGATATCTCCTGTTGATTTTGCGTTTAACGACAACTTCATAGTTTATCCGGATGGCTGCGACAAGGAAAATACTCCTGTTGTACAGGGACCTAACATCAGGCCGTTCCCTCTCAATGTAAAGCTTGAGGGAGACCTTAAAACGAAGGTAGTGCTTCATGCAGGCGACAACATAACAACTGACGACATCATGCCGTCTGACTCGCGCATACTGCCTTACAGATCAAATGTCCCTCACCTGTCAAACTACTGCTTCGAAAAGATAGATAAGGAATTCCCTGCAAGATGCAAGGAAGCCGGCAACGGAACTATAGTAGGCGGCGAAAACTACGGTCAGGGTTCGAGCCGCGAGCACGCAGCGCTCGTACCGCTTTATCTTGGCGTAAGATTCGTTATGGCAAAGTCATTTGCGCGCATCCACCGCTCAAATCTCATAAACAGCGGCATCATACCTCTGGTATTTGCCGATCCTGCTGATTATGATGCTGTAGCTCTTAATGATGAGTTAGTTATAGAAAACGCTGCTGCTCAGATCGAAAACGACGTTATAACAGTAAAAGATCTGACATCAGGAAAAGAATTCAAAATGATACCGGGTCTGTCAGACCTTGAAAAGAAAATGATACTTGCAGGCGGAAAGATCAATATGATCAAAGGGGAGGAATAATTAAAATGGCTTATCTGCTCGATTTTGAAAAACTCGTAAAGGATCAGCTCGCAAGAGTGGAGCGTATGAAAAATGAACCTCCCGCTACTGATTTCTCCACTAAGGAAAAGATCGTGATCGGTTTCATAGACGGAGACGGCATCGGCCCTGTCATAATGAAAGAAACAAGAAGAGTCCTCGATCATCTGCTGGCAGATGAAATTGAGTCGGGAAAAGTTGAGATGAAGACTATTGAAGGTCTGACTCTTGAAAATCGTATAGAAAAAAACAATACTCTGCCTGATGACGTCCTCGAAAACATAAAGCAGTGCGACGTGTTCATGAAGGGTCCTACAGCAACTCCGGATAAGCTCAACAGCAAGGTGAACCTTGAAAGCGCAAACGTCGCGCTCAGACGCGAGCTCGACCTTTTTGCAAACGTAAGGCCTATATCCATCCCTGAACTCGGTATCGACTGGACGTTCTTCCGCGAAAACACAGAAGGTGAGTATATCGTGGGAAGTCTCGGCGTGGAGCCGAGCGAAGACCTGTCTGTTGATTTCAGGATCATTACGACACAGGGCACGGAGCGCATAGCGCGCATGGCATTCGACTACGCAAAAGCAAACGGCAAGGAACGCGTAGAGTGCGTTACAAAGGCTAACATACTTAAAAAGACAGACGGGCGTTTTCTTGAAACTGTCCACAGGGTAGGCGAAGAATACCCTGACATAAAGATAGAAGACTGGTATATCGATATAATGACTGCGAATCTCGTGAACGAAAATATCAGAAGCGATTTCCAGGTTTTCGTGCTTCCTAATCTTTATGGTGATATAATTACAGACGAGGCTGCCCAGATACAGGGCGGCATGGGTACTGCCGGAAGCGCAAATATCGGAAACAGATATGCCATGTTTGAAGCGGTCCACGGCGTAGCTCCGAGAATGGTAGAAGAGGGAATAGCCGACAAGGCAAGCCCTGAAAGCCTGCTCAGAGCTGCTGAGCTCATGCTCAGACACATCGGTTTTACAGAAAAGGCCGACAGCCTCAAGGGAGCGTTAAACAAAACAGACAAAAATCCTGATATCCATATGACAGGCACAAAGGACGGCAGCTCCACAGCCGAATTTGCTGACGCTGTTCTCGCACTGCTCTAGCGGATCATCAGCGTGATCATACAAACTTACAGGAGGAAACCGGAATGTACTACAAAACTGTTCAGGACGATACCGTGGCGGGTCTGCCGCTCGCGATAAATATTTTCATAAAACTCAGAGAAAGCATACTCAGAGGAAAACTTAAAAATGAGGAAAAGCTGACTGAACAGCGCATCTGCAATGAATACAACGTCAGCAGGACACCTGTAAGAGAAGCGTTCAGACTTCTTGAGCAGGAGGGCCTGATAACCATGATCCCAAACAGAGGAGCCTTCGTAACAGGCTTTTCTGATCAGGATATCGCTGATATGTATGACATGCGAAAGGATTACGAAGTGCTCGCCTTCGAGTGGGCAATAAAAAGGATAACAGACGAGGAGCTTGCCGAGATAAGAAATTCATACGAGCTCATGGAGTTTTACACTCACAAAAAAGAGTTTGAAAAATCCGCAGAGCAGAACATTCACTTCCACGAGCTGATATATAAGGCTTCGCACAACAGACTGCTCACACAGATACTTACGAGCTACCAGTACTATACGAAGCAGCTCCAGTACAGCGAAACTCCTCATTATGACCATATGGACGACGTACTCGCAGAACATTTCGAGATGCTCGATTCTCTTGAAAAAAAGGATCCTGAGCGCGGCGCTGCCGTTGTAAGGAAGCACCTGGAAGCTTCAAAGAAACGTGCAGGATATGGTGGATTTGACAAATAATTCAAAAATAGGAAAAATAATGGCTGAAAAGAAAATACTAAGCAAAAAAGAGATCAGCAGCGTACTTGAACTCCTGGAGCAGACGTATCCGGATGCAGGCTGCGCGCTGCACTACGGAACGCCGTTTCAGCTGCTGGTCGCGGTAGTCCTTTCAGCTCAGACAACGGACAAAAAGGTCAATCAGGTAACTGGTGACCTTTTTCGTTTATATCCGACCGCCGAAAAGATGGCGCAGATACCGGAGTCAGAGCTGCAGGAACGCATAAAGATCATAGGGATGTACCGCCAGAAATCAAAAAACGTCATAGCGCTCAGCCGCATACTCGTCGAGAAATACGGCGGCGAAGTGCCGGATGACCAGGAAAAACTCATGGAGCTGCCGGGGGTCGGCAGAAAAACGGCAAATGTAGTGATGTCAGTGGCATTCGGCCACCAGCGCATAGCCGTCGATACACACGTTTTCAGAGTATCAAACAGGATAGGCATCGCCCGGGGCGATGATGTACTTAAGACGGAACATTCGCTCATGGAAAATATTCCGGAAAATATGTGGACGAAAACGCACCACATGCTCATATGGCACGGCCGCATGATATGCGACGCAAGAAAGCCTAAGTGCAGCGAGTGCCCGCTTGACGGCATATGCATGAAAAACGGGCTGAAATAAGTCAGCCGGTAATATGCCTGCGGCGCCAGGGGAAGCGCGCGCCCGGCGCGCGAACAGAAACTGCATCGAAATTATATGATGCGAAGCAGGCAGACATATGATATACTCTTAAACTGTTAAACAATAAACACAGAATAAAAAAGGATAAATTTATGGCAGAAAACAATAACCTGATATTCCACGGCTGTGACGTAGCCGAGCTCGTAAAGGAATACGGCGCGCCTCTTTATATAATGTCAGAGGACGAGATAAGAGAGCGCTGCCGCGAGATAAAGCGCGAGTTTACAGAAAAATACCCTGATACGCGCGCAGCGTTTGCAGGAAAGGCGTGCCAGACGCTCGACGTCTGCCGCATAGTGGCGTCAGAGGGAATGGGACTCGACGTAGTTTCAGGAGGCGAGATATATGCAGCCCTCAAGGCGGGATATGACCCTGCTCTGCTCGAGTTCAACGGAAACGCAAAGAGCCGCGCAGAGATAGAGTACGCGATCGAGGCCGGCGTAGGAACTATAATCATAGACAACATGTCAGAGCTTGAGATCATAGCGGAAACTGCAGCAAAAAAAGGCGTAAAAGCGGTAGTTGCGCTCCGCGTTACACCGGGCGTTGACAGCCACACGCACCAGTTCATATCTACAGGCCAGCTTGACTCTAAATTCGGATTCGCGCCTGAGGAAATACTTGACTATGCAGTCAAGGCTGTTCTTGATTCAGAGCACCTGGATCTTATAGGTCTGCATTATCACGTGGGCTCGCAGCTTCATGAGAATGACTCGCACATAATGGCGACTGACGTGATGCTTGAGCTGCTGGCAGATCTCAAGGAAAAGTACGGGTATGTGCCGCGCGAGCTCAACTGCGGAGGCGGTTTCGGAGTGCATTATGCGGGAGATCCTGAGAGGACTACTGTTTCGTACTTTATGGATCCCGTTATGGAACGTATAAACGCATTTTATGAAAGATCAGGCGACAAGCGCCCTGTTGTCGCTATAGAGCCGGGCAGATGGATCGTAGCTGAGGCAGGTATAACGGTATACGAGGTGACTTCCGTAAAAACGAACGCAGCGGGCCGCACTTACTACGGTATAGACGGCGGTTATCCTGACGACCCGCGCGTAGCGCTTTATGATGCAAAATACGAAGCAGAGGCAGTAACAAAAGTAAACGAGCCGCACGATCATAAAGTAACTATAGCAGGCAAATGCTGTGAATCAGGCGATGTGCTCATATGGGATATAATGCTCCCTGAGATGAAGCCGGGCGACCTGCTTGCTGTATACGCTACAGGCGCATACAACTATACTATGGCAAACAATTACAACCGCCAGCCGAGACCGGCAATGTTAATGATAAAGGACGGAGTTCCGCGTCTGTCTGTCAGACGCGAGACTTATGAGGATCTTATTGCCAGGGAAATTTAATTTTAAGCTTCGGAAAGTAAAAAGCTTGAAATATAAATAACTGAATAACTGAATAATAAAATGAGAGCTGCGGATAAACCATTAATGGTGCGTCCGCAGCTCCGTTTTTTTTACATAGTAAATTTTATGATCTGTAATTTTTTGCTGTCTTGAAAACACCTGTAACGCAGCAGAGCATAAATATCGAAACGCCGAAAAGGACTACGAAAGCGCTCTGCGTCCCTGAAAGCGTGCCTGCAGTCATGGCATCTGCGGCGCTCTGCGAAGCCTGCGCCGACGCTACTATCGTTGAAACTACGCATGTTCCGACAGCTCCGGAGAGCTGCTGCATGGTGTTTATTACTGCATTGCCGTCGCTGTTGAGCTCCTCAGGCAGATAGCTGAGACCGTGCGTCATATTGGTTCCCATAGAAAAGCTCTGGCCGAATGTGAATATTATGTAGAATACGATGATAGCGGCGATGCCTGCGCTATGCAGGAAAAGGCTGAACAGGCAAGCAGAAATTATGACGCATATATTTCCGAATGTAACAGGAAGTCTCGCACCGAAACGGTCGAGTATCTTTCCTGCTGCAGGAGTAAGGCATGCGCCGATGATGCAGCCCGGAAGCAGCAGGCAGCCTGCTGTAAACGCGTTTTCACCCATTACGAGCTGAGCATAGTTCGGAATGAGGAAACCCGCGCCGAGGCATATGAACTGGACTGATACTATGACAGCAACGCTGAGCGTAAAAGGCGCGCAGTGAAATACCTGCATGCGTATGAGCGGCGAGTCTGACTCGCACGACCTTCTGCAAAATACAGCCAGAGCAAATACAGCCGCTATAAGCATGGATATGACCGGAACGCTCAGCCAGCCTGATACTGAAGCGTTATTTATACCAAATATAAAGCATGCGAAACCGGCCGCGAGGAAAAAGAAGTCCTTTACATTAAAGCTGATCTTTTCAGTCGCGCTGACTTGTCTGATGCCCGCAGCGCCCATGAAAAACGCTATGACGAGCAGAGGCAGCAGAGCGACAAATATCATCCTCCAGCCGAGCGTATTTACGATCATGCCTCCGAGCGACGGACCTACTGCAGGAGCTATGGCTGTTATGAGTGAAGCCGTTCCCATCATCAGTCCCATTTTTTCATAAGGGACCTGTTCAAGGACGATATTGAACATCAGCGGCAGTGCTATACCTGTGCCGACGCCCTGTATAAGCCGCCCGAGGAGCAGCAGCGCAAAAACAGGAGCTGATGCGCACATCACAGTGCCGATGATAAAAAGCGTTATAGCTGTTACAAAAAGGCGTTTAGTAGTAAAGCGCCTTTTGAGCCATGAAGATGCAGGGATGATCATGGAAAGTATCAGCAGATATCCCGTAGTTATCCACTGCACGGTAGACGTTCCTACGCTGAATTCATTCATGAGGGACGGGAATGTAACGTTCATGGCTGTTTCGACCACAACGCCGGAAAATGACATAAGACCGGTCGCAACGATCGACATTATGAGTCTGGCGTCTATCCTTCTTTCAAATTGCGTGTTTGTATTCATTTTATCAATTCCTTTCTGTTTTATTTATCTGATTGCGGAGTCCCTGCATTATGCAGCTTTGAGATATCGGGAGAAACCGCGCTCATAAGCTTGTTTGCGTAGTGGATAGCACGTATGGCAGCCTCAATATCCTCATCTGCTATAGGCTCAAGAAGCTGCGACAGCCATTCATGATACCGCAGGCCGTATACCTCATACACATCACGCCCCAACGGAGTGAGGCTGACAAGTATAACGCGTTTATCGGCAGTGTCCTGAGTTTTTTCTACATAGCCTTTTTTATTCAGCTCATTTACAAGCTTGGTAATGCTCGGCCTCGTGCTCCTCATGGCATCGCTGATATCACTTATGCGCACGGCGCTGCCATGCTGCGACAATGTATAAATATTGTCAAGTATCCGTATATGCCGCGGCGTAAGACCATCCGGCAGCTCAGGAAGCATATCAGTCAGATGCTTCGCTATATGGAATGAATCGATGAATTGTTTTGTAAGGTCTGTATCCATTTTGTGTTCCTTTTATTTTTTTAATTTAGAAGAAGCGATGATCACTTAGATAATTACTTTAAGTAATTATCTTGAGTAAGTATAATACTTGTTTCGGAGAATGTAAAGAAAATAATTGAAGAACATGATAAAACTGATATTGAAATTAAAAAATTTTTAATTATATTTATATATGGGAGAGATTTAATGCATACGAGATCACAGGCAGGCTCGCCTGATCAGGTGCGGCGCTGAGTTATAGCTTATAAAAATATACAGATGTGAGGAGAAACTGAAATGATAAAAATATTAGCTGCAATTTTAATGATACCGTACGTAATATTGAAATCTGCTTTTAAAGGCGGCGGAAAAAGATAGGCAAGACCGATAAAGATCAAAAGCCTCTGCATATGAATCAGACGGAACTTCTGCCTTTTCAGGTGACCTCGATACCGTATCATATGCAGAGGCTTTTTTATTATATCAAAATTATACCGGTAATGATATAGCTGATGACTGATCTTATAAACTAAGTTATTGATTTTTAACAAGTGGATCAGGGCGGTATCCGGCCATAAGCTTGTCATTTTCCATAATAAATGGTTTCGCCGTATCCTGTCCCCATGACGTGTCGTACTTTTCCATAAGATAATCGCTCAGCTCAGTACGATCATTGAATTTCAACAGACGATACGGTTCCTGGAAAGCGACCTTCTCAATGAAATATAATTTATTATCATCGGCCGGCAGCAAAATACCGACATGCCCGATAAAAAGTCTATTGTCAGTATCGGAAAATTTGTCGTGAAAAACTACAGATATCATACGCGCCTTGCTCTCTGAAAATCTGACACCGCGCGCAGCCCATCCTTCTCTGAATTTATTTACCTGTAAATCAACATCAGTACTGTCCGCCGCCCGGACAGGCGCAAATACAGCGCAGAATTTATTAATGCTGTCGCCGCATAAAGCATCAGGGTCATCGGATAATGTCTCGATGTCCATAAATAACGAATCCTCTGCATCGGCAGAATAGTCGCCGTCACCGGCGCTGATAAGATCGCTGAAGAGGCTGAAAGCAGTGATACGGCAGTTATATCCCGGAAAACTTCCATTTTTGGAAGCCCACATATCCTGCATATCATAAGGATCGTATTTTGTATAAGTCGGCGCGGCAGATTCAAAGCCGCTCGTCAGCCATTCGCTTTTAACGCTTGAGTTGAATTTATTTACTCGATCGAATAATGCCTGCTGCCTTTTTTCACTTATCCCTGAATCAGTGAGCAGCTTTGACAGAAGATCCTGTGAATCTTTGTCAGTCAGGTTTGAATATTCAACAGTTTCCAAAGCAGGCTGCGCATTATCGCCTGCAGGTGCATTGCCGTTATAATGCATAAACATCACAAGCGTTGAAATTACGATAAGCGAGCTTATCGAAAAAAGTATCGTTTTCTTGAAATCCTTCATAATTGATCCCCTTAAAAAATAAATTTACGCCCCGGCGTCCGCCCGGCGGACGAAAGAAAATGCACTGAAAGACCGGAGCAACATATATTAGCATGACTTTTATGTACAGGTCTATAGATATGCGTGACAATTAAGAAACGGTTAATAAAATTTTATTGAATATAAAAGTTGTCCGAAACAAATATTCTGTATCCACCCGGATGCTTTTCAGCGTGAAAATCTGCTTTTCACGAGGGAGTCGTCAAAGGTGGATTTTTTTGTGTTATTTTAACTGTATAAAAATGTTTTTTCTGATCAACAGATCACAGACAGAAGGAGGAGTTTTAGAAGGGAAATTTATAAAAAGAAAACAGGTTGTTGTTAAAGGATTTTTTGCGAGAGGTTCAATGCGGGAAAATTCAGAAGAAAGGAAGTGAATGCGGATGAAGCTGAAGAGGAAGTTTATCGCCTGGTTGACGGCTGCGGCTGTTTTGGCGGGGATGATGCCGGGCTTAAGCGCGCCGGTGTTTGCCGCAGGCGGTACTGCTGTCAACGGGTCTGACGCTCTGGCGGCGCTCGGGATAGACACGAGTGTGGCGCCTGACGGGTTTGACGCGAGCGATACGGTGAGCAATCCTTACGGAAGAAGCACGATAGAGGTGACTCCTGTTAAGGAGCTGTATACTGTCGGTATGAAAAATATTATACCGTATGAGCAGCAGGTCGATACAGGCAAGCAGACTGAGATACAGGTCGGAAAGCTTAAAAAAGACATTGAGCGAACTGATGGCTCTGCACCGGGAAATGAAGCAAACGAGCTCGTATCAACGCTTTACGGTAACGAAAAGTGGGGAGTAAAGACGACTGAGGGTATAATATCAGCTCCGGCGGAGTCAACTGTTTCAAAGGGCAGATGGATGTATAACGGTAAGTATACTGTTATAGCTTCCGGGACATATGCCGAAGGAAGTACGTCAGGAGATTCAAAGGGGTACCTGAGCGGACTTAACAATAAAAGCAATACAATGAGTAATGGATTTGGCGGCTCAACAGGCGCCGACAGATTCGGGATGTCTGACGTAGCTGCCGGAAATTTCGATAAAAATACCAAAGGGTATGCGGCGCAGACCGTAATGGCATATACGCGCGATCACAGTCATACCGGCGGTATTTATCTGAAGTTTGGCGATGCGACGACGGGAAATTACGGCAATCCAAAGGAAGTCCTTAAGGCAGGTAAGGCGATAGGAAATGAATCGCTTATGATACATGACGCTGAGGGCAGTGATCAGAAGGCTGAGAATTTCGCGGAAAATCCGTATCAGCTGAAGAACTATCTGCAGGTGGCAACGGGCGACTGGAACGGCGACGGTCTTGACGAAGTGGCTGTTTACGTGCCTGAGGTAGGAAATTCGCGCATAGTCGTTTACGCGCTGCAGACTTTGCAGACGGATGATATGTCAAACGCGTATAAAGATCCGGCTAAATGGAAGGTAGCGTGGACGTATCACCTTAAAGAAGGCAGCGTTGTATCAAATATGATATCGCTTGTAAGCGCTGACGTTAACCAGGATGGTATAGACGATCTCGCGTGCACGTGGGGATACTACTACGGTCCTGAGCAGAATGCAGGCTCGAGAGCCGTTGTGATGTTCGGCGGAAAGGGTACCGATATCCTGAAAAAGGATCAGGAGTTTGGACTCAAATACGGAACGAGCGATATAGTCAGAGCGTCGTTCGTTTTCGGCGATATGACAGGCAGCGGAGATAAAAGCCTTATACTCTGCGGTCAGGCCGATTCCGACCTGAAGGCAGGCAATACGTCGAGCCGTTATGTGGCTGCGTATAACTGGAACGGTACGCAGTTTGAGGTGTCATCGAGTCTTGTGAAGAATTTCGATCTGTTTGGCAAGAGCGACGGCGCATACATCTACAGCGCTATGGACTCCAGCCACAGACCGGGAGCAGATACGGATCATTTTTATTCACTTCCGCTGTGCGCGGCAGATACGGCTATGATCACGCGCCCTATAGGTGAGGATGGCGGAGATCTGCTGTATTTTGACAGCCTTATCATAAAATACAGTGACAAAGGCCTTGATATCGCAGAATCATGGGATATATCAAAGGCTATGCAGGGCGATAGCGCGCTTCATGATTATGTTGAGTACAGTGCCGAGTCAGGCGACATGACGGGTCAGACGGGCGCAGCGGCGATTGTTGTCATGACGCAGACACTCAGCTCTACCAGTCAAAAAAATGCAACATATACGCAGCAAGGTAAGCATAATGAAGCTGTATACAAGAGAGTTTCTTATTACAAAAACTGGTGGCATAAGCTCTGGAAAAAGAAGAGCTACAGATGGGAATTTGACTATTGGAAAGAAGTTCAGGATGCTGCTGATGTAAAGGTAGAATACACGAGCTTCGATGCATCCAAGACATTTATGACGGTAATAGACCGTTCACAGATCGGTTCCAATGGATCCTACTACAGCAAATGCTGGCCGGTTGACAGCTCGATGGCATTATGTATGGCCAATACAGATAATGATTCGAGCATTATGAATTACACAGGAAAGCATTACTATACTTACACCGATCCAAAGATACTCGCAGTGCTGGCGTCACCGCCGTACTTCAAGGATCTGCTCGACCGTGACGACCTTTCGGGTAACTATCCGGAGTCAACTACGACGTACTCAAGCTCGAAAGGAAGCGGTACGGGGTCGGTAGGCTCGACTACGATAAAGGCCGGAGTTTATGTTTCGTATGAGTATGAGATAAAGATATTCGGCGTGCCTATCGGAAAAACCGAAGCGGAGATGCAGGTAACGGGCGGTTTCACGTGGGAGACTGAAAAGACTTCAACGCTTGAGCAGACTGTTACGTACAGCGCGACATCGGGCGAGGACAAGGTCGCTTTCTACTCTATACCGATGGAAGTGTATGAATATATATCGTACGTTCCTAACGGAAAGGGCGGCTACGATGAGGTCACTACGACGGTAAATATACCGCACGAGGCTTCTGTACGTCTGCTGAGTCTTGATGCTTACGAAGCGATAGCATCTGACTACAGCGTGCTCCCGAAGGTGAGCGAGACTGTACTGACGCATACTCTCGGTGACCCGACATCTTATCCGTCGAGTCTCAAGCCTTATGAAAAGAACAAGTCGCTTATAGCGAGCTATGTCGGCGATCCGGCTAAGGTCGGGTTTACGAGCGCGGGAGGCGGCTCGACTATTTCCCAGGAAATAGCCATGTCTACTGAAAAGAGAAACGCGTATATAGGTGTCGGTGCTATTGAAGGCAAGGTCGGCGCAGGCGCAGGCGGCCTGACTGTAGGCGTTGTAGCCGGTTTTGAGGGCAGCGGCGGTAAGGTCGAGATATCGACGAGCGGAAGCTCATTCTCGGGCGAGCTGCAGGATATGCCTGCTGAGGCTGAGGCCTACGGATACGCGATGAACTGGAGGATATTCTGCTACAAATACGATCAGAACGGAGTGTCGTTCCCTGTCGTGAACTATATAGTAAGCGACGCGGCGCAGCCTGCAAGCCTGCCTGAGGATTTCAGTCAGGATATTGCGGCAACGACAGATGACTCTGTGACTCTTACATGGTCGTATGACAAGATGGTATCAGGCTTCCAGCTTTACCGTTATTATGAATTCCCTGACGGTTCGGGAAGCTACAGGCTGCAGTACGTTCCGTTCAGAGAAGGTAAAAAGAACAGCGACGGAACATACAGCTTCAGTTATACGGATAAGGGGTTGAATCCATATACTGAGTATTCTTATCAGATACAGACTGAAAGCGCGTACAAACCGAATGTCAGCATATACAGCGAGCCGCTTGAGTGCAGGACTAAAACAAGCGTCGGTTATCCTGAGATAACTGTGGACGGCCTTGACGAAGACGGACTGCTGCCTGTATATCCTGACAAGGATAACGCGACAGCTACGGTAACTGTAACTGATGAGGAAAAATACAACGGAAACGTGTCTTATCAGTGGCAGCGTCTTGTAAACAACGTATGGACAGATATATCGGGCGCAAAGAGCGCGTCATATACGATAGCCAACGCGAGCGCGTCAGACGAGGGACGATACAGATGCCGCGTAAACGTTATATACTACGATAAAACGGCTGCGCAGCAGTATCACATATCGGCGTACTCACAGGATTTCGCGGCGGCTTACTCTAAGCGTACACCTGCCGCTGATCTGAAGGTAGAGACAGGAAAGTCATCCGGTACGAGCGGAGCGGTAAATACGCTTCACGCTGAGATAAAGCTGTATTCAAAGAATAAGGGCAGCACGATTGCTCCTTCCGGAAATGTTGTGTTCAGGATATCCGGAGCTGATTTTGAAAAGAGCATAAGCGTTCCACTTGCGCAGTCATCGACTATGGAATCGTTTAACGGTGAGAGCAAGTATTTCGCTACGGCGACGCTCGATATACCTGATACAAAGCTCAAGCTTTCGAAGCTGGTCGATGGTGCGTACACGGTATCGGCGTACTACAGCGGAGATACTGTTTTCAAGGATCTTGAAACAGAATACAACGATCTGGTCCTCATAGGCGACAATGTGACCGGATATCAGCTGAAGCTCAGCAATAAAGCGGGCGGAAGCAGTATGACGATGTTCAGCTACAGTGAGGATATATATGCGGAGCTCCTGTCAAAAACAGGAAGTGGTCCACTTACGTCTGTAGAAAATGCAAACGTAAAATATATACTTCTGACTGAATCACAGATAAAGGAAGAAGCGGCTGAGCTCGCTAAGCCTGAGGATAAGCAGGATAAGACGAAGATATTTGATGCGTCAAAGGCAGCAGCGGCCGGCGATAATGGACTCCTTACATTTGATCCGGCACATTACGCAGGCGAATACACGCTGCGTGCTTTTGACGGCGAAAAGAATGCCGCTGAATTAAAAGTATCGATAAAGCGGAAGTCTGTCAGCATATACATCGATGATAGCGATAATATAAGCGCGAATGATGTCGACAAAAATCTTCCGGTTGTTAAATGTAATGAAGTGAGCGCTGATGAGCTTGATGCGTTTAAGCTTGGCTTCACCGCTGTGAATTCTGCGGGAAATCCTACAGAACTTAAGTCAAACATGGAACCGGGCAATTAGACTTTCCACTTGCATTAGCCCCATATACAGCTGCTA
>JABLTO010149184.1_pt1 | contig 14263 bp, 12 predicted proteins | sample 7160091 | NCBI WGS metagenome assembly JABLTO01 (sample SAMN14651225, study PRJNA627086) | human gut metagenome | isolation source: feces | host: Homo sapiens
AAGGAGCTGGAGCGGCTCAGCCGCATGGCCCCCGGCACGCCGGAAATCGGCGTGAGCCGTACGTATGTGGAGTGGATTCTCGACCTGCCTTGGGGCAAGACCACGCCGGACAATCTGGATCTCAAGCGTGCGCGTCGCGTGCTGGAGGAAAACCACTATGGGCTGGAAAAGGTGAAGGAGCGTATCATCGAATACCTTGCGGTGCTGCGCATGAAAAATGATATGAAGGGCCCTATCCTGTGCTTCGCGGGCCCTCCGGGCGTGGGCAAGACGTCCATCGTGCGGGCGATTGCCAAGGCAGTGGGAAGGCAGTTCGTGCAGATGTCGCTGGGCGGCGTGCGCGACGAGGCCGAGATTCGCGGCCACCGGCGTACCTATGTAGGCGCGATCCCGGGGCGCATTATCGCGGGCATCAAGCAGGCGGGTACGATGAACCCCGTGTTTCTGTTTGATGAAATCGACAAGATGAGCAGCGATTTCCGCGGCGACCCTGCGGCGGCCATGCTGGAGGTGCTGGACGCCGAGCAGAACAGCGCCTTCCGCGATCACTATATGGAGATTCCTTTCGACCTAAGCCGCGTGATGTTCATTACCACGGCGAATAATATGGAAAATATTCCGCCCGCGCTGCTGGACCGCCTGGAGATCATCGAGGTGCCCAGCTATACCGAGGAGGAAAAGCTCAAGATCGCCCGCAAGCACCTTTTGCCCAAACAGATTGAAGCGCATGGCCTCAAGCCTCGGAGTGTGCGTATGAACGACCGGGTGCTGCGCACCGTGATCGAGGGCTACACCCGCGAGGCGGGCGTGCGTGAGCTGGAGCGCACCTTGGCGCGCGTGGCGCGCAAGGCTGCGGTGGAGATGCTGGAGCAGAAGACGGAAGAGATCACCGTTACCCAGGATAAGCTGACCGCCTATCTGGGTCAGCCGCGCTATACGCGTGAACCGCTGGAAAAGGAAAACCGCGTGGGCGTGGTCAACGGCCTGGCCTATACCAGCGTAGGCGGCGAGATGCTCAGCGTGGAATGCGCCGTACTCAAGGGAACCGGCGCGCTGCAGCTGACGGGCAAGCTGGGTGACGTGATGCAGGAGAGCGCAAAGGCGGCGCTGTCCTGGGTACGGGCTCATTGTGACCCGTGGGGCATCCCGGCCGACTTTTTCAAGCAGAACGACATTCATATCCATGTGCCGGAGGGAGCGGTGCCCAAGGACGGCCCCAGCGCGGGCGTGACGCTGGTAACGGCGCTGGTGAGCGCCCTGACGTCTATTCCCGTGCGCCAGAACGTGGCGATGACGGGCGAAATCACCCTGCGAGGCCGGGTGCTGCCCATCGGCGGCCTCAAGGAAAAGCTGATGGCGGCATACCGCGCGGGTGTGCGCACGGTGCTTATCCCCCGCGAAAACCTCAAGGACCTGGAGGATGTGTCTCCCATCGTGCGCGAGCGCATTGATATTCGGCCTGTAGACGACGTGGCGGAGGTGATTCGCGCCGCGCTGGTGTGCGAACCTCCCGTTATTGCCGATACGCCGCTGGAACTGCCCCTTACCGCCCCGCAGCCGGCGAAACCCGGCATGTACAAAGGAGTATAATATGGAAATCAAAACCGCGAGCTTCGTCACCAGCCTGGCCCAGTACCGTGAGGAACCTCCGGTCACGCTTCCCCAGCTTGCGGTGGTTGGCAAGAGCAACGTGGGCAAAAGCTCGCTCATCAATGCGCTCTGTGCCCGGAAAAAACTGTGCAAGACCAGCGCCACCCCTGGCAAGACACGGCTGATTAACATCTTTCTCATCAACGAGGCCTTCCATCTGGTGGACTTGCCCGGCTATGGCTTTGCCAAGGTAAATCAGGCCGAGAAGCAGCGCTGGGGCGAGATGATGGACGGCTATTTCCAGGACAGCACGCTGCTGAGGCATGTGCTGCTTTTGGTGGATATCCGCCACGAGCCCACGCGTGACGACGTAGCCATGGCGCAGTATTTCCGCCAGATGGGCATTCCCTTCACGGTGGTCGCCACCAAGGCCGACAAGATCAGCCGGGGCGCGCGTATGAAACACATCGCACCCATCTGCCGCGCGCTTCTGGTGCAGCCCTGGGAGGTTATCGCCTTTTCGAGTGAGGATTTCACAGGACGCGACGCGCTGCTTGCGCGTGTGGGCGAATTGATGGAGGAGGATGGGGAAGCGGAGGAATGAACGCCACGCACCCGCGTTTTGCCTGCGGCATACCATGCAATAGCCAGCCCATGGCAGTTGGAAAGGAGTGGTATGATGCAGAGCTATCTATGGATGCGTCCCGCACTGCAAATCAGCGAAGCGGTGCTGCTGCCGGCCCTGCCCAGGCGCAGCGTCCTGACCGAAGCGCGCATTTCGGACCGGTTTACCAGCCCGTCTACCGAGCCCTTCCGGCCTGTGCCGGAGGAGGGAATCGCCGCCGAACAGCCCGTCGCGTTGAGTACGTACGTGCGTCCGCGGGGGAGCATGGCGGGCCGGGGCGTACTCAGGGCGGCGGGCGTGAGCATGAACCCTTACAGCCAATGGGCCCGGCCGGCCTATGCCGGTCCGGGCAGAAGCCTTCCCATGGCCCGCAGGTGCCGCGTGCGCTGAGCTGCGCAGAAAAAGCCGCTGTCCCGTTGACTGGGATAGCGGCTTTTCGCTTGCCCTGAGAATCAGCGCACGAACAGCTGGGTCACATAGACAAAGCCCTGGCTGTCCTCCCAGACGCCGATGCCCACCTTGGTCCACTGGGAACCCAGGATGTTCTGCCTATGGCCGGAACTGCTCATGAAAGTGGCCTGAGCCTTCTCCACCGTGGCATGATGGGCGATGTTTTCGCCCACCGAGGTGAAGGAATAGCCATAGGTGGAAAGCATCTGGGCAGCGCTTCCATACGTGGGAGAGGTATGCGAGAAGTAGTTGTTCAGGTACATATCGCGGCTCTTGAGCCGTGCCAGGTCGCACAGCGCGGGATCGAGCTCAAGCGCTGAACGGCCGTTGGCGGCCCGATCCTGGTTGAGCAAAAGAAATGCATTTTCCTCTTGCGCCGTTATGGAACCCGTAGTATAATCTTCGTCTGTAAAGGGAGGAACTTCCGTTTCGGACGGCGTCACGGTGGGCTCTGGCGTGGGGACCTCGGTCGGCGCAGGCGTCACGGTGGGCTCCGGCGTGGGGACGTCGGTCGGCGCAGGCGTCACAGTGGGTTCCGGTGTGGGGACCTCGGTCGGCGCAGGCGTCACGGGAGGAGTCGCGCTGGGGCAGATTGCTGTGCAGCTGTTGTTCTGACGGTAGGGCCAGCCCTTGAAACCAAATTGCGAGGACGGCGCGCCGCCGGCTAAGGCCGTGGCGTGGGCCAAAAGGCAAAATGTCAGCAAAAGGGCCATCAGCTTTCGTTTTCCGTTCATTGGACACCTCCAGTATGTTTTGGTACGTCAAAGACGTAATATAATCGTAATAATTAATACTTATTTTTGCAATATAATTGGCAGACCGTTTCCATGGCAATGATTCCAAGTGGAAACAGCCACCCATCATAGAGGAGGAACCGACAGATGAAACTCATCAAATGCCCTCGTTGCGACCTGAATTATATTCAGGAGAATGAAAAGCTCTGCAAGGTATGCCAGAGAGAGCTGAAAGGCTCCCAGGTAGAAGATGAGATGGAGCTGTGCTCCGTGTGCAACGCGGCGCCCGCGCTTCCCGGTCGCGACGTGTGCCTGAGCTGCCTCAAGGAGATGGCCAGCGGCGGTTCCGATACCGATAACGACGAAACGCCCACCGTGGTGGATGAAAGCAGCATCGGCCTCAACTCCGTAAGCACCATGGACGAGATCATCCCCCAGATTCACGAGGACATCCCCGAGACCGAATTTGGGGACATCGAAAGCGAGCTATCCCTTGAAAGCGTCATCGAGGATGAGGAAAACGAGGACGACGACGAGGACGACGAGGAATGAACCGACCCTGAAGAAGCGAGGGACGAATGTCGATATTTGCGATTGGCGATCTCCATCTGCCAGGCCATGCGCAAAAGCCCATGGACGTTTTCGGCAGTCATTGGGATCGCCATTTTGAAACCATCAGCGATCACTGGCGGCGCATGGTCGGGCCAACGGACGTGGTGCTCATCCCCGGCGACATCAGCTGGGCCATGCAGCTGGACCAGGCCCTCGATGACCTGCGCGCCATCGCGGCCTTGCCGGGACGGAAACTTTTGCTGCGCGGCAACCATGATTATTGGTGGAGTTCGCTCAGTAAGCTGCGCGCTGCGTTGCCGGAGGGAATGTTCGCCCTTCAGAATGACGCGCTGGCACTGGAGGGTCATATCTTCTGCGGCACGCGTGGCTGGATGTTTCCAACCGTGCAGCAGCCCCTGGGCGCGCAGGATGAAAAGGTATTCCGCCGGGAACTGATGCGTCTGCGGATGTCGCTGGATCAGGCAGCCGGTCTGTCCGGGCAGGATATAACGGTGTTGATGCATTATCCGCCCTTGTTTGCCGACGGTGTGGGCACGCCCTTTACGGACATTCTGGAGGAATATGCCGTGACGCGCGTGGTCTACGGCCACCTGCATGGCGCCGGTATCAAGGTGGCGTTTCGCGGTGAAAGGCAGGGAATCCGGTATTTTCTGACTTCGTGCGATGCACTGGGCTTCTGCCCGTTGCAAATCGAAGGAGAAAGCCAAATCTAAATTTTACGAAATAATTTCTTAACAATTTTGAAATAAAATAAAGAAAACAAACGTTCCCATAGCCCGCAAACCTTTATGAAAAAAAGGTTTGCGGGCTCTTTTTGAGCACCAACAAATTGTGGCGAACAGACGTTCTTACTATTCACCATTTTTTATGTGGCGTTTGTTGCATTTTGGAAGAAGATACCATTTTTCGTCCGTTGACTTTGAAAACAAAAGTGGAGCATAATGGTGTCACAGCCCTAAAAAGGGTGGCAAGTGGAGGAAAACGGGGAGCGGGGTGACGGCATGGACGAGGAACGGCGCATGAACGCGCCTGAAGCCCAGGAGCGCTCCAGCTTCCGTAAATTCAAGTTTTTCGGTAGCTACGACCACTCCATCGACGCCAAGGGCCGCATCATCGTCCCCAACGCCTACCGCAAAGCGTTGGGCGAGAGCTTCACCATCACCGTCAGTCTCGATGACCGGGCCGTCGCCATCTACCCTGACGAGGCGTTTGAAACCATGGTCGATGAGCTTTACGCCCTCAACCGGCGCAAGCCCGCCGTACAAAAGCAGCTGGACCATGTCGCCAAATTCAGCTATCCCGGCATGCAGGCTGATAACCAGGGCCGTGTGCTGCTGCCCGTCAAGCTGCGCCAATACGTGCTGGGCGACGCGCGGGATGTGGAAATCAGCGGCGCGCTGGACCACATCCGCATCGTGGCAAGCGCTGTGGCGCAGGAAGAAGACAGCTACTACAAGGAGCACCGCGACGAGATTCTCGACGAGATCGGCAACCTTGAAGAATAGGCCGGAAAGGAGATAAGGGTATGTCGCAGTATGAACCCCTCTATGATAGTTTCAGCCATGGAGGACACGGCGGTTACGTGCCGACGCCGCGCATGAGTGTATCCGCCAGCGTTTACCTGCCCGGCAGCGACGTGGACCCACAGACGGGCTGGCTCAAGCCGGACCGGCAGCGGCGTTGCCGCACCCAGGGGAAAAAGCTGGAGATGGAGCGCCTCACCCGCGAGCAGCAGGCCCTGGAAGAATCCATCCGGCGGGAAATGAGCAAGGGCGGCGTGCGGATCTCCGTGCGCATGGGCGTTTTTCTCACGGCGCTGCTGCTGTTTATATGCGGCCTGTGCGTGCTGCTTCAGCAGGGCACCATCGCCGACCGGCAAAAGGACATCAACCGTCTGGAACGCTCCATCGCGGATTGCCGCAGCCAGAACGCCGCCCTGGAAACACAGATTGCGGAGGCTTCGACCGAGGCTGCGATCTGTTACGCTGCCGCCCGTGACCTCAACATGATTCCCGCGGAATCCGCTGAGGCCATCCACCTTGTGGCTGTGGATACACGCCCCATGGCTTCGGCCGGGACAGAGACCCAGGCCCAGGCGGCCGCGGCCATTGAGGTTCCCTCTGCGCAGACCACTTCCGCCACGCACGTGCCCGCCGTGGCCAGCAACTGATTTTGCCGTCTTGCGGCCTATTGGGTCGAAAACGGCATAAACCGGCGTCAAAACGCATACATCCCCCATATCAAGCATTCTGGGGGTAGGACCATGCCGACCGAGCTGCATATCCGCAAACGGGTCTTTGCGCTGCTGATGATGTTGACGTTTCTCTTTTCGCTGCTCACGCTGCGCATCGCCTATCTGACCACGGCCCGGTCATCGGAGCTTACCCAGCGCGGGATCAGCCAGTGGACCCGGGAGGGCACCGTGTATGCCCGCCGCGGCTCTATTCTGGATACCAACGGGCAGACCCTGGTGGTCAGCGCGACGGCCTATATCGTCAGCGCCGACCCTCGCAAGGTATCGGACATATCTTTGTTTACGCAAACGGTATGTCCGATTTTGGATTTATCGGGGGAGAGCGTGGCGCAAAAGCTTTCGGACCGCACCAAGGCGTCGGTCATTCTCAAGCGCCAGGTATCGCGTGAGAAGGCTGATGAACTCAGAACCCTGCAGGCTTCCGCGGACGAGGCGGTGGCATCCCAGCTGAGCGCCTTGCTCTTTGACGAGGATGTGCGGCGCGCATACCCGCGCGGTGCGTTCCTGACCCAGACCTTGGGCCTGACCAATGTGGACAGCGTGGGACAATCCGGACTGGAGCTGCAATACGAGAGCCTGCTGCGCGGCACGGCGGGCGTGAGCCTTCGCAGCGTGGACGGCAAATCCCAGCCCATCTACGACAGCGGCAACCTTTACATCGAGCCCCAGGATGGCAACAGCATCAAGCTCACCATCGACGCTACCATTCAGGAGATCTGCGAAAAGGCCATGCGCGAATGCTACGACGTCAACAAGGCGCAGGCCGTGCATCTCATCGCCATGGACCCTTACACCGGCGCGATTCTGGCCATGTGCTCCAAGCCGGACTACGACCCGAACGATCCTCCCCGCGACCAGCCTGATGCGCTTACGCGTCTGATGCGCATCCGCCTGATCTCCGACGCTTACGAGCCGGGCTCCACCTTCAAGATCCTGACCGCAGCCGCCGCGCTGGACGCGGGCGTGACCACCCCGGAGGACGGTTTCTACTGCTCGGCCAAGATTACCGTGGACGGAGACACCATCCGCTGCTGGGGCAGCCCCCACAAGGATGAAACCATGGCCGAGGCCCTGCAGAACAGCTGCAATCCCGTCTTTGTGGAGCTGGCGCTCAGGCTGGGCACGGAGCGGATGTACCAGTACCTGCATGCTTTCGGTCTGGGAAGCAAAACGAATGTTGACTTACAGGGGGAGGGAAGTGGTATACTAATACCCGTACAATCCGTCAAGAATGTGGATCTGGCGCGCATCGGCTTTGGACAGAGCGTGGCCGTCACTCCGATTCAGCTGATTACGGCGGCGTGCGCGGTGATCAACGGCGGACGGCTGATGCAGCCCTATCTGCTTAAGGAGGCGATTGCGCCGGACGGGACCGTGCTCTACCGAACCCAGCCCAAGGTGGTGTCCAATCCCATCAGCGAGGAGACGAGCGCAACCATGCGCGAGCTTCTGGAGCTGGTCGTATCCGAAGGCGGAGCGAAAAACGCGGCCATCGAGGGTTACCGCATCGGCGGAAAGACGGGCACGGCGCAGGTCTACAAGGACGGGCGCATTGTGCGGGATGTCCATATCGGCTCATTTCTGGGCTTTGCCCCGGCGGATGATCCGCGCATCGCACTGCTGGTGATCGTGGATGAGGCGGACGTGCCGGTGGATTACGGCGGGACTACGGCGGCGCCCTTCGCTAGACAAATCCTGGCGGATGTGTTACCTTATTTGGGCTACAAGCCCACCACCCAGGATGAGCGCGAGGAGATCGCCGTGGAGGACGTGGTGGGAATGCCGCTGTGGCAGGCGCGAAAGGTCATCGCCGACCAGGGATTCCGCGTGCTGGATGACGGCGCGGGCGAGATCGTGACCGCCCAGATGCCCAGCGGCGGCGGAAAGCTGATCGAGGGCGGGCAGGTGATGCTCTACACCTATACCGACGACCTGCCCGAGACGGAGGAGCTGGTCTGCGTGCCGGATGTGGCGGGACTCTCCATTGCCCGGGCGGCGTCGCTTCTCAGGCAACGGGGGCTGGACATGACCATTGAGGGTACGGGATTCGCCGTCCGGCAGGAACCGGCGGCAGGTCAGTACGTGGAGCAGGGCGGCGTGGTCAAGGTTGCTTTTGAAATGCCCAATCCATAGAGGATGGAGGAATACGGATGCTATTGAAGGATCTGCTCTCCGATGTGCCCGGCGTTTTGGAAACGCGCGGGGATGCGGAGATACAGGCGCTGGTGACCGACAGCCGCGAAAAGGCCAGGAACGGCCTGTTCTTCTGCATCAGCGGCATGCGCTTTGACGCGCATGATTTTGCGGCGCAGGCTGTGGAGAACGGATGCGTGGCCCTGGTGGTGGAGCACTTTGTGGATAGCCCGGTGGCGCAGGTGCGCGTGGACAATGTCCGGCGCGCTGCGGCCTATATTGCGGCGGCGTTCTACGGCCATCCTGCGCGCAAGCTGCGCATGGTGGGCGTGTGCGGCACAAAGGGCAAAACGACCACCACCTATCTGATGAAGGCCATTCTGGAAAAGGCCGGGTTCAAGACCGGCCTGATCGGCACCACCGGGAACCTGATCGGTGACCGCAGCCTGCCCAGCAACATGACCACGCCCGATCCCGTCGATCTGCACCGGTGCCTCCGGCAGATGGTGGATGAGGGCGTGGAGGCCGTGAGTATGGAGGTGAGCGCCCACGCCGTGGATATGCACCGCGTGGACGGCATCACCTTCGAGGCGGCGTGCTATACCAACTTTTCGCAGGACCATCTGGACTACTTCGGCACGATGGAAAAGTACTTTGAAACCAAGAAGCGGTTTTTCATCGAAGGGTCGGCCCTGAACGCCGCGCTCAATGCCGATGACGAAACCAGCGCCTCCATCATCCGCGACCTCAAGGTGCCCTACCTCACCTACGGCATCAGCGCCGAAGCGGATGTGTTTGCGCGCGACATTGAAATTTCCGAGGAGGGCGTCTCCTTCTCCATCCGGCTGCGCGGGCTGGAGGACATGTCCATCTCCATGCACCTCACCGGCATGTTCAACGTCTATAACGCCCTGGCCGCCGCCTCGCTGGCGATGATCATGGGCATCGACAAAAGCGCCATCCGCGGGGGCCTGGAAAGCGTCAAGAATGTGCCGGGCCGCGTGGAGATTCTCGACACGCGCACGCCCTATAAGGTGATCCTGGACTACGCTCATTCGCCCGACGCGCTGGAAAACGTGCTCACCACCGTGCGCGCCTTTACGCGAAGCCGGCTGATTGTGCTCTTTGGCTGTGGAGGCGACCGCGACCATGGCAAGCGGCCCATCATGGGTGAGATCGTGGGAAGACTGGCGGATTTCTCCATTCTTACCAGCGATAATCCCCGTACCGAGGACCCGCAGGCCATACTGCGCTCCATCGAAGAGGGCATGAAGCGCACCCAGGGCCGTTATGTGGTGATTGAAAACCGGCGCGAGGCCATCCGCTATGCGCTGGAAATGGGCCGGGAGGGCGATGTGATCATCCTGGCGGGCAAGGGCAACGAAACCTATCAGGACATCATGGGCGTGAAGCGGCCCTTTGATGAAAAGGTGGTCGTGCGCGAGCTGCTTGCCGAAATGCGCGCGTGAACATACCAAGGAGTTGATGGTACATGCTTTGGCTGATTCTGGCGCTGATTGCCTCCGAGGTGGCCATGCTGCTGATCGGACCGCGGGTCTTGCCGGTGCTGCGCAAGCTCAAGTTTGGACAGACCATCTATGAGCTGGGTCCCAAGAGTCACCGCACCAAGCAGGGCACGCCCACGATGGGCGGGCTGATGTTCGCGGCGGTCACGTGCGTGGTCACGTTGCTCATCATGTCCTTTGATACCTGGTACGGCGGATGGGATTTTGCCCTGGCGCTGGTGCTGGTATCGCTTCTGAGCATGCTCATCGGCTTCGTGGACGACTTTATCAAGGTGGTCAAAAAGCGCAACCTCGGCCTGATCTGGTGGCAGAAGATCATCGGTCAGGTGCTGGTATCGGTGGCGTTTTCGCTATACTGCTATTTCAGCCCACTTGTGGGCAGCAGCATCCTGGTGCCCTTTTTTAACGTGGAGTGGGACCTTGGCGTGCTATACGTGCCGCTGATGACGCTGGTGATGATCTTCATGATCAACAGCGCCAATCTTCAGGATGGCCTGGACGGGCTGCTGTCCAGCGTAACGGTCATTTCCAGTGCGGCCTGGGGGTTGATGGCCGTGTTTGTAGCGCTGGCAGGCGGCGCCTTCATGAGTCCGGAGCTGCTGGGCAACTACCGTCACCTGGCGGTGTTTGCACTGGCCCTGTCGGGCGCATGCATGGGTTTCCTGCGCTTTAACCACTATCCCGCACTGGTCTTTATGGGCGACACGGGCAGCATGTTCATCGGTGGGGCCATGGTGGGCATGGCCATGCTGCTGCGCATGCCGCTTTACATGATCCTGATCTGCTTTACGCTGATCGCCTCGTCCATGAGCGTGATCATCCAGCGCGTGTATTTCAAGGTGACCCACGGCAAGCGCATCTTCAAGATGTCGCCCATCCACCATCACTTTGAGCTCTCCGGCATGACGGAGGTGCAGATCGTGGCCATGTATGCCGTGGTGGTGGGCATGCTCAGCCTGGTGGCGCTGTTTTCGCTCAACGTGCTTCCGTGATTTTCCATTCCCGTTGGAGGTGGTTTGCCTATGAAATTGGCCAATAAGCGCATTTTGGTGGTCGGCATGGCGCGCAGCGGCGTGGCCGCGGCGCAGCTGCTTTTGGAAAACGGCGCGACGCCGGTGCTTTCGGACCGCAAGCCCGAGGACGCCTTCGGCGGGGAGCTGGATGCGCTGCGCGGTACGGCGTGTGAGTTCCGGCTGGCTGAGGACCCGGTCCGCCTGCTTTCGGAGGTGGATGGCCTGGTCATCAGCCCCGGTGTGCCCATCGACGCGCCGGTGGTGCTGGCTGCAAAGGAACAGGGCATTCCCATGGTGGGCGAGCTCGAGCTGGCCTGGTCGCTCCTGCAGGGCGAGGTGCTGGCCATCTCCGGCACCAACGGCAAAACCACCACCACCACGTTGCTTGGCAAAATCTTTGAAAACGCCGGGCGCGTCACCCATGTGGCGGGCAACATCGGCTATCCGCTGTCCGCCGTGGCGATGAAGAGCAAGAAGGACGACGTGGTGGTGGTCGAGGTGTCCAGCTTCCAGCTGGAAAGCATCAAGACCTTCCATCCGCATGTGGCCGCTTTGCTCAATATCACCGAGGACCATCTCAACCGCCATGGTACCATGGCGCAGTATATCCGTCTGAAGCAGCGGATCTTTGAAAATCAGACCGGGCGTGACTACGCCGTTTTGAACATGGACGATCCCGTGCTTTTCAAAATGGCGGGAAAGGTCAAGAGCCAGGTGGCGTTTTTCAGCCGCACGCAGCCGGTGGAAAACGGCGCGTTTGTAGAAGACGGCAAAATCGTGTGGCAATGGAACGGTGCGCGCCGCACGATCTGCGACGCGGAGCAGATTCTCATTCCCGGACCGCATAACCTGGAAAATGCCCTGGCTGCTACGGCCATGGCCTGCGCCATGGGCGTGCCCGCGCCGGTCATCCGCCATACGCTGCAATCCTTTTCGGGGGTGGAACACCGCATCGAAAAGGTGCGCGTGTTCCAGGGCGTCACCTATATCAACGACAGCAAGGGCACCAATGTGGACAGCACCATCAAGGCGGTGCAGAGCATGAAGGCGCCCACGGTGCTGCTGCTGGGCGGCTATGACAAGCACACGGACTTCATGCCCCTGTGCCGGGAGATCATCGCCTCCGGACGCATCGACGACGTGGTGGTGATGGGCGAGACCGCGCGCCAGATCCGCGAGCAGCTGGAGGAGGCGGGCTATGACCGCATCACCCAGGCTTACAGCCTGCGCGACGCGGTAGACAAGGCGCGCACGCTGGCCGTCTCCGGCGGCAATGTGCTGCTTTCGCCCGCGTGTGCCAGTTTTGACATGTTCCGTGACTATGAGCACCGGGGCGCGGTGTTCAAGGAGATCGTAAACGCCCTGAACTGACAGGATGCCCCTTCCCGGCGTGAAGGAGATGCACACCAAAGACGACGCATCTTTTGAACGGTTGGGAGGGGGTCTTTTGACACAGCAGCAACCTGTGACCGCCGGGCGGTGCCTCAAGCCCCGGCGCGCCGGTGTGGACCGGACGCTTCTGCTGATCCTGTCACTGCTGATGATGTGCGGCCTTCTGGCGCTGTTCAGCGCCACCTACTATAAGGCGGTGGATCAGGGCGACGCGCTTCTGGAGGTCAAGCGTCAGCTGGTGGGCATTGGATTGGGCGCGGTTTTGATGCTCATCACCAGCCGCATTCCCCACGCCTTCTGGGCTGACCCGCGCGTGGTGGTGGCGGGGCTGGCGGCGAGCATGATTTTGCTTGTGCTGGTGCTGATACCGGGCGTAGGCGTGTACCTCAACGGATCGCGGCGCTGGCTGAGCATTGCGGGCATGAGCTTTCAGCCATCCGAGGTGGCCAAGATCGCCTCGGTGATCTATCTTGCGGCCACGTTGAGCTATCGGCTGGAACGGCTGGAAAAACTGTGGCGGGGCGTCGTGCCGCTTTTGATCGTGCCGGCGGTGATGTTCCTGCTCATCCTGGAACAGCCAAACCTCTCCACAGCGGGCAGCATCATGATTGTGGCTGTGCTGATGATGCTGCTGGCCGGCGCGAGGTGGCGCCACCTGTGCCTGATGGGCGTGGCGGGGCTGTGCGTGGGCACGGTGTACGCCTGGATTGAACCCTACCGGCGCGAGCGGCTTCTGTCCTTCCGCGACCCCTTTGCGCAGATGAGTGACGAAGGGTATCAGCTGGCCCAGTCGCTGATCGCCATCGGGTCGGGCGGGCTGTTCGGGCGCGGTCTGGGGCAGGGGCGGCAGAAGTTCAGCTACCTTCCCTACCCGGAAAGCGACTTCATTTTCGCCATTGTAGGGGAGGACTTCGGGCTGCTGGGATGTGCGGTGGTGATCGCGCTGTTTTTGGCCTTCGCCTTCGCAGGCATGCGCATCGCGGTTTCCTGCCCGGATCGCCACGGCTGTCTGCTGGCGGCGGGGCTGACGGCCATGATTGCCGTACAGGCGTTCATCAACATCGGCGTGGTGGTGGGCGTGCTGCCTACCACGGGGCTGCCGCTTCCGTTCTTCAGCGCCGGAGGCACCTCCATCTCCCTGCTGATGGCGGCGACGGGCATCATTTTGAGTGTATCGCGTACGTCGCGCAAATAAGGCTTTTTTTCACACTTGGTCAGGCATGACATAAGATGGTGCATGGAATGCTTGACGGAGGTGGAAGAATGAACGCCTTGCGAATTCACGGCGGGAGGCGCCTGACGGGTGAATGGAGGGTACATAGCGCAAAGAACGCGGTCTTGCCCATCATGGCCGCCTCCATCCTCACAGGGGAAGAAACGCGTCTGGAGGAATGCCCGGAACTGGTGGACGTGGCCTATATGGCCGATATTCTGCGCACGCTGGGCTGCCGGATACATAGCGGGGACGGGGCGCTGACCATTGACCCGCAGAACCTGAACCGGCATGAGATGCCCGATGCGCTGGCCAAGAAGATTCGCTCCTCCATCTTTTTGCTGGGGTCCATTCTGGCGCGGTTCCGAAAGGCAACCGTCACCTTTCCCGGCGGATGCGAGATCGGTCTGCGGCCTATCGATCTGCATCTGAGCGGGCTGAGGCAGCTGGGGGTCGATGTGCGGGAGGAGGGCGGCCTGATTCGCTGCGACGGCCGGCACATGCGCGCCGGTACGGTGCATTTTGACTATCCCAGCGTTGGCGCCACCGAGAACGTGATGATGGCCGCGGCGCTGCTCAAGGGCCGCACGGTGCTCAGCAACGTGGCCAGGGAACCGGAAATTACCGATTTGCAGAACTTCCTCAATGCCATGGGAGCGCGCATCAGCGGCGCGGGCACGCATACCGTGACCGTCGAAGGCGTGGACCGGCTTCGGGGCGTAAGCTACTGCCCCATGCCGGACCGCATCGTGGCCGGTAC
>JABLTO010033322.1_pt1 | contig 14245 bp, 10 predicted proteins | sample 7160091 | NCBI WGS metagenome assembly JABLTO01 (sample SAMN14651225, study PRJNA627086) | human gut metagenome | isolation source: feces | host: Homo sapiens
CCGGGGCCGCTGTTCTTCTCACAGAAGAGAGTTGGGAAGAATGGAAGAATCTTCAAGATCTATAAGATCCGTTCGATGTATCAGGATGCGGAAGAGCGCAAGAAAGAGCTTATGGCGCAGAATGAGATGGACGGCTTGATGTTTAAGATGAAAGACGATCCGAGAATTACCAAGGTTGGAAAGTTTATCAGGAAGACTAGTATTGATGAACTTCCACAGTTTTGGAATGTACTGAAGGGGGATATGAGTCTGGTAGGGACAAGACCGCCTACAGTGGATGAGTTTGAACAGTATTGTGCTTATCATAAGAAGAGACTTTGCCAGAAGCCTGGGCTGACTGGAGTTTGGCAGGTGAGTGGAAGAAGTACGATCACAGACTTTGAGGAGATTGTTCAGATGGATGTTGATTATATCGATCATTGGTCTATCTGGAGGGATATTGGGATATTGTTTAAGACAGTGTGGCTTGTTGTTTGTGGGGATGATGGGGCACAGTAGGAGTAGAAGAAGAGTTGATGATGAATTAAGAAGGGAAATTCGATGTCAGAAGAGAGAAAGATAAGAATTGTTCATATTGCACAATCTCCCGGAGGTGTGGAACGATATTTAAGGTCCTTACTTAAATATAGTAATAGGGAAAAATACGAGATTATTCTGATTGTTTCAAATCAATATAAGAGGAAAAACTATGTAAATTTGGTAGATGCTTTTGAAAATGTGGATATGATCAGAAGTATTGATCCAAAAAGTGATTTAAATGCGATTAAGGCAATACGTAAGTTATTGAAGAAATATAAGCCGGATATTGTTTATTGCCATTCTAGTAAGGCAGGAGCATTGGGACGCATTGCCAACGTGGGATTAAAAAATAAGTGTGTGTATAATCCACATGGATGGGCATTTAATATGAGGGGAAATAAGTTAAAGAAATTAATATATGTTGGAATTGAAAAGGTGTTAGCACCATTTTGTTCAACGATTATTTGTATTTCGGGGGCTGAGAAAAGATCAGCATTAAAATATAGGATTTGTGGTAAAAAAAAGCTTAAGATAATTTATAATGGGATTGATTTCGATGAGTATAATATGGATTATCATATGAATACGAGAGAACTTTTAGAAATTCCAGAAGATGCATTTGTTGTTGGTATGGTGGGAAGATTAGCAGAACAGAAGGCACCAGATGTGTTTGTAAAGGCAGCAAAGAGAATTAAAGAAATAATACCAAAAGCTTTTTTTCTTATTGTTGGAGATGGACCGGATTGGGATGAAGTGCAACAGGAAGTTGATGATAATGAGTTGACGGATTCATTTATTCTTGCTGGTTGGACTAGAAGACCTATGGAATATATTAAGATTCTTGATATTGCAGTTTTGATTTCTAGATGGGAAGGTTTTGGATTGGTATTGCCAGAATATATGTTGGCGAATAAACCCATTGTTGCAACTGATGTGGATGCGATTCCATTCGTAGTGAAGAATGGTGAAAATGGCTTGCTGGCACCAGTAGACGATGATAAGAAAATTGCTGAAAATGTTATCAAAATTTATGAAAATGATGACTTAAGGGAATCTCTGATTGAAGAAGGAAGAAAAGCAGTTAATGAAAAATTTAATGTTAAAAGAGTTGTTAAAGAACATCAAAGATTGTTTGAGAAAATTTGAAAAATAGGAGATAAATTAATGAAAATTGCAATATTTATTGCTGATTCAAATGGTGGATATCCAGTTCCGGCTGTTAAAGGTGGAGCAGTTTCAACCTTGGTTGAGCATTTGGTAGAAAAAAATAATGAAAGACAATTAGAAGAAATGACAGTGGTTTCTTATTATGATAAGGAAGCGGTTGAGAAAGCAAAAAAATATCCTAATATTATATTTAAATGGATAAAACCACCAAAGATTATAAAAAAAATGGATGATTTTTCATTCTTTATTTTAAAAACTTTTTTTAAACACCAAAAGGCTCTCTCTTTTAAAAATTTATGGTCATTAATATATTATATATTTAAAAGTGCTAGTTTTTTGAAATCAAAAGAATACGATAATGTTGTATTAGAAAATAATATTCCTATGGCCTGGATTATAAAGATGGCAAAATATGAAGGAAAATATTTTTATCATTTTCACAATGTGCCAAGAATTAATGCAAAAGTTAAAAGCGTTTTTGAAAAATGTACAGGATATCTATGTGTCAGTGATTATGTGGCAAAACAAATTGAATCAGAAGATAATCCTATAGGACCAATACCAAAAAGTAAAATTAAGGTGTTATATAATGCTGTTGATATGGAACAGTTTGAAGCTAACTGTAAAAATAGATTACAAATAAGAAGGAAATTTTCAATTAAGGAAAAAGATAAAGTTGTATTGTTTGTTGGAAGACTTTCTGAAGAAAAAGGGATAGATAAATTATTTAAAGCAGTTAAATTGTTGAATAACAATGTGAAAATTTTGGTTGTAGGTAGTTATTTACATGGATCAAAAGAGAAAGATAAGTATGTAGAGTATATAAAAAAATTAGCGAATGAATTAGAAAATAAAGTTATTTTTACAGGATTTATTTCACAGAAAGAAGTAAACAGGATATATAATGCAGCAGATGTTGCAGTGTTACCATCTATGTGGGATGAACCAGCAGGATTAACAATGGTTGAAGCGATGGCATCTGGAGTTCCAGTGATTACAACAAATTCAGGAGGAATACCAGAATATTCAGGTGGATATAGTGTAGTGTTGGAAAGAAATAGTGAACTAGAAAAAAATATAGCTATGCACATTGAAAAAGTATTAGAAGGAAAGCAAAAATGTTTGGTAAGTGAGGCAGAAAAATATGTCAGAAAACATTTTGATACAAGGGATTATTTAAATAATTTTATGCAATGCATAGAAGAATTAATGTATGTTGGAGTTAAAAAATGAAATATAAAGTAAATCATTTTAGTTATATTAGATTATTTAGATTAGAAAATATATGGACGATAATTGTATTGTTGCTATTTATAAAACCACAAATTGCAGATGATATAGGTATCTTGGATTTGTTTTTTAATGTTGGACGAGTAGGTGTATCGTTTATTTATTTATTTATGTTAATAGTTAACAGAAAAAAGATTAATAAGACGTGGCTATGCTTGGTAATCATTTTTTTTATAAATTTTGGTATGACAGTATTAAATCAAGGAATATTGTCTAAATCCATTGCTAAATATCTTCCCTCAATAGGTTTATTGTCATACATTTTGTATAAGCGTAATAAATTGAATGATATTTTTAGAATATTAATTAAATTAGATTTGGTGATTTTAATTTTTAATTTAGTTTCATTTATTATATTTCCAGGTGGAATCGTTTATCGCGAAGCAAGTAGTGTGCCTGTTTGGATTTTGGGCCAAAAACAAGATTTAGCAGGATTTATTTTCCCAATGCTATTTATTATCGTGCTAATGTATTGGAAACAAGATGAATATAAAAAAATCTTATTGTTTGCATATGGAATTTCCATTGTTACGGTATTAGTAGAAAAATCAATAGCAGCATTTTTGTGTATTGCAGTATTAGGCTGCTTGTTTGTGTGGGATAGATTTATAGCAAATAAAATAAAAAAAATATGGTTGATTTTCGCCTTGGTATTAATGTTCATTATAATACAATATATAGCGTATAATTTTGATCATATGTATTTTATTCAAAAAGTGTTGTTAAGAATAAATACAGGCAGTACAATTACGAAAGTTCGTACGTTAGGAACTAGATTTTTAATGTGGAAGTTTGCATGGAATAAATTCTTTGAATTTCCTCTTTTTGGATCAGGGGAACTTTCACAGGAAATATGGATACAAGGAGCTGGATTTTATCATAGTGTATTAGATAATATGTATATGGATATTATATTAGGTAGTGGATTGATGGGAAGTATTTTATTTTTATGGATTTTAAGAAAAAGTTTTAAATTAATTGATAGCTATAAAACAGCTAGATGTGCAAGATGGTTGAATTATATTTTGTTTATAATATGTATATATATTTTTACGGGAAGTCCCTTTTTTCCAATGATTTTTTTGATTTTTACAAGTGGGGCATGGATTCCTTATATGAGAATGCAAAATTAAGTTAATTAAGAAGGGAAAAATCATGGATGGAAAATTTATAAAAAATGTTTTAAAAATAGCAATTAGTAATATATTTATTATTTTATCAGGAGTGGTATCTGGTTTCTTTTTGCCTAAATTATTGGGAGTTACAGATTACGGATTTTACAAAATTTTTAATTTGTATATAACATATGGTGTTTTTTTTGATTTAGGAATTTCAAATGGTATTTATTTATTATACGGGGGATATAAACGAGCAGAATTACCCAAAGAAACATTCAGATTTTATTTTAGCTTTTTTTTGAAGATTCAAATAATATTTGCAATTATTGTTACAATGGTTGCCATTATTTTTATGGACAATGAATATAAATTTATTTTTGTTATGGTAGCTGCATATACGCTAGTAAATAATATAGCAACATATTTTGAAAAGATATCAGTCATGATAGGTGAATTTAATGCATCAGCTCAAAGAAATATATTAAAAAGTGTTTTAACAATATTTATAATTTTTGTGTTATGGGTAGGAATTAAGTTTAATGTATCAGTAAGATATTTTCAATTTTATACAGTTTTATTTGTCATTGTTTATGGAATATTAGCATTTCAATATTGTTTATATTATAAAGAATTAATATTTGGGGAAAAAGATATTATTTCAAAACAAAAGGAAAATTTAAAAAAAATAGTTCTTTCTGGATTTGTATTGTTATTAGCAGACATGGTAGCTAATTTGATTTTAACATTAGATAGACAGTTTGTATCAGCATTATTTGATATTAATACATATTCTATATATTCATTTGCTTATAGTATGTTAAGAATCGTAATACTAGCGATTTCAGCTATTGCAACAGTTTTATATCCAACATTAAAAAGAATGTCTGTTGAGCAAATGAAAAAATCATATAATTATTCATTAGCTATTGTCGGGATGATTTCATTTGGATCACTTATGTTATATTATCCGCTTTGTGTTATTGTAAAAAGCTTTTTGATAGAGTATATAGACTCATTAGTAATTTTTAGAATATTATTTCCAAGTATAACTATTAATGCAATTATTTCTATGATTATGATTAGTCATTATAAAGCATTAGGGAAGGAAAAGGAATATTTTTATATTTCTGTTGTGATATTAATAATCTCAGCAATATTTAATATGGGAGCGTATTTTGTATCAAAGTCTCCACTAGGTTTTTCAGTGGCATCAATGTTAGTCATGGTATTGTGGTACATTGTATCAAATAGAAAGTTAGAAAAAACTTACAATATAAATACGAAAATAAATTACATATATTTGATTGTAAATATTGTGATTTTTTATAGTATTTCGACATTTATTAATAATTATTATATTGGATTTGTTGTCAATTCAGTAGTGTTTTGTATTATAACATATATAATATATACAAAAGAAACGAAAGAAATTATATGTCAGCTAAGTAAAAGTATAAATAATAGGATAAAAAAATGATTATAGAAATTTAATGATATTAAATGAAAGGATAAAATAATATGATAATAGGATCATGTGGATATGGTGCAACAGGATCGTCAGTATTAACAGATTTATTAAGGGAATATGATGATATTCAAGTATATGATAACTTTGAATTTGTTATTGCATATAGAGTTGATGGGTTACAAGATTTAGAGTATCATTTGATGAAGCAATATGCAAAAAATTCAACTGGTGATTATGCTATTAAACGTTTTTTGTATGCGGCTAAATGTTATATGACACCAGCGATAAATAAGCCATGTTCAGGTAAAAAATTTTATGAAATAAGCGAAAATTTTATAAATAATATACTTCAAGTTAGTTATAAAGGCGTGGATACAGCAGATATGCTTTCTGGAAATATTATGAAAAATATATTAGCGTTTGCTTCTAAAAAAGTATTTATGCCTAAAGTAATTGAGAAGGTAACAAAAAAAACATCTTATATATGGCCATGTAGAACAATGTATTATTCTGTTGAACCGGAAAATTTTTATGAGGAAGCTAAGAAATATATTAATAATATATTAGAGGCTATGGGAGTAGATTTATCAAGACCTGTATGTTTAGATCAACCATTCGAAGGAAATGCACCACAACAGAGTTTTCCGTTTTTTGATGATCCGTATGCTGTAGTTATAGATAGAGATCCAAGAGATTTGTATTTAGCAGGAAAATATACTAAAGATCCTAATTTTAAGTTTACTCCTAAAAAGAATGTAGATGATTTTATAATTTATTATAAAAATTTGAGAAAAAATCAAAAGAATGATAATCAAAGGATTCTTAGAGTTAATTTTGAAGATTTGATATATTGTTATGAGGATAGTATTAAAAAAATAGAGGAGTTTTTGAATTTAGGAGAACATATTAGGGAGAAACAGATTTTTGATCCAGAGAAATCGATAAATAATACTCAATTAATTCGTTTACACCCTGAAGATAAAAATGAAATAAACAAAATAGAAAAAGAATTAAAAGAATTTTTATATCCGTTTGAAGACTATAAAAATATTGAATTTAAAGGTAAGCCATTTGATGGTGCGGCAAGAAAGGCATTTTCACAATAACAAAGAGGTTGAAATTATGAAAAAAGTTATTACATATGGAACATTCGATTTATTACATGCAGGACATATTAATCTTTTAAGGAGAGCAAAAGAATTAGGAGATTATTTAATTGTAGTTGTTTCAACGGATGAATTTAATTGGAATGAAAAGCAGAAAAGATGTTATTTTTCTTATGAGGAAAGAAAAAAATTAGTTGAAGCAGTTAGATATGTTGATTTAGTTTTGCCAGAAGAGAACTGGGAGCAAAAACTTTCTGATATTAAGGAATATAAGGTGGATACATTTGTTATGGGAGACGATTGGAAAGAAAAGTTTGATTTTTTAAAGAAATATTGTGATGTTATTTATTTACCAAGAACAGAAGGAATTTCAACGACAAAAATTAAACAAGATTTAGGATTTAAAAATTGATATTATCATTTTTATGAACTGAAAGGTAAAAAATATATATGAATGGAAAAATTAATGCGTTTATATCGAATAAATTATATTCAAAAATCCCAGTGGGGGGGATAAGAAATAGATTATATAGTGTATTATTAAATGCAGAAAATATTAAAATTGGCTGGAATATACATATAGATAATATAAATAATATTTTCATAAAAAGAAATGTACTTATTAATAGTTGGTGTAAGTTTATTACTGGTGGATCACCTAAGGATATAGCAATAACAATTGGGGAAAATAGTTTTTTAGGACCTAATTGTTTGTTAACAACAGTGACACATGAAATTGGTAATAGTGATCAACGTGCAGGAGTTAATTTATATAAATCTATTAAGATAGATGAGGGATGTTGGCTAGGAGCTAATGTCACAGTTCTTCCAGGTGTAACTATAGGTAAGGGGTGTATTGTTGGGGCAGGTTCACTTGTTAATAAATCATTAGAGGAAAATTATATGTATGCGGGTGTTCCAGCAAGAAAAATAAAATATTTGGGAGATAAATGAAGAAATACGAATAATGTAATGAGAAGTATTTTCATTTAAGCATAAAAAGGAAGAGATTTAGGATGCAAAACTTCAAGTTTTGGAGATAGTTGGGAAATAGCCAATAAGATGTGATACGTAGTAATCATGTTTTATTGGCTATAATTATTTTTATTTAATAAGTAATATGTGATATACTGTTAAGTATGAAAAACAAAAAGAGGAAGAATTTGGTATGTGTCTGAAATTAAAGAATAAAATATTGCAAGCAATAGAAATCATAAGCAAATATGGGCTAATATTTGCAATATGTAAATTTATATTATTTATTTTAAAAAATTTATTTAGAAGATTAATATTTGACATGAAACATTATAGGAATGATTATAGAAAAATTGAAGCAAGAAAAAAATATTTAAAATATTTTCAAGAAAAATGGGAAAAAATGGCGAATGAAAATGATAGAATGTTTTATAAGCTCTTGGAAGAAGATTACAAAATAACATGTAGGAAAATAAAGCGTAATAAAAGAAAAAATTTTAGTATGAAATTTGTTTGTTTATTTTTACCAGTTATCATTATTACTACAGGATTTATAGTAATAATTATTTTGGGAAATCAAAATAACATTCAAATATCAAGAGGAATATATAAACCAAACTGGAAATTCAATTTGTATATTACTAGTTATTACATAATTTTGTTAGTCTTAACAAGAATATTTAGCCGATGGATAAATGTTAAAAAATATCAGGAAACATGGATTAGACATTCGACACATAGATATGAACTAGACGAAGAAATGTTTAAATTTGTTGAAAAGATGGAATGTTATGAAGAATTAAATATAGAAGAACGGAAGAAAATTTTTAAAAGGAATATTTTAAAATTATGGAATAAAGATCAAAAAAAGTTTGATAAAAATATGAAAGATGAAGAAAAATTGAAAGATCTTTCAATGGATATTAAAGAAAATTTTGGAAATATAAGTAATAAAGTAACAGGATAAAAATTAATAAGATTAACAAAGGGGAGAATACGATGAATAGAAAATCTAAATTGAAAATTAATAAAGGTGAAGAATTTAAAATAGCAATCAAAGATATTAAAGATGGAGATACTATTTTTTATGATCAATATAAGCAAGCATTAAAAATGCTGGAAACTATTGTTAGAACTTCAGAGACAATACAAGAAAAAGAACAGGAAGATAAAAATAGAAAGAACAGAAATTGGCAAAGTGAAGATTATGAAAATAATATTATTGCGTTTTGTGGGGAAAGAGGAGAAGGAAAAAGTAGTGCTATGTGCACTTTTATAAAATCATTGAGTAATATTGATGAAGAAATATTAGATGATATGCAAATAGAATTAGATAGTATTAAGAATACATATTTTGACGAACCTATTATTATAGATCCATCACAATTTGATGATGTACATAATATATTAGATATTGTATTAGCTAAAATTTATGAAAAATTTAAAGAAGATTATGAAGAAAATGAAGAAGTATTAGAGAGGCAAAAAGAGGAGTTATTAAATCAATTTCAAAAAGTTTATAGACAGGTTTCGATGATTAATAATCAATCAAAGATGTTAGATGATGAATTTGATTATGAAGGTAATATTGGAAAGTTATCTAAATTAGGAGAAAGTACTAGATTAAAAACAAGCTTGAAAAAACTATTAGAACTTTATTTGGAATTTAGAAAGAATATTGGAAATGGAAAGAAGAAAGGAAATCATCAGATAATTATAGCAATTGATGATTTGGATTTATGCAGTGCCAATGCATATAAGATGGCTGAACAGATTAGAAAATATCTGATTTTACCACAGATTGTAATTGTTATGGCAGTAAAAATAGAGCAGTTAGAATTATGTGTACAAGAAAGAAATTTAATGGATTTTGAGAAGGTTTTTAAAGCATATGAAAAAAGCAATGAGGATAATAATAAAAGTAATTCGAAAATTTATGGTGAAATCTTTGGAATGGCAGAACGTTATGTTTCAAAATTAATTCCAAAGGCAAGAAGAATTTATCTGCCTAAAGTTCAAAGTTTAGAAAATACAGATATTGTATATCAGGGAGACAATAAAAAAATACCAATATGGTCATCAGAAGACAATGAAGAAAATAGTTTAGTTGAAAAAGTATTAAAATTAATTACAGATAAAACGGGTATGATATTTTTGCCAGAAGAAAGCGGAACAAGTTATTTACTTCCAGATAATTTAAGAGATATGGTCAACTGGATTGTTCGTTTAGCTAGTATGGATACACCAGATGAGGATGACAGTGATTTATATTTGGAAAATATACAAAAGTTTTATGAAATATTTGAAATAGATGTATTAGATAAAATGACATTAAACGGAATTGGAGATAAGTTAAAGGCAATAGGGCATATGGATATAGTTCACATGCATGCTAATACAAAAGCTTTAATGGAAGAGATTTGTTCTAATCATGTAGAAAAAAATAAAGATAATACAATAGCATTTCGTGGAGAACGAGCCGCAGAATTATTTGAAGTTATGGCTAAATTTGAAGAGGCTAAAGATAATATATTCGATTTAGAAAAGGAAAAAATGATATATTCAATCAAAGCGTTATATACGATAATAATGAATCAATTGAGGATACAAAAAAAGTTATTTGATATAAGAGGATTTGTTAATGGATATATATGGGGAAATAAATTTCAAAATATTATGCCAAGTGAAAAATTATCAGGAGTAGATCGTTCAAGGTTTAAAGCTAAAACAGTAGATTTATATAATACGATTTTATATAATTATTTTAAAAAAATAGGAGATAGTATAGAACAAAAATATACGGATATAAATCCATTGAATGATGATAATATAAGAATAAATAGTATTAGAAAGCATGAAAGGAAAAAAGATATTATATTGATTTGGACATTAATAGGAATGTTTTGTAATACGGGAGAAAAAAATGCATTTTATGGAAATAGTGAAAATATTGTATTCAATAATAATGGTTTTGTAAAGGAATTATATGTAAGTTTAGAAAATTATATTGTAAATATATGTAACATAAAGAAACTATACAATAAAATTAATATGAAAAAAATAGGTGTAGAAGAAAATGAGTTTAACGAAATTGCGGAATTTATAGAGAATAAAAATCAAAAATTTATATATTGTATGAATAAAATTATTTCTAATGTGGATATAGCATTGGAAATAAAAGCATATTGCAAAGAACATAATGATTATAAAGATGCAGCAGAATCAAGGAATAAAGAAATTATAGATATGTTTTTAAATAATATTTATGATTATATGTATAAACAAGGTATAATAACAGGATTTAATGATAAAGAACAAATTGTGCAATTAAAAATTCCAGGGAGAAAAAATCCGATTGATATAGGAGAAATATACTCTTATTTAATTGAATGTGGAGTTGATTATTTAGGTGGAAAAGAAAGAAAAATAATGAATGAAAGATATCAAGAGTTAATGGACAGGTTTGAAGAGATTATTTCTGGAGAATATTATTTATATAATGGAAAGGAAGTACAAAAATTTTCTTCATATTTTAGAAATACAGAAGCAAAGAATGTAAAAATAAATCTAGAAAAAATGGGTGCTAATATATATTATTTGAGAAATAATCTGTTTTATCTTGATCTTAAAGATAGAATTGATGAGTTAGAAAAAAAGATAAAAGATTTATATTCAAATATTGTAAAAATATATGTAAAGAATCCGAAAGGAAAAATAGAAGAAGAGGTAATAAAGAAATACAGAGAGCTAGCGGCCGAACAAATGAGTTTTTTGAACAGACAAATATAGAAATGTGAAAAATGGAGGCATATATGGATATAGAAAATGGAAATTTGAAAATTATATTTCAAAAAATTCCATATACTTACATAAATAAAAATGATTCCAATGTCTACAAAAGACATTGTTACGACAAAGTCAATAAAGAACAATATCTTAAACAAGCAGCAACTATATTCCCACAATATTCAAAGGATGAACATGAACATAATTACTATCTGGTTGTACAAGACATGAAAGATAAACATACTGATAATAAAAGTGTTTTTCAATATGTGATTAATATAGCAAATAAATTATTAGTTTATGATGGAAATGAAGTTTTATGTAAATTTGATCAGTTATTAAGATGGAGAGAAATTTCATTTCAATTTGGACAAGATTTTTTTGTTTGTGCTTTTCGGGCAGCGAAAGATATATATTATAATAATAGAACCAAATTTTTTGCGTGGAGACCTATTATACGAAGTGATAATAACAGGCTGCATAATATATTAAATCGAGGAATGGCAGAAAATCATTTTCATCTGGGTGGCTCAACTAAGATTTTTGAATTAAACTGGATTTGTCTTATGAATTTGATTGAGGGAAGACGACATGATTTTAAAAAGATAGAAAGAGGATTACAAGAGTATTATTCAGATCGATTGGATATGGAAGAATGCAAGGAAGAGCTTTACGTTGAATGTGAGAAAGCAGCATTGATACGTGTATACCTTTTTGTTTGTTTAAAAAATAATGAATTTGTAAAGGATGCAGCAAAAAAATTATTAAAGCAAGAAAAAATGATAGAGTCCAATATTGCGAAGATTCAGGATTTAATTGTAATGTGTAAAACTCGCTTTGGAGCTTCAATAAAAGAAGAAGGTATTTTAGACTATGCACTGGAAAAGAATATGATGGATTGCAATGACAATGAATGTCGTATTCTGGCAGGAGAGAGACGATTCTTGTATGATTGCTATAGAGCGATATTGGAAGATAAATTTGATGACAAACAAAAAAACTATTTTTATAAGTATTTATGTATTCGAACACACTTCAGAGGTGAAATGATACAGATTAATAAAAGGGTTGGATTTACAAATTTTCAACAATATCAGAGACGAAAGCAATATTTTATACAAGGAGAAAAAGCATATGAGAAAGAATTGGTAAGGTTAGCGCTGAATGAATCTTTAAATAAAGATAATATAGTATCTTTAGAGGCAAGAATATGTCCGGGAAAGACTTCTTTAGAAATGGAAAAAGAATTTTATAATTTTAATTCGATTGTTAAAGAAGTTGAAAATGAAGAGAAACAGAAAAAATTGTTTTATGTACTACATTTTCCAAAGATAAAAGATGAAAATTTCTGTCCAGGAATGCCAAGAAATTATAATGCGAGATGTGCGGCAGAATCAGGAATGAGAAGTATTGTTGCTTTTTTTGAAAGAGATGCAAAATTTAATGATGGCGTAAGAGGAATAGATACTTGTGCTAGTGAGTTGGATTGTCGTCCGGAAGTATATGCACAAATATACAGATATTTAACAGATATTATTGTACAAGATAAAAACGGAGGAATACTAGAAAGTGGAAATCAAAAAAGAAAACTGAAGATGACATATCATGCAGGAGAAGATTTTCTTGATCTTACAGATGGACTGCGAGCAATCGATGAGGTTATACGATTTTGTGGACTTCACAGAGGCAGTAGAATTGGACATGCATTAGCATTAGGTTTAAATCCATACAAATATTATGAGTATAAAAATTGGGAAGTAATATTAACAAAGCAGATATTGTTAGATGATTTAGCGTGGATACTTAATCAAGCAAAAGCAATTGGATGTATGACAGATTATGAGTTAAAAATGAAATTGGAAAGTCAATTTCATACCTTATATAATGAAATTTATGAGAATAATATTACAAGTGAATATCAGGTTTCTATTAGAGATTATTATTGTAGTTGGAAACTAAGAGGCGATAATCCAGAACTGTATAGATTGAGTGAAAAAGAGTTTTTACAGAGAATGAAATACCCAGAAAAGACTATGTCAAAGTACTACAGATATGAGTTTAATTCTTATAAGGAAGATGAAATTAATGTTATTAGGAGAAATAAAAACATTCGAAATTTGTATTTTGCATATCACTATAATAAAAATGTTAGAAAAAAGGGAGAAGAAAGAATCAGATTTAAAGTGGATTGTAAGTATGCAGAATTAATTTTTCAGATACAAAACAATATGATTCGTAAGTTGGTAGATGAAGGAATTGCAATAGAAACCAATCCTTCTTCTAACTACTTAATTGGAACGATAAATAAATACGATGAACATCCAATTTTCAGATTCAATTCCAGAAAATTAAAAGAGGTAGAACCTAATATGCAATTGAGTGTGTCTATTAATACAGATGATCAAGGTGTCTTTGATACTTTACTGGAAAATGAATATGCATTGATGGCATTAGCATTGAAGAAAAAGAAAGATAAAAATAATAATAAAATTTATGATATTGAAGATATTTATGAATGGATTGATTATGTCAGAAAGATGGGAATTGAACAGAGCTTTAAAAGCGATTATTAGCGAAGTCCTTAAGATTCCGGAGACATTAACGATTAGTTTCCAAGAACATTAAGAAATCCGTCTACAAAATAAATTGCAACATTAAACACAATTATTAAAAATATTCCAAACAAAATACGAATTTAACATACAGAACAGGAGAAGGCACAAGAATGAAGACTATCATAGGAAAAATCACAATAGACATTCTAACATCGATCTATCAGCCGTTTTGGTTTGCAATTTTGTTATCAATAATGACAA
>JABLTO010008619.1_pt1 | contig 14231 bp, 15 predicted proteins | sample 7160091 | NCBI WGS metagenome assembly JABLTO01 (sample SAMN14651225, study PRJNA627086) | human gut metagenome | isolation source: feces | host: Homo sapiens
GGTGAATAAAATGAAAAAAATATCCAAAAAAATCGTAGCAGAAACTATCACTGCAAAAAGAAAAGAGAAAAAACTTTCCCAGGCAATGCTTGCAGAAATGACAGGAATGAACCGTTCCATGATCGGAAGAGCAGAAAACGAAGAGTTCATGCCTTCCATCGAGCAGCTTCAGACCTTAGGCGAAGTTCTGGGATTCGAAGTAACCGACCTTTTCGTTGAGGAAGGAACCGCAGCACCAGCCGCTGCTGCAAATCACATCACAGTCGATAAGAAATACAACATCGCAGTAGCAGGTACCGGCTATGTTGGCCTTTCTCTTGCTACTCTTCTTGCACAGCACAACCACGTTACTGCTGTTGATATCATCCCGGAAAAGGTTGAAATGATCAACAACAAAAAATCTCCCATTCAGGATGATTACATTGAGAAATATCTTGCAGAAAAAGATCTTGACCTGACTGCAACTACAGACGGAGAATCCGCATACAAGGACGCAGAGTTCGTAATCATCGCAGCTCCTACCAACTATGACAGCAAGAAAAACTTCTTTGACTGCTCCGCAGTAGAAGCCGTAATCGAACTGGTTCTGAAAGTAAACCCGGATGCCACTATGATCATCAAGTCTACCATCCCGGTTGGCTATACCAAGCAGGTACGAAGCAAATACAATACTCAGAATATCATTTTCAGTCCTGAGTTCCTCCGTGAATCCAAGGCCCTCTATGATAACCTTTATCCATCCCGTATTATTGTATCCTGCGATGAGGCTTCTGCTGAAAAAGCACATATTTTTGCATCTCTTCTGCAGCAGGGTGCTATCAAAGAAAACATCGATACTTTATTCATGGGATTCACAGAAGCAGAGGCTGTTAAGCTTTTCGCAAATACATACCTTGCCCTCCGTGTTTCCTATTTCAATGAGCTTGACACCTATGCAGAATCCAAAGGGCTGAACACAAAAGAGATCATCGACGGCGTCTGCCTGGATCCGCGAATCGGAACCCATTACAACAACCCATCCTTCGGTTATGGCGGTTACTGCCTGCCTAAAGACACCAAACAGCTGCTGGCCAATTATGCTGATGTGCCGGAAAATCTGATTGAAGCAATTGTTGAGAGCAATAGAACTCGTAAGGACTTCATCGCCGACCGTGTTCTGGAGATTGCAGGTGCTTATGAAGCTAATGACAGTTGGGACGAAAGCAAGGAAAAAGAAGTTGTTGTTGGTGTGTACCGTTTGACTATGAAGAGCAACAGTGACAACTTCCGCCAGAGCTCTATTCAGGGCGTCATGAAGAGAATTAAGGCGAAGGGGGCAATAGTTGTGATTTATGAGCCTACCCTGAAAGACGGTGAGACATTTTTTGGTAGCAAGGTTGTTAATGATTTGGATGAGTTCAAGAAACAGAGCCAGGCCATCATAGCGAACCGTTATGATAATTGCTTGGATGATGTAAAAGAGAAGGTGTACACGAGAGACATCTTTCAGCGTGATTGAGAGGAGTAAAAGGATGAAAGTAGTGATTTTAGCTGGTGGGTTTGGTACACGAATTTCGGAAGAGTCTGCTTTTAAACCAAAGCCTATGATCGAGATTGGCGGTATGCCCATTCTCTGGCACATTATGAAGACGTATTCCTATTATGGAATTAATGAATTTATTATTTGTGCCGGTTACAAACAGCATGTAATCAAAGAATGGTTTGCGGACTATTTCCTGCATACTTCGGACATTACGTTTGATTATACAAATGGCAACAATGAGATGATTGTACATAATAAGCACGCAGAACCGTGGAAGGTAACAGTTGTAGATACAGGATTAAATACACAGACTGGCGGACGCGTGAAAAGAATCCGTGATTATGTTGGAAATGAACCATTTATGCTTACATATGGTGATGCGGTAGGAGATATCAATATTTCGGCACTACTGGAGTTTCATAAGTCTCACGGTAAGATCGGAACAATGTCCATGTACAATTTTGGTCAGAACAAAGGCGTCGTTGAGGTGGGAAAGAATGGCGTTATTGATGTGTTTCGAGAAAAGTCGAATACAGATGGTGATTTGATTAATATCGGATTTATGGTTTTTGAGCCGCAGCTGTTTGATTATATCGAGGGAGATACAACTGTATTTGAAAAAGGCCCTCTGACGGCATTGGTAGCAGAAAAAGAACTGGTAGGATATATTCATAAGGGCTATTGGCAGTGCATGGATACTCTGCGAGAAAAGCAGCAATTAGAAAAACTTTGGGAAGCTGGAACTGCACCTTGGAAGCTGTGGAAAGACTGAGGAAGAGATAATGAGCTTTGATTTAAATTTTTATAGAGGGAAAAAAGTTTTTGTGACGGGACATACTGGATTTAAAGGTTCTTGGCTTTGCAAGATGTTAGCAAATGTGGGAGCTGAGGTGACGGGATACGCTTTAAATCCCCCTACGGATCCTTCTCTTTTTGAGATCGCAGGTATTGAGCGGGATATACACTCTGTGATTGGAGATATTCGCAATTATGAAGCTTTGAAGACAGCATTTGATGAAGCACAGCCGGAAATCGTGTTGCATCTTGCTGCTCAACCGATTGTTCGTGATAGCTACAAGGATCCTCGTTATACCTATGAAGCAAATGTTATGGGTACCGTTAATACTTTGGAATGTGTGCGCAACAGTAGTTGCGTAAAGTCTTTCCTGAATGTGACAACAGATAAGGTTTACCTGAACAAGGAATGGGCATGGGGTTACCGCGAGAATGAGGAACTGGATGGCTACGATCCGTATTCCAACTCTAAGTCCTGTTCAGAGCTTGTGACTCATAGTTATAAGAACAGCTTCTTTGATGACGGCAAGGTGGCAATTTCCACGGCTCGTGCTGGTAACGTAATCGGTGGTGGTGATTTTGCAAATGATCGTATTATTCCGGATTGTATTCGTGCAGCACAGAAGCATGAGGACATCATCGTGCGCAACCCGTTTTCAACCAGACCTTATCAGCATGTGTTGGAACCGCTATATGCCTATTTGATGATTGCTGCAATGCAGTACGAGGATGACAAGTATGCGGGTTATTACAATGTCGGACCGGATGATCAAGATTGTTTCCAGACTGGTGCTTTGGTTGATGTGTTTGTCAAGCACTGGGGCGAGGGCGTGAAGTGGGTTAATCGTTATGATGGTGGCCCGCATGAGGCAAACTTCCTGAAGCTTGATTGCTCAAAACTGAAGACTACCTTTGGCTGGAAGCCGCATTGGAATCTGGATAAGGCTATTGAAAAGGTGACAGAGTGGAGTAAGTGTTGGATTGAAGCCAGAGATATTCGCTCTTGTATGGATCAGGAAATCGAAGAATTTTTGAATGCATAAGGAGAAGATTATAATGAAGAAAGCTATTGTAACCGGGGCAAACGGCTTTATTGGAAAGACGTTGGTAAAAGTGCTGCTAGAAAGAAACTATGAAATTGTGGCATTGGATATTCGTTTCGATGATGTTTTGTTGAATAATAACCTTGTGACTTGCGTAAATGTGTTGAACAAAGCCGTTGCAGAATTAAAGGATGAGATTCCAAAAAACGAATATGATTGTTTCTTCCATCTTGCCTGGGCAGGCACTTCCGGTCCGGCAAGAGCAGATTATGAAATGCAATTGAACAATGTAAAAATTGCCTGCGATTATATCAAACTTTGCAAAGTGGTAGGATGTAAGCGTGTTGTATACGCATCTAGCATCAATGAAATGGAAACCTACGAGTACTTGCAGTCAGATAATATTGAGCCGTCCGGTGGCTATATCTATGGCACCGGCAAACTGGCTGCTCATTTGATGGGAGAGACTGTGGCAAAGATGAACGATGTTGAATTTATTCCATTAATAATTACCAATATTTATGGTATTGGTGAAAAATCTGCCCGGATGGTTTATACATCTATCAATAAGCTGATTCATAAGGATCATTGCTCTTTTACAGCCTGCTATCAGACTTATGACTTTATCTATATTACAGACGCCATTAATTCTATTATTGAAGTGTCAGAAAAGGGGAAAGCCTTTAATCGCTATTACATCGGTAGCGGAGAACCGAAGCCTTTACGTGAATTTCTGATCGAGATGAAGAACATTGTTGATCCAGAAGCAGAGATTGGTTTGGGTGATATGTCATTCAAGGGCATCGATATTTCTTACAGTCAGTTTGATCTGAAGAAGGTGGAAAAGGATACTGGGTATAGGAATAAGGTTTCCTTTGCAGAAGGCATCAAGATGACGGCAGACTACATCAGAGAAGAACAGATAATTGGTTGATGAAGAATGAAAAGAGAATAGATGAAGTCGACATTGCAAAAGGAATTAAAAGAAATCGGTCGCTAAGCAAAATGATGATAGGAGAATAATTGAATTATGATGCAGAAATTTGAATTTGAAGAATTAGATTTGAAAGGTGCATATCTGATTAAGCCTTTTTATGCTACTGATGAGCGTGGCGGTCTGATTAAAGACTACAATGTTGATATTTTTAAGTCTCACGGAATTGATCACGAGTTGAAAGAGGTATTCTATACCATTTCGAAGCGTGGTGTCATACGTGCAACGCATTTTCAGCTTGTGAAACAGCAGGCAAAGCTGGTTCGTTGCATCAGTGGTCATGTGTATGATGTGATTGTTGACCTACGTCCGGATTCTCCAACTTTTGGTCAGTGGCGGGGCTTCCATCTGACAGGTGAGAATACTAATTGCCTGTTGGTGCCAGAGTATTTTGGACATGGATATTTGGTAATCGAAGATTCAGTTGTCAGCTATAAATGCGCAGAAGTATTTTATGGAGAAGGTGATTCTGGAATTATGTATAATGATCCAGATATCGGGATTGAATGGCCGATGGAATTGATTGGTGGAAAAAAGAACATTATCATCAGTGAGAAAGATTTGAATCTGATGAGCTTTAAAGAATATATTCAGAAGATTTAACGGAGGATAAAAAGATATGCCTGCAATTTCAATTGTAATGCCTGTCTATAACACAAAGGAATTTGTGGGCAAGGCGATTGAGAGTATCCTGAATCAGACTTTTAAAGATTACGAGTTTTTAATTATCGACAATGGTTCTACGGATGGCTCAGGAGAAGTGATTGATAGATATGCGACAATGGATTCTCGAATTCAAGTGCTGCGAAACAAGGAAAATGTTTTTATTGCGGAAGCTCGCAACAAAGCTTTGGAACAAGTAAAAGGAGAGTATCTGTATTTGATTGATTCGGATGACTGGGTGCTTCCTGATATGCTGGAAGTAATGTATACAAGAGCTAAGGATTACGAGGCACAGTATGTTGTGGCTGGCTACTACATGGACTATTATGAGGGGGAAAAGAACTTAGCTATGCGGTGTGCCCGGATGATGCAAATTATACGCAAGAAGAGTTTAGAAAGAACGCAGTCAATTATCTGACGCGCACGATTTTAACGGTGCCTTGGAATAAGCTCTATTTAATCTCTTATCTTAGAGAACACAACATCAAATTCCGCAATACCAAACTTGAGGATCACCATTTTAATATGGATATTTTGATGGACGTAGATCGAGTGTGCATGGTGAGTAAGCCGTTTTATCACTACTACCGATCCAGACAGGGGACAGATTCCCAGCTTGTTTATAATAAATACTTAAATCAGAAGAAGCGAGAGCATTTTGCCCATACCATGGAAGTTTACAAGCATTGGGGCATATCAGATGAGATTACTATGGGTAAATTGGCAGACTATCATTTGGGACGGCTGATTCAGTGCATTTCGGAAACGGTAGGCAATAAAAGTCTGACCAAAGAAGAAAAAGATCGGGAACTGAAGCATATTATTGAGGATGATTATACGAGATTTGCTGTCGAGCATCAGAGCGGCAACTCAAAAAAAATCCAGTTGTTGAGCATACCTATTAAAATTAAAAATGTGTCCATGTGTTACTGTGTAGGAAAAACCGTAAACTGGTTCCGAGCTTCGTTCCCGGCGCTGTTCAGCACAATGCGAGCAGAAATGGCACAACATGCGGAAAAAGTGAGGTGAGAAGAAAGATATGAAAGTTCTTGCGATATTAACCGGTGAGTTGTGCTTTGATGGAATAACCAATTCTATTTATAACTATTATCGCGCAATGGATCGTAGCGATATAGAAATTGGTATTGTCTCGGCACGAAAAACGGACCCTGAAATGAGAGCCAATTTTGAATCCATCGGATGCAAAGTGTTTTCACTAGAAAACAGAGATAAGAAAACGTTTCGTTACATATTAAATTTGATTGGGATTATTCGAAAAGAGCAGTATGATGTGGTTCATGCACACGGTAACAGTGCAACGCTGGCATTAGAAATGGTCGCAGCGAAGCTTGCAGGTTGCAAGGTGCGTATTATCCATAGTAGAAACTCATCCTGCGAGCATGTGAAAGCAGATAAGATATTGCGGCCTTTGATGTATGCAACCTATACAGATGGTTTTTCATGTGGACAGAAGGCGGGAGAATGGTTGTTCGGGAATCGACCATTCACAATCATTAATAATGGAAAGGATATTGATCGCTTTCTGTTTAAACCAGAGGAGAGAAATAAATATCGCAAAAAACTTGTAGCTTCGGATGACGAAATACTGTTGGGGCATGTCGGGCTTTTTCATAGACAGAAAAACCATGATTTTTTGATTGATGTTTTCAATGAAGTTTGCAAAAAGAGTAATCGATATAAATTAGTGCTTATCGGAGAAGGAGAAAATCAGAAGAAAATCCGTGAAAAGGTGGAGCAGCTGGGACTGAGCGAAAAAGTGATTTTTCTCGGACGACAGAGCAATGTGCAGGACTGGCTACAGGCGTTGGATATCATGGTATTTCCATCTTTATTTGAGGGTATGCCGAATGTAGTTTTGGAATGGCAGATTGCAGGTCTTCCGGCCTTGATTTCAGATGTCATAACTAGGGAATGTGGTATTATGGATACGGTTTCCTATTTGCCATTGGAAAAAGGCCCGGCATACTGGGCAGATCAGATTCTGCATACTCCACTCAATGACCGTGAAAACACAAAAGAAACCATCCGAAAGCGTTTTGTGGAAGCAGGATTTGATATCCAGGAAAATGCAAAAGTTTTAAAGAATAAATATGTTGAGTTGCTGGAGAGGTCAAAATGAAATTCAGTGATATTATTAAAGAAATTAAAGAACCACGACAATTCTTTCTAAAGGTACTTCATCGCTATCCGGAAACATTTAAATGGATGGATGATGAAACATACTTGAAATTTGTGTACAAAATTGCGCTAGGAAAGAAACTTGATCTAAATAATCCAAAAACATTTAATGAAAAGTTGCAATGGCTAAAGCTTAACGATCGTAAGGATATTTATACTATTATGGTGGATAAATATGAGGCAAAAAAATATGTGGCAGAACGTATCGGTGAAGAACATATCATTCCCACGTTAGGAGTATGGAATCATTTTGATGAGATAGATTTCGATGCACTTCCGGAACAGTTTGTGTTGAAATGTACTCATGACTCAGGGGGGCTTGTAATTTGCACTGATAAAAGCAAGTTTGATAAGGTAACTGCGTGTAAAAAAATTGAGCATAGTTTGAAACGCAATTTTTACTGGTTTGGTAGAGAGTGGCCTTATAAAAACGTTCCGGCAAGAATTATAGCAGAAAAGTATATGAGCGAAGCAAATAAAGACACTGTCAATGCGGCAAACTGTGGATTGCGAGATTATAAACTTTATTGTTTTGATGGGAAAGTTAAATTTTACTTAGTTACAACGGATCGTAGTAAAGGAGCAACAACGGGAGATTATTTTGATGAGCAAAATCGTCATCTTGACTTAATCTGGGGATTTCCCAATGCAAAAACGATACCAGAAGTTCCCAGTAGCATTGAAACAATGAAAGAATTAGCAGAAATGCTTGCTGTTGGAATTCCTCAGTTGAGAGTGGACTTCTACTGTATAAATAATAAGGTGTATTTTGGAGAACTGACATTTTTTGATGGAAGTGGCTTTGATGAGATAGAGCAAAAGTACTATCGAACTCTGTTAGGTGATTACATTAAACTACCTATAACCTTAAAAGAGGATGATGCGTAAGAAAAAGATTTTGCTGCACAGACAATAAAAAAGAAAGATCGTATAATATGAATATTAAAAAAAGAATTAGCGAATTTTTGTCGATAAAAAATACGTTCGGCTATCCGTTTGCTTTAAAATGCTACTTGTTACGAGTGAAATCCTTTGCAAGTTATGAACAGTTTGTGTTTGAGTTTTTAGAAGAAGAGTTTTCAAATTTGATTCAAAAATATGAAGAAATCCCTGATTTGATAATACCGAATAGCGAAATAAATAATATTTGGACGTTGTGGTGGCAGGGGGTGGAGCAAGCGCCGGAGATTGTAAAAGTTTGCCTGAAAAGTCAGCAAGAGAATATGGTTTCTAAAGGTTTCCAATATACTGTTATTACGAAAGACAATTCGAAGCAATTTATTGACCTTCCTAAACATATTATTGAAAAAATGGAAAGTAAAAAAATTACATTTACCCACTTTTCAGATATTATTCGTGCAGAACTGATTAAACAATATGGTGGAATTTGGATCGATGCTACGGTGTTCTGCAATAAGAAATTGGATTTAGAGCCAGTGACTGAATTATTTACGGCAAAGTATTCTTCAACACCCAAGTCCTTGACGTTGGGCAGATGGACAGGCTTTTTGATTGGGGATAAACAAGGATCCAAGTTGTTTTCATTTATGTCGGAAGCATTTTCTCAGTATTGGGAGAAATATGACTCCCTTGTGGCGTATCTGCTGATTGACTATATTATCGCTATTGCATGTAAGCATTTTCCGGAGGTGCGAAAACAGTATGAACAAATTCCAGTTAATCAGACCGGACTGTGGAAGATGCTCTATGAAATGAACAAGCCGTATGATAAAGATATATGGAATCAGGCTGTTCAGACCGCAGACTTCTGGAAGCTGTCTTATAAGGATGAATTTAATGGTGGGTCGCTGAAGAAAAAAACAGAACAGGGAGAACTAACATATTGGGGATTTTTAGCAAAGAGAGGGCGGAGTATAATTAAAAATGGAGAAGACTAAAGTTTTGCATATTGTGGGTTCGTTGAATCTTGGTGGTGCAGAAACCATGATTATGAATATATTTCGGAACATCGATCGCTCCGGATTTCGATTTGATTTTTATCTTTCTGGTAATTCTGGTGGGTTTTATGAAGAGGAAGTTTTGCTGTTGGGTGGACGAATTATCAACGTAGGACGGCGAAAAAAACATCCTGTAAAATATAGTATAGAATTGTTTAAGTTGATCCGAAAAGAAAAGTACGACGTGATTCAGATTCATGGAACAGATGCGATGGATGGATTGCCTGCATTCATATCTTGGCTGGCAGGAGCAAAGAAGATATGCTTATTTAGCCATAATACAAGAGGGCAAAGCATGCGGCGTCAAAAGATCATGAGAGCAATGTTCATGCCTTTTGTGACGCATCCGCAAGCATGCTCAGATATGGCAGCTGAATGGATGTTTGGAAAACGGGCGAATAAAACCAAAATCATACCTTTGCCGATTAATTGTGATTTATGCGTTTACGATCAGGAGTTCAGAGAGAAAGAACGATTAAGGCTAGGATTGACAGGAAAAAAAGTAGTTGGACATATCGGCCGATTTCAGACACAGAAAAATCATGAACAATTGATTGATATTTTTGATGAATTAATAAAAAAAGATTCAGGATATCGTTTGATCTTAATTGGTGCCGGAAATCTCGAAGAATCTATTCGCAAGAAAGTCAAAAACCTTGAGATAGAAGAATATGTGCTTTTCATGGGACAAGTAGATAAAGCATGTAGAATGTTAAGTATATTTGATGTTTTTTTACTTCCGTCATTATATGAGGGCTTTCCTACTGTATTACTGGAAGCGCAGGCAAATGGACTTGAATCTGTTGTATCAAGCACGATAACTCCGTCAATTGCATTGACTGATTTGGTGCATTTCGTTGAGTTAGATGATTCAGCTTCGCATTGGGCGGATCAATTGATAAAGTATACCTGTGAGAGACACGATACAGAAAAATTTAATATGTTGATAGCAAAGGACTATAGCGCACCGAGTGTTGCAGCTAAGTTCAGCAACATATATCTAGGAGATTAATATATATGAGCGAAGAAGCTTTAATTAGTGTGATCGTTCCGGTTTATAAAGTGGAACGTTACTTAAATAAATGTCTGGATAGTATTGTTAACCAGACTTATACAAATTTGGAGATTATTCTAGTTGATGATGGTTCTCCAGATGGTTGCTCCAAGATGTGTGATGAATGGGGCCGAAAGGATTCCAGAATCAAGGTTATCCATAAAGAGAATGCAGGACTGGGATTGGCGCGAAATAGTGGTTTGGAAATTGCAACCGGCAGCTATGTTGCATTTATTGATTCGGACGATTTTATTGATTTGAATATGATGGAACGGCTTTATGAAGAATTGGTCAAGCAAAATGCAGATACCGTTTATTGCGGTTTGTGCAGATATAACGAAGAAGGAAATGTAATAAAAGTTCCAATGCTGTATTCCGGTGAGTCGTTTTCGGATGATGAGATTATTGAGAAAATCTTATTGAGAATGATGGGTAATAAGCCAGAAAATAATAACGCGCCAACTTTCTTTATGTCTGTCTGGCACGGTCTATATTCTATGTCTATTATTAAAGCGCATAGCATTTGTTTTCCATCTGAACGAGTTTTTATGTCGGAGGATCTGGCTTTTCACATTGATTACTTACAGCATTCTCAAAGGGTATATGTTCTTTCAGACTGCCTTTATTTTTATCGTGTAACACAGGGATCTTTGTCTCTTGCTTATGATAAGAATAGATTCGACCGAATTAAGTCAATGCATTTGCAGACGGTGGAAAAACTGAACTCATTTCTGGAGGAAAAGCGATACCAACAGATTGAAATGGGGAGATTCTTAAATCTTGTAGGGGGTCAGATTTATTCTGTTGTAAGAAGAAATGAAAAGAATATGGTTGCCAACGTTAGGAAAATGGTATCAGATAAAATGGTGCAGGAATGTTTACATATTTACGAATACAATAAAAATCCAAGAGGAAAGAGATTATTTAATTTCCTTATGGATAAAGAATGGGTTGTGTTGCTGATTTTTATAGTTAGAATTAAAAATGTCATGATGAAAATTATTTGGAGGGAAAATGCTTATTAAGGAATTTTATAGAAAACTACGTTTTGATCATAAAGCAACTTCTGAGGATTATGTTAATTACTTATGCAGCTTAGAAATGTCAATAGGAAGGGATGGCTTCTTCTATGCATCGTTAAAAACTTTTTTTAATTAATTGAACGAAAATTAAGTAATATTTAGTCTTTTTGAGGAGTTTTCTGTATATTTCGATGAGAAGTGAATAAATAAAAACGGGAGGAAGCAGATGAAAATAAATAAATTTACAATTATTTCTATTTGCTTGTATGCGATGACGTTTCTTAATATACGTTATTTCTCTGAATATTATCTGCTTAGAGACGCATGTATCGTTGTGGTTGCAATATATTTGTTTTTGAATATAAAGCAAATATACAGAAAATGCAGCAAAAGCATTATTGCTGCCATTCTACTGTTTATCGGAATATTAATTGTTTCGTTCTGTTTTAATTACGATAGTGCAAAATCTCATAGAAATGATTTGATTATTTTTTCAGTCAGTCTAATTGAGATGTTTATGTGCTTGAGCTTTAATTCAGATAAAAATAGAATGTCACAATTAATAGATGTCTTTTACAAACTACAGATTTTCTTTGTATTGCTTAACGATATGATTATTTTTGCAGCACCGGATCTGGCTGCGAAATACAAAGAGTGTTATTTATTGGGAGATAAATTTACAGTAGGATATCAACATTTATTGTTAGTTGGTCTCCTTTTGACCAGAGTAATAATGAAGGAAAAGGCAATTAATATTAATGTAAAATTGAAAATTATTGGTTTAACATTGTTGACTTTATTTGTTGCTACTGCAACGAATAGTGCAACATCAATGGTATTAATACCATTATTCGCTTTGTTTGTTATGTTGAAAGCAAAAGGGCATGGCTTTATTTACAGTAAAGTTGGATATATGACGATTTTAACACTAAGCACCTTGTTTGTAGTATTCTACGGAGTTGTTTTAAGTATTGCCCCTGTTCAAGCATTTATTACGCAAGTTCTGGGAAGATCAGCAACGTTAACTTCAAGAACCAGAATATATGCACTTATTCCTACTTTGCTTGAAGGAAAACTTTTATGGGGATATGGTTATGGAACTTCATATGATTTGATGATTTCAAAGTACTATTTTCCTAACACCCAAAATGGCGTTGTGGAATGGATTTGGCAGGGAGGAGTATTCGCTGCTATTGTTCTAGTCATTATAATAAGGAGCTTGGTAAAATATGTGAAAGGAAACGGTAAACAATCAGACAAATATAAATATTTATATGCGATAGCATGTGTGTTCGCAGTTATTTCATCAATTGAAATCATCATAAATTTACAGTATTTGACTTTGTTAATGATTGTTTACTATCTTTCAATAAGTTGCTATGGAGATGCGGTAGAAATTTTGGAGGAAAGTGATGTCAAAGTCGATTGCAAAGAATGCAGTATTTAATATGGGTCATAATGCGGTATTAGTGGTTTTTCCTTTGGTTACATCCGCATATGTGGCGAGAACTTTAGGCGCAACAGGCGTAGGTGTGGTTTCATCAGCGCAAAACCTAATCACCTATTTTACAATGATAGCAACTCTCGGTATTCCGTCATATGGTGTTAGGGCTATTGCACAAGCTAAGATAAATAAAGAAGAATGTAATAAAGTGTTTTCAGAATTATTTATTATAAATTTTATTTCCACAATATTTTCACTTGCTTGCTATGCAATGCTGATATTGGTTTTAGATAAAACGTTGTTTTCAAATTCATTGCATGTCATTTTCGCATCCTTGATTATTATGAATATTTTTAATATAGAATGGTTGTATCAAGGGTTTGAAGAATATAAATACATCACAATTCGCAGCATTTCAGTTAAAATTATTTCTTTGATTTTAATGTTTCTGTTTATAAAAACTGAGCAAGATGTAAATTATTATGCGATTATTATTTGCTTTGGCTCTGTTGGAAACTATTTGCTAAACTTAAGCCAACTGAAGAAATATGTGAGTATCACATTAAAAGGTCTCGATTTAAAACGACATTTTAAAGCTATTTTTACTTTTTTCGCATCTGTAATAGCAGTAGAGATATACACGCTGTTGGATGTAACGATGTTGACATATATGTGTCGCTCGGAGAATGTTGGGTATTATTCAAATGCTTCTAAAATAGTAAAGATAATTGCCAATACAATAACAGCAATTGGGGCAGTTCTGCTGCCAAGACTAAGTCTATATTTTGGAAATTGCGATGAAAAGCAAATTAGAAAGTTGATTTCCAACTTCTTCGATGTAATTACCATGTTCTCATTGCCTTGCTGTATCGGGATTTTTTTAACGGCAGATGAACTCATTCCGGTACTATTTGGTGCAAGTTTTTTGCCTGCAGCAACGACCATAAGGTTTTTGTGCCCATTGGCCATATTATTGCCTTTGTCTGGCGGCATTTTTGCACAAATATTGCAGACATCGGGAAAAGAAAAGGATTATTTAATTTGTGTGTGTACGGGAGCCATCATAAATATTATATTGAATGCATTGTTAATCATCAGATTACAAGAAAATGGTGCGGCTCTTGCATCGGTATTAACGGAGCTTTGTGTTAATATTGTGATGCTTATGTTCTCTCAAAAGGTAATACGAATTAATTACATATCAAGGGACTTTATGACATCGTTAATATCATGTGCATTGCTTGCCGTGTTGGTGAAAATGGTAAAATTATTCGTACCAATTCACTCTAATTTATTACTTTTGTTTGTTGAAGTAATAGTCGGTGTTGTTGGATATTTAGCAGGACTACTAGTTTTAAAAAATAATAAATGCTATATGATTTTGAAAAAAATTCATATTATTAAGTAAAGTGGTAATTGAATCATGAAAAAAAAATGTGTTTTTATAATTCCTTACTTTGGACAATTTAAAAATTATTTTTCGCTGTTTCTTGAAAGTTGTGCTTATAATACAGATTTTGACTGGATTATTTTTACA
>JABLTO010191825.1_pt1 | contig 14227 bp, 14 predicted proteins | sample 7160091 | NCBI WGS metagenome assembly JABLTO01 (sample SAMN14651225, study PRJNA627086) | human gut metagenome | isolation source: feces | host: Homo sapiens
AATTTTTATTGATAAATATAATATAAATATATAAAATGTATAAAAATATAGCGTTTTTCAATATTAGTTAGAACATGCCACTATATAAAAGTTTCTAAAAAGATAGAGGGAAAGATCAAACCAAAGCTAGTAAAAAACTCTAAAGTTGCAGCTAATCATAATGGAGATGAAAATACATATTTTGCAGATAAAATTAAACAAAATAAAGAAAAGATACTGATTGGACTTGCTTATCTTGATCGTATGTATAATTTCAATATTGGAAATACAAATATTAAAGATATTATTCTTGATACACCAGGATATTTTGGAGGAACAGTAGATTTATTAGATTGGATTATTAGCATAGGAGGTTCTGGAGGAGATACACTGAAAATCTCTAATAATAAGGATGCATATATTAAACTTTTCAGAGGTAAGATTACAAACAGTAATTCAATTATAGACTTCTTGGAAACAAGTGTAAATAAATTAGCTCCAGGAACAACAATGGATGGATGGTTTAAAAATGCTAGCAAAGCATTTATTGTGGAGACTCCATCTAAAGAAAATCCTAATGCAACAACAACTTTATATTCTAAATTAAAATCTGATGAAAAATTACAGGCTCATATACTTCCGCTGTTAAATTTATCAGAAAATAGTATTATGGAAAAGTATTATCAGATGAATATATTTTAAATAAAATATTTAAAGGCCAATATGCTTCTATGACTGATTTCAAAAAAGCTATGTTTGAAAAGCGTATTGAAAAACTTGATGAATTAAAACCTGTTTCTATTACATGGAAAGGTCAATCTGTTCAAATTGATAATTTTGAAAAAATTAATCAATTGATGTCTCAAGCAGTAGAAGATGATTTAAAAAATGTACAAGAAGTACCTGGTGGATGGAATAATATGCGTGCAGAAGCCACACAAGTTGAACAATTAAAGAAAGCAATATTTATAGCATATATTAATGACACTGATGATTTTAAAGAATCTATTTATAATGAAAAGGCTCAAGTTAAAAAGTATACTGTATCTTTTGATAAAAATGCAACAGATGCAACAGGAACTATGGCAGCTCAAGAATTTGAACATGGTAAAGAACAAGTTTTATCAAAAAATCAATTTGAGAGAATTGGATATGATTTTATAGGTTGGAAAGATATTAATGGAAATATATATACAGATCAGCAAATGGTAAATAACTTGGTTGCAGAAAATGATGGTCAAATCACATTGTTTGCACAGTGGAAGCCTATTGAATATCAAGTGAAATTCCATAAAAACCATTCAAATGCAGTAGGAACAATGGAAAATCAGAAGATGGTTTATGATCAAAGCTATCAATTAAATAAAAATGAATTTACTTTAGATGGATATGAGTTTAAGGGTTGGGCAACATCTCCAAATGGACAAGTAGTATATAAAGATGAAGAAATAGTGACAAAATTAACGGATAAATCAAATCATATAATTGATTTATATTCAATATGGGAAAAGAAACCTACACCTCAACCACCAGCTGTGAATAAAGCACCAGTGATTGTTGCAACAGATAAGGTATTAACTGTAGGTGATTCATTCGATCCATTAAAAGATGTAACAGCTGATGATCCTGAAGATGGTCAAATTATCATTAAGAGTGAGCATGTAATTAAAAATGAAGTTAATACAAAGGTGCCAGGAAAGTATGAGGTAATCTATAGAGTTGCAGATAAAGAAGGTCTTGCAACTGAAAAGACAATTATTGTTGTGGTGAATCCAAAAATAACAGGAATAAACCATGTACCAGTTATAAATGCTATAGATAAGGTACTTACAGTAGGAGATAAATTTGATACATTAGATGGAGTAACAGCATTTGATGAAGAAGATAAAGATATTACATTAACACAAGCTAATATAATTGCAAATAATGTAGATACTAGTGTTGCTGGAACATACAATGTTACATACAAAGTAACAGATAAAGATGGAGCATCTACTGTAAAAACAATTACAGTTACTGTAAAGGCAAAAGATATTGTAGATAAACCAGATGATGGTACTTCAAAACCTAATAAACCCAATATTAATCCACAAACTGGAGATGTAGCAAGTGTAGGTTTATTACAGTCTATTATTGTTGGTTCAACAAGTATATTGGCATTACTTCTAGGTAATAGAAAGAAGAGAAAAAGATAATTAATTTATATAAGACTAGATGAGGTAAAATACTTCATCTAGCTTATTTTCATTTAATAAGTAAAGTAATGAAGAAGCGTTGTAAAGCATTTAAGGTGAGTAGTACAAGATAATAAAGAAAGTAGAATTAAAAAGATTAAAAAAATTTAATTTTATTCTCATTCTTATTTCATGAAAAGTATTAATTCATATTATATAATTCAATTACAGATTAACAAAAAGGAGAAAATAATATGGATAAATATTTAGAACCAATAAGAGAGAAAATAAAAACAAATAAAAGAAAAATAATAAAAAGAGCGTCAATAGGAGTAGCCATAATAGCTGGATTAGGTATTGCAGCATTTACAACTGTGTATAGTATAGCAAAATCTAATATTAATTATACAGTTGAAGAAGCAAAAGCAATAGTACTTCAATCAGTTCCAGGAGAAATAGTAAGAGTTAATAAAAGATTAGATTTAGATACTTTTACTTTTGAATATAAATTTAAAATAAAAGATAAAAATAATATGCTAATTAAGGCTGATGTAAATTCTAGCTTTGGTGTTATTACAGATTTAGATAGCTATTATGATTAAAATTCAAATATGAGTTAAATTATAAAGGAGTAATCACTGTGAAAAACATATTAATTGTTGAAGATGAAGCAAATATTTCTGACTTTGTAAAAGGAGAGTTGGAATATGAAGGATATAATGTTTGTATTAAGGAAGATGGTAGAGAAGGGTTAGAAGAAGCCTTAAAAAACGAATATGATCTTATAATATTGGATGTTATGCTACCTTCTATGAATGGCTTTGAAATATGTAGAAGATTAAAAAGGGAAAAGCAGTCTCCAATAATAATGCTTAGTGCAAAGGATAGTGTAATGGATAAGGTTAATGGTCTTCAAATAGGAGCAGATGATTACATAGCAAAACCATTTGCAATAGAAGAATTACTTGCACGTATTGAAGTAGTGTTTAGAAGGCAAGATAATTTAAATAATTACATAATAAAATTTAAGGATATTACAATTAATAAAAGTTCAAGAGTTGTTAAAAGAAATGGTAATGAGATAAATTTAACCAATAAAGAATATGAGTTATTGATGATATTAATAGATAATAAGGGGAAGGTAGTTACCAGAGAAGAACTATTAGAAAAAATATGGGGATATGGATATGAACCAGAAACTAATGTTACAGATGTATATATTAGATATTTAAGAGCAAAGCTAAATAATGAAAATAAAGAAGAATATATACAAACAGTTAGATCAGTTGGTTATATTATGAGGAGTTAATAATGAAAACTAAAAAGGTACCTATATTTTTAGAATTTATGAAAAAGTCATTTTTCATAATTAGTTTAATTTTAATTATATATACAATTGGTCAGCTAATTGCATTTTGGATGTTTACAGATGAATATGAAAGGGATTTATTAAAAAGTAGGTATAATGAGATAATTAATTTATCGCAAGATATAAATGTACAAATATCAGAAAGTGGTTTTTATGAATATTTAAAACATTTATCAGATGAGGATGAATATGTTAGGATTTATTCTCCCAATAAGATATATTATGCATCTTCATCTGAAGTATGGGAAGATATTAAACTTGATTATATAAATAAAAATATCTCAATTAAATCTAGATTTTTTGATTCAGATATATATATGGTTCTAACAGCACCAATAAAAATAGCAGGTAATGAATATACATTACAGATAGCTAGAGAAAATGAGATGTTGAAGGATCTTACTGAAAACTCTTTTCCAATTTTAATTTTTACATTAATTTTAGGATTGGTTTTAAGTGGTATAGGAGCTATGTATGTTTCAAAGAATTTTATAAATAGACTTAGAAGGCTTACAACAACTATGAATGAAATAAAAGAAAATGGTATTAATAAAAGAGCGGAAATTTCAGAACTAAATGATGAGATAGATAAAGTAAATATTGTTTTTAATTCTATGATGGATGAATTAGAAGAAGCATTTCATGAGCAAAGTAGATTTGTATCAGATGCATCACATGAATTAAAAACACCATTAACAGCTCTTCATGGACATTTAAGTATGCTTAAAAGATGGGGAAAAAATGATAAAGATCGTTTAGAAAAATCATTGGATATATGTTTAAAAGAAGTAGAAAGATTAAAGAAGCTAGTAAATGATATGTTGTTACTATCTAGAGCAGAAAAATCAAAAATAAACTTAAATAAATTAGAAGAAATTAATCCTATAGCAGTAGTTGATGAAGTTATAGAACAATATAGGATTTTAAAACCAAATGTAAAATATATAGTTAATATTGATGAAGATATAAATATTAAAATTGATCCAAATGATTTAAAGCAATTATTAATTATATTTATTGATAATTCTATAAAATATAATAATAAGGACAATATAGAAATCGATATAATATTAAAAAAAGATGTTAATAAATTTAAATTAGAAGTTAAGGATAATGGTATTGGAATTCCAACAAATGAAATTAATAATGTAATGAAGAGATTTTATAAAGTTGATAAATCCAGAGTAAATAACAATTCTTTTGGAATTGGACTATCTATTGCAAATAGAATAGCAAATAATTATAATGCTAAAATTCAAATAGATAGTGAATTAGATAAATATACAAAAATAAGTGTATATTTCAATTAATGTAAATTATATTTAACAAAGGAGAAGAAAATGAAAAAATTAAGTTTAGCAGCGATTATAGTAACAGTTAGTATTAGCTTAGCAGGATGTACAAACTCAGAGACAGCAAGTAATGGTAATAAAACTAACACTGAATCGACTACACAAAACAGTACTGAATCTAATGTACAAAATAGCAGTGAAAGTAGTACAGAAAATAATAATGTAAATAATGCACAAAATAATACTGTAAATAACCCACAAGATAACAACACAAATAATGCACAAAACAATATTGTAAATAATACAGGTAATATTTCACTAGATAAAGCAAAAGAAATAGCATTATCACATGCAGGATTAAGTGCTGACCAAGTAACATTTGTTCAAGCAAATATGGATTTTGATGATGGAATTCAAAAATATGATATAAAGTTTTACTGTAATGGTCAGGAATATGACTATGAAATAAATTCATCTAATGGACAAATTATACAATTTGATTATGATATGGAGTATAATTATATACCAAACAATAACACAACAAATTATCAAAGTAATGTAAATACTACAGCTAATATTTCAGTAGAAAGAGCAAAAGAAATAGCATTATCACATGCAGGTTTAGCAAGTAACCAAGTTACTTTTCAAAGAATAGAATTAGATTTTGATAATGGAATTCAAAAATATGAAATAGAGTTCTATTATAATTATAGAGAATATAGTTATGAAATAGACGCTAATACTGGAAACATACTGTCTTATGAACAAGATTAATATGTCTTTTTAAATTAAAGCTTATCCATATGACGAAAATACATGGTAAAATATGTATATAAAGGAGTTCGAAGGAGATATTTTATGGATAAGCTTTTAACATTGATGAATTTCTCTCATGTATATGAAAATGAAAAATTTTATTTAAGTGAAGAGTATAATTGGGTTGATTGTACAAATATTATTGGTACCAATGGATATTGTGATGAATCTGCATTAGCAGTAGTAAAAGAAAAAGTACAAGCTATTAAGGCAGAAGGAATTCATTTTATTGATTCAGGAAATTATCATTATATAAGTCATTTATGGCTTGAGAAGATAGTTGAAGATTTTATATTGGTGGTATTTGATCATCACTCAGATATGATGAGACCTGCCTTTGGTGACATTTTATCCTGTGGTTCATGGCTCATGGAGGAAATAAAAAGTAACACCTTTATTAAAAAAGTACTTATCATAGGATTAAGTAAAGAACAAAAAGAAGCTATTCCTAAAGAATACTTAGATAAAGTCATTTGTATTTGTGAAGAAGAAGTAGCAAAATGGAGTGAACAAGATAATCTTTTAATTGATTTAGACAACCTTCCTGTATATATATCCATAGATAAGGATGTATTGAATAAAGAAACTGTTAATACATCATGGGATCAAGGAAAGATGAGTCTTAATAGGCTAAAGTTAATATTGTATAAGATAATAAAAAATAAAGATGTAATAGGTATAGATATATGTGGTGAAAATCAGGAAAGTAAAATGGAGTTTATTAAAAATAATGATATGGTTAATTCAGAGATTTTGAACTTCTGTTGGCATGAGGCTGGTTTGTCAATATTAAAAGAGTATGATAGTATATAGAAGAATATAAGCAGAATCTTATATATTTCTGTATTTTTGCAGATATTAATTGTAATTATATAATTACAAATGAAAATTATTGGAGGAATGAATAATGGATAAATTACCAAATTGCCCTAAATGTAATTCAGAATATACATATGAAGATGGAAATCTTTTAGTATGTCCTGAATGTGCTTATGAGTGGACTGCTGGTTCAGAAGCTGCAGGAGAAGAGCAAGAAGTAATAAAAGATGCTAATGGAAATGTATTAAACGATGGAGATACAGTTACAATAATAAAAGACCTTAAAGTTAAAGGTGCTTCATCTGCATTAAAGCAAGGTACAAAAGTAAAAAATATACGTTTACTTTATGGTGTATCTGATGGACATGATATTGATTGTAAAATAGATGGTTTTGGAGCTATGAAATTAAAATCATCAGTAGTTAAAAAAATATAGAAAAGATTCCGTATTAATAAGAACTTAATGCTTCAGAAATAAAGTTCATATTAATACGGTTTTTTTATATGTAATAATAAAAAAGTAGTATACTATAATTAAAACAAAAGATAAGAGTGGTGAAAAATGAAAGAAATAATAAATAATATTAAAGATAATGCACTTTTTTCTGGTATTAGTGGAGAAGAATTAGAAGAATTATTAAAACATTTAAATTATTATATAGAGAGATATCCTAAAGGTTCTATAATTTCACAGGAAGATGATAACTGTAATGCTATAGGTTTAGTATTACAAGGAACAGCTAATATAGAAAGAATATATCCTAGTGGTAAATCTATAGTAATGAAGAAGCTTTCTTGTGGTGATGTATTTGGAGAGGCACTTATTTTTTCTAAAACTACTACGTATCCTGTAACAGTAATGGCAAATAGTAATTGTATAGTAGGGTATTTAAATAAAGAGGACATCATAAAATTATTTTCTTTAAATGATATTATATTAGAAAATTTTCTGATGCTTTTAAGTGATAAAGTTATTGTACTTAATAATAAGATTAAAAGTATTTCTTTAAAAAATATAAAGCAAAAAGTTGCAGATTATATTTTGCAAGAATATAAATCACAAAAACAACTAATAGTAAATTTAAAAATGAACAAAGAAGAAATAGCAAATTTTATAGGAATTCCGAGACCTTCTTTATCAAGAGAATTAATTAAGCTTAGAAAAGAAAAAATTATAGATTTTGATAGGAATAATATAACTATATTAGATATAGATAAATTAGAAGAAATACTTTTTCATTGAAAAAATGAAAATAAACTTTGTAACAAATGTTACATATTTTATTTTAATTATAGGGTATTATATAGTATATATTTTGAAAATTAATTTTACGGGGGTTTAAGAAATGGAAAATAAAATGTTTTGTTTTCAATGTCAAGAAACAGCAGGATGTACAGGTTGCACTAAGTTTGGTGTTTGTGGAAAAAGCCCAGATTTAGCTAGAATGCAAGACCTTTTAATATATACAACTAAAGGGTTAAGTGAGATAACAACTAGATTAAGAGCTGAAGGACAAGCTATAGATGGAGCAGTTAATCACTTAATAACTATTAATTTATTTACAACAATAACTAATGCAAACTTTGATGATGAAGTATTCTACAGCAGAGTTAGAGAAACTTTAAATGTTAAGAATGAACTTATGGCAAAGTTAAAAGATACAGCAAACTTATCAGAAGCAGCTTTATGGGATGCATCTTCAAATGAAGAAATGGACAAGAAGTCTGATATAGGAGTTTTAGCAACTAAAGATGAAGATGTTAGAAGTTTAAGAGAACTTATAACTTATGGATTAAAAGGTATGTCAGCATACATGAAGCATGCTAATGCTTTAGGATATGATAGTGAAGAAGTTAATGCTTTCATGCAAAGCACATTAGCTAAGTTATTAGATGATTCTTTAACAATAGACGAACTTATAGCTTTAACTTTAGAAACAGGTAAAGTTGGTGTTGATGGTATGGCATTATTAGACCAAGCTAACACTGAAACTTATGGAAATCCTGAAATAACTAAAGTAAATATTGGAGTTAGAAATAATCCAGGTATCTTAGTATCAGGACATGACTTAAAAGATTTAGAATTATTATTAAAACAAACAGAAGGTACAGGAGTAGATGTATACACTCACTCAGAAATGTTACCAGCACATTACTATCCACATTTAAAGAAATATTCTCACTTAGTAGGAAACTATGGTAATGCATGGTGGAAACAAAAAGAAGAATTTGAAAGCTTTAATGGACCAATTCTTATGACTACTAACTGTATAGTACCACCTAAGGACTCATACAAAGATAGAGTATATACAACTGGAGCAGCTGGATATACAGGATGTACTCATATTAAAGGAGAAAGTGAAGATAATAAAGATTTCTCAGCAATAATAGAACATGCTAAGAAGTGCAAAGCTCCAACTGAAATTGAAACTGGAGAAATTGTTGGTGGATTTGCCCATGCTCAAGTATTTGCTTTAGCTGATAAAATTGTTGAAGCAGTAAAATCAGGAGCTATTAAGAAATTCTTCGTAATGGGTGGTTGCGATGGTAGAGCTAAATCAAGAAATTATTACACTGATTTTGCTAAGGCTCTTCCAAAGGATACTGTTATTTTAACTGCAGGATGTGCTAAATATAAATATAATAAATTAGATCTTGGAGATATCGGTGGAATTCCAAGAGTACTAGATGCAGGACAATGTAACGATTCATACTCATTAGCATTAATAGCATTAAAATTAAAAGAAATATTTGAACTTGAAGATATAAATGATTTACCAATAGCATTTAATATTGCTTGGTATGAACAAAAAGCAGTAATAGTATTATTATCATTACTATACTTAGGAGTGAAAAATATTCACTTAGGACCAACGCTTCCAGCATTCCTTTCACCTAACGTAGCTAAAGTATTAGTTGAAAACTTTGGTATTGGTGGAATAACTAATGTTGAAGATGATATAGAAATGTTTATGAACATGTAATATATTGCATTAACAAAAGAAACCTCTTGGTTATTTACCAAGGGGTTTCTTTTAGTGATACTTATGAGGAAACATATGTATTAAAAAACTAAAATATACATAATATAGTCTTAATAGATATTTTATAAAAGTATATATTATTGGAGTATATTATGTTAAGAAAAAAAATACACAATGCATTATTTCTTATTATATTTTTACAGGTATTTTTCATATTTAGCAATTCAGTAGCTTTTGCTAAGTTAGTGGTAGATGAAGAAAGAAACATATTGATTGTAGCATCATACGATGCTGAAAATAAGTGGGAAATGTCAGTTATCAGCGGAGTTAAAGAAAAGATATCACCAGGAGCAATTATAAAAATAGAATATCTTGATAGTAAAGCTAGCAGTTCAGAAATATATGGTGATAGCTTTTTAAATTTACTTAATCTTAAATATAAAGAAGATAAAATAGATTGTATTTTGGCCATTGATGATGAAGCTTTTAATCTTCTAAGGAAAAATCTTTTTAAAGAAGATATGTTTTTTTATAAAAAGCCAATAGTATTTGTGGGAGTAAATAATTATGTGGCCTTATCATTAGAGGAAAGTTTTTATATGACAGGGCTTATGGAGTATCAAGATAATTCATTAATGTTAGAAACAATCCTTGAACAAAATAAGAAAACAAAGGATATTTACATTTTATTAGATACTAGTATATATTCTAAAACTATTAAAGAAAATATATTAGCATTTTATTCACTAGATATGCCACCTTTTAATGCACATTTTATAGAGAATTGTTATTTAAGTGAAATACTAAATTCATTAAGAGAAATAGATGAAAATAAATCAGCTATATATTTATGCGGTACATATATTGGATCCAATAATAGCAGTTTATCTTCTGAAGAGGTTATAAATGCCATTAAGGAAACAACTAATTCACCACTATACACTAAGCTAGAACATTATGTAGAAGCTGGTGCTATTGGTGGTGTAATAAATGATGGAAAGAAACTAGGAAGAAGAGCTGTACTTTTAATGGAAAATTTTCTAAATCAATTTGAAAGTATAAGTATAATTCCAATTTATAATATATTCAGTACTTCTGTATTTAATTATAAAGTAATGAAAGAGTATAGGATAAATCCCTTAAAACTTCCTAAAAATACTGTTTATATCAATAAAGGTCCTTTAGATTTACTTTTGCCTCATTACTTAGTAGTAATTGTCTGGGCAATAGTAGTTACTTTATCTATGTCCATAGTATTTTTAATATATCTTTATTATAAAAATAAAATAAAGGCTAGAGAAAACAGGCTATTGCTTATTGAATCAGAAGAAAGACATAAGATTAAGACAGATTTTATAATTACCTTATCTCATGAGCTTAGAACACCACTTAATATCATATTAAGTTCAGGAGGATTGCTAATGGAAAAAACAATTATAGGTCAGTTTGATAAGAAAATTTTTTATGAAAAGCTTCAATTTATTATGAAAAATTCCTATAGGCTCATAAGATATGTAAATAATATAATTGATTCAAGTAAATTAGAAATAGGTTATATGGATATTAAATTTGAAAATAGCAATATAGTATATTTAGTAGAAGAAGTAGTGTTATCTATAGTTGATATAGCAAAAGATAAGAATATAGAAATAATATTTAACACTGAAGAAGAAGAAATAATTACTGCTATAGATGAAGAAAAAATTGTTAGAGTAATTCTAATATTACTATCAAATTCCATTAAGTTCTCTAAAGAAAAAGGAGATATTTGTGTTGAGATGAGAAGAGAAGATGAAGAGGTAGTAATAAAGGTAACTGATAACGGAATAGGCATTAATGAAGATATGAAGGAAAAAATATTTGATAAATTCAAAAGAGTACAGTCAGTATCTAATCTTAATGTAGACCATGAAGGTAGTGGATTAGGCTTATATATAGCTAAAGGGTTTATAGAACTACATAATGGAAGTATTTCAGTAGTTAGTGAAGTTGAAAAAGGAAGTACATTTATTATAACTATTCCCATAGTAATAATAAAAAATGATTTACATAATATTAAGCATATGGATGAAGATGAGCTTAACCGTATTATTAAGATAGAGCTATCTGATTTATAGAGAAAAAAGCTGTTAAGGAAAGTCACTTAATAGCTTTTTTATTAAAAAATAATTGACATAAATTTCTATACAATGTATATTGTAAATAACAAGAAAACGAATGTACACGATAGGAGTACAAAAGGGGGTATTTATGAAAAAAATGTCTTTAATTTCAAGGATATTTGTTTGTTTATTTTTAGGAATTATTTTAGGGTTAGGATGTAAAAGTATTGGTCTTTTGTGGCCGGTAAGATTAGCAGTTACCTTTAGTAGCATTTTTGGTAGCTTCTTATCTTTTGTCATTCCGTTAATAATAATAGGATTTATAGTACCTGGGATAGCTACTTTAGGTAAAAAATCTGGCAAGGGATTATTGATTACAACAATCATAGCGTATGTTTCAACAATAGTAGCAGGGTTATTGGCATATTTAGCAGGGGCAACAATCCTTCCTAATTTAATTAAACAAGGAACATTAGCAGAAGAAACAGCAATTGAAGTTGCTGCATACTTTACAATAGATATACCAGCTATAATGGGGGTTATGTCTGCTTTAGTCCTAGCTTTTATTTTAGGTATTGGCATATCAAAAGTAAAAGATAGTTCTTTATTAAAGGTTTTTGAAGAGTTTAATTCAATAGTGCTTATGATAGTTACTAATGTATTGATCCCTTTAGTGCCAATATATATTTGTTGTATTTTTGCAAAGTTAAGCTTTAGTGGAGAAATATTTACTACTCTTAAGTCTTTTGCCATAGTATATGCAGTATTATTTTCATTACAAGCTATATATATATTAATTCAATATAGTATAGCGTCAGTAATAAAGAAGGAAAATCCTTTTAAATTGATAAAAAATATGCTACCAGCATATTTTACAGCAATGGGAACACAATCATCAGCAGCTACTATTCCAGTAACGCTTCAATGTGTAAAAAGTAATAATGTTGGTGAGGAAATAGCAGAGTTTGTAGTTCCTTTAGGAGCAACAATACATTTGGCAGGAGATACAATAACCTTAGTAATAACTTCAATGGCTGTGATGTATATGAATGGACAAGTTCCAACATTATCTCAAGTGATACCATTTATCTTTATGCTTGGAGTTACAATGATTGCAGCACCAGGAGTACCAGGAGGTGGTGTTATGGCGGCACTTGGATTATTAGAAACAATGTTTGGCTTTGGTAGTATAGAAAAGCCTATAATGATAGCTCTTCACGCAGCACAAGATAGCTTTGGAACAGCTACTAATATAACTGGGGATGGAGCAATTGCTGTAATTGTAGATTATCTTATAAATAAGAAAGATAATGAAAGTAATGTAGAGTTAGAATCTGCTTAAATTCATTTTAAACAATATTTTAGTTAAAATAATGATATAATTAAGGGTAACTATTAATTGATTATTTAATGAATGGAGGACTAGATATGTTTACTAAAGAAGAACTTTTAGTAATTGAAGATGCATTAAATATTGCAGATGAAAAATATATTAAGCTTATGGAAGAAAGTAGAAATAATAAAAATAAGCTTGTGGCATATAACAGAAAGCAAAAAAAATTATGGTTAGTTCAAAATAAATTAAAGAAGATTTTACAAGAAAAATAATAAAAACAGCCAGAGAGCAGGATTAATATCTTACTCTCTGGCTGTTTTTTAATCTATATATTTATTGATAAGTATAGCAATAATAATACCTATGGCAGTATCAAAAGTTCTATTTATAGCATAAAAATAAGAAGCTATTCCAGGATAATTAATCATTATGCTTATGAAAGCAATACAGGCAATTGTTACAGCTGCAGGTTTCTTAAGCAGTGTACATGTATGTATAACAATAATAGTTCCAAATGCAGTTATTAATGCATTTGGAGTTGATATGCTAGGTAAGAAAGATAGCAAATAAATGGTAATAATTCCAAATAAACCACCTAAAAAGGTTCCAAGCAATCTATTAATACCGATAGATAAGCTGTTTTCGTAAGTATCCTTCATACAGATTACAGCAGCTATACATGCGTAAAATGCATTGTCTCTTTTAAATAAGTTAAAAAGTGTAATACATAGAAATACGGAAATAGCTGTTTTAATATTTCTCATACCTATTTTAGGAATACAATAATTTATCATAAAAACCCCCCTAATAAATTCAATATATACCATTATATATTAGAAAAATAAAATATTTAATAAAATATTAAAAAAATCAAAAAAAGTTGAGTAATTAAGGACTAATATATAAGAAGTTTATAGCTCATTTTTAAGTTTAAATAGAAGCTAGAATTTAATAATATCTCTCCCTCTGTTTTTAAAATTAACATGGATATATGATTTTACATTAATGGTACAAAATGCTTAAAATATTGAAAAAATAATTATTTTTAGCTTATAAAATGTAGAAAAATATAGATCCAACATGAATTTACAAAAAATTGAAATATATAGTATTTCTTATGTTGCTCCCTCTATAAAAATAGAAAAATTTCAAGCAATTTTTGTCAATGAATAAATATATAATGATAAATTCAAATATCAAAATATTTTTAAAATTCTGAAAAATAATATAACTTTTTGGAAATTAAGAATATGAAATATAAAAATAATAAAATTTACATAAAAGTATATAAAAGTAAATTATAATACAATAAAATTAAATTATAATAAAAAATTAAATAGTAAAAAGTAAAATTAA
>JABLTO010000491.1_pt1 | contig 14226 bp, 13 predicted proteins | sample 7160091 | NCBI WGS metagenome assembly JABLTO01 (sample SAMN14651225, study PRJNA627086) | human gut metagenome | isolation source: feces | host: Homo sapiens
ACGCAATACGAGAACTGTATCAAGAAATTCATAATTTCCCGGCTCTTCTAGTATATCATGATTCTTATCTTAATGATAGCTACCTACCATTGGTGCCAGGCACTATAAATCTATAAATTGTGTAAAATATCCATTCTGGAGAATGGTTAAAAAAATCCTCTGGCAACTTATGCCTGTATAAACTACGGAGAAGTCTGTGTGCCAAATGAGATCAGGAAACAGGCAATTTGCATAAACGGAGACATTGGGGAAATTCTTACCCAACTCTAAAGAATCGGTGTGTCTCCTAAAATATCACGAAAAATATATAAGATTCGGGACACTTTATCCAATCATTCACACAATGATGTGACGACATAATTGACGAGATAATCGTATCTGATTTTTTCAAAAACAGGTGATAATTCCTTGAAAATACGGGGATAATCAAATTGCCTCGTCATTATATCGCCAGAATCATGTCAGTTACATTGATTTTTTTGATGAGATTTGCTATAATGATGACATGATAATTTTGCCAAAGGAGATGATGATATGTCTTATCAGGAAAGCGAAACCATAGAACTGAAATCGGTCGTTGTGGATGACATCAAAAAGGAAATCATTGCCTTTGCGAACAGTGACGGTGGCACGCTATACATCGGCGTTCGGGATGACGGTAAAGTAGTCGGGGTGGATGACTCGGATGTCACTGCACTGCAAATTAGCAATATGGTCAGAGATTCCATCAAACCGGATATCACTATGTTTCTTCATTATAAGACCATTGAAGAGGGCGGAAAAGAAATTATTGAGATTACTGTTCAGCGCGGAACAGACCGTCCATATTACATTGCAAAAAAGGGGATGCGCCCGGAGGGGGTCTACGTCCGGCAGGGCTATTCCTCCGTCCCGGCAACAGATACCGCAATTCGTCGTATGATCAAGGAAACGGACGGAGATAGCTTTGAAACGATGCGTTGTCTGGATCAGAAACTTACATTCGAGTTTACTGAAAAGGAATTTCAATTCCGTAAGGTGGAGTTCGGACCGCAGCAAATACGCACGCTGAAGCTTGTGGATAATGACGGCCTATACAGCAATCTGGCATTACTCCTATCCGACCAAAATCCCCATACTGTTAAGGTGGCTGTTTTCCAGGGAACAAAACAGATGATTTTCAAGGATCGTCGGGAATTTGGCGGTTCTCTGATGAAACAAATGAATGAAGTCTATGAATATATTGACTTCCGCAATCAGACCCGTGCTACCATTGAAAAACTTTCACGAATTGATGTGCGGGACTACCCGGTGATTGCTGTCAGAGAAGCATTGTTGAATCTCCTTGTCCACCGGGACTATTCCTTCAGTGCCAGTGCCCTGATCAGTATCTATGATGATCGCATTGAATTCGTCTCTATCGGTGGTCTTATGCCTGGAATTGACTTGGAGGACGTGTTGGCAGGACTTTCTGTGTGCAGAAACCAAAATTTGGCTAACGTATTTTATCGGCTGCATTTGATTGAGGCATATGGTACAGGACTTACAAAGATCATGGAGGCATACGAAGGAACTTCGGAAAAGCCTGTGATTTCCACTACAAAGAATAGCTTTAAGATCATACTGCCAAATATAAATAAAAAATACGAGACACAGACCGCTATTGAGAATACTCTGTCTATGCCCGTTTCAGAATCTGATAACAATGTACAACGAGTATTGGACTATATTCGGGAGCATGGCAGCATTACAAGACCAGAGACTGAGGAACTGCTTGGTATCAGTGCGTCTACTGCTTCACGACTGATTAGGAAAATGGTCAAAACCGGCCTGCTTTTACAAAATGGGCGGGCAAGAAACAGCAGATATATATTGGCAGGATAAGCACAGGCCGTTTTTGCTCTGAACTTTAAATGACAGACGATAGAAATGGTGCACAATAAACACAATACAATAATCTAATCAAAAAAGCTTACCCTGGTAAGAAATGGGGTAAGCTTTTTTGATGGAATTATTTTTGAAATTCAGTCAACAACAAATCCCTGTTTGTTTCGTGTAAGTGGTAAATGAAAACGTACAGAATCTCCACACCAAAGTGCGGTAGAATATTCCAGAGGAGTATGATCTGGTAAATATGAGATACCAGAAATTAATATTAACGGAACATCACTTGAACAACCTAACAGGGAACATTCTGACTGCGTTGCGCGTACTGCTTCAATGTAGTCATCTACATATTTGGGAACAAGACTGTAATATTGTTGCAAAGTTGTAGAAATAGAATTATTTACAAGTGAGCGAGAGGCCAGGTTTGTAACATATTTTGCTGTAATATAAGAACGACCTATGGCTAAGGGCTTATCATTAAGCAAAAAAAGACGTTTAATATAGACAGCATTTTCGTCTGGCGCCAATTGAAGCTTTTCGGCAACTGTAGGGAAAAGGTCTGTAATAAGTGTTTGTTCTAATACCCTAGCTGTAATGGTATTAGGCGTTTGAGTTATTTTATCGCCAGTTACAAGTGAATATTGTAATTCGGTCACAAAAGGAGTGGGGTCTGAGGCGATAAATGTGCCCTGCCCTCGTTGTTTCTTCAAAATACCATCTTTTTCGAGTTCAGCAATAGATTGTCTCAATGTAATTCTGCTTACATTGTATTGTTCTGCCAGTTCTACTTCAGTTGGTAATTTCTGATTTATATTCCATTCATGACGCATAATGCGCTTTTTTATATCAGTAGCAATCTGAAAATAAACAGGTATAGGTGAAGTACGGTCAATTTCAATATTTTTATTATTCATAGGATACCTCGATTTTTGTATATATGTATATTATATAATACAATTTATCTAAAAACAAGAGCTACTGGAAATTTCAAAAGAAAACTGTAAATAAAGGATTTTTAAAAGTAAAAAAATTTTTAAGAATATAGTTGACAAAACAAAGTACAAAAGTTAAGATGTATATAACACTATACAGCTATACAATGAAGAGCAGGGGTGAACAATGAAAAAAATAGCTTTGATTGGAGCGGCAGCGGTAGGTGATTATATATACCATGTTAATCATTTACCTGAAAAAGGTGAAATTGTGACTATAACTGATGGAATAAATACATTTATTCCGGGTGGCTGTGCACCTAATATAGCTTGCGGCGTAGCAAATCTTGGAAAGGCAATACCTGTTTTAAGATATCCGGTAGGAAATGATTTTGAAAAACTGGGATTGCAGGAAGAATGGGAAAGAAGAAACATTTACTGTAAGTTAACTTATGTAGATGATATCAACTCAGGATGTGCGTGGATGTATATGCAGGAAGATGGAACCACAATGTGCTTTGCTTTTCCAGGAGCAGCAGATTATGCGATGCCCAGTCCGGAAGAACTGGATGAAGAAATAGTCGTTATCGCACCGAAGTTAAATCCATATACAGAGGCTTATCTGAAAAAAAGTATTGAACAAAGACGTACTGTAGTTGTAACAGGAATTGGTGATAAAAGACTTCTTTCGTATTTGGAAGATATTGACATTCTGATTATCAATAAATGTGAATTGGGACAGCTGTGCAGGGCAGGAGAATTTTCTGATATGAATGATATTACTTTGCGGTATCCCAAACTTAAGATGTACGTCACATTTGGAGCCGAAGGCAGCTTTTTCTGTACTAATGGAACACGTATACAGATTCCAATTGTGAAGGCTACGGTGATTCGGGATTTTACCGGAGCTGGTGATGCATATACAAGTGGAATTGTTAGTGCGGTTGCTGACGGTTATGGATATGTTCAGGCTGGTTACATAGGAGCATGTGCATCAAGTTTTGCACTTGAATATATGGGTGGTCAAACTTACAGAAGCAATTGGCAGGATATTATGAATCGTCTGAAAAAACAACATCCGAAATGGGAGGATGCCTAAGGAGAAGGAGGAAATAAAAATGACAAATTATGAGAGAGTACTTGGTTGTCTTTATGGAATGGCGACAGGAGATGCGCTGGGAGTCCCGTCATCTTTTATGACACAAGACTATGTGGCAAAAACCTGGGGCTGGATTGATACTTTCTATCCACCGGAAAAAGGACATATTTTTCATGATGGACTGAAAGCAGGAGAATATACGGATGATACGGAGCAGGCACTTGCGTTAATGAAATCTTTTATCAGAAACAAAAAAGTAGTGCCACGAGATGTAGTAAAAGAAATCCTTGCATGGGCAGACCGTGTAAGTGGAAAATATGCAAGTCCTTTAGGCCCAAGTACAGAGAAAGCGCTGAAGGCAATCAGAGACGGAGCAGATTTAACACAGAGCGGAAAGTATGGAAATACCAATGGATCGGCTATGAGAATCAGCCCGGTAGGTATTATTCATGGATTAAGAGGATCAAGCTGTGAGGAAATGGTTAAAGATGTATATCTGACATGTTTACCTACACATAATACAACAGTTTGTGTGTCTACAGCGGCAGCTATTGCATGGGGAATTGCAGTGTGTATTCAGGGAGAAACAGATATGGATACAATTATTGCTGAGACTATGAAGGCAGCAGATATTGGGGCTAAATATGGTAATCCAATTGTTTCTCCGTCTATCTCAAAAAGAATTGAATTTATTTACGGTATCGTAAAAAATTCTGAGGACAGAAAAGAGACAATGAAAGAAATATATGATTATTTTGGTGGCGGTGATCTTGCGGCAGAATCAGTACCTGTATCAATTGGTCTTTTTGCGTTAGGAAAAGGAAATCCGAAGGATGTAAATGAGATATGTGTTAACTTCGGAGGTGACTGTGATACAAATGCAGCGATGGCAGGCGCAATGGCAGGTGCAATGATGGGTGTAGATGCTGTGCCAGAGGAATGGCGAGATACAATTTGCAGAGTAAATAATATCAGCATGGAAACATATGCAAAAGAAATTATGGAAATAATTCCACAGTGGGAAGTTGGTCAGATCTAGGGGAAGATTATGACAGGATAATGTATGGGGATGAAAACATTAAAACATTAAAACAATATATACGTAGGGAGGTTTTTACATATGAAAAAAACATTAAAAAAAGTTATGGCTCTTTGTCTGGCATCAGGTCTTGCAGCAGGAAGTTTTACATCAGTGTATGCAGCTGATAAAAAAACACCGATTACCATGTGGTTCTGGGGAGCTGCAACAGATTATCAGGAAACGATGAAAGATGTGCTTGCTGGATGGTATAACCAGTCACAGGATAAATATGAATTACAGATTGAATTCAGAAATACTGTAGACAAGGACATTCCTGTTGCGTTAGCTGCGGGAAATGCACCGGATATTATTTATATGAGCGGACCATCTTATGGCTCTGTTTATCAGGAAGAAAATCTGCTCCTTAATCTGGATGATTATTCAAAAGAATATGGATGGCAGGATCGAGTGCTGGGTGTAATGTATGATGCCTGTACATTAGATGGAAGTTTATACAGTATTCCAGGTGGTATGTGCATAGGTGGTCTTTATTATAATAAAGAACTGTTTGAAGAAAAAGGCTGGAATGTTCCGGAGACATGGGAGGATATGCTTGATTTATTTGAAAAAGCAGATGCAGACGGTATTTATCCATTAGGTGCAGGGAATAAAGGCTGGAAACCGTCCAATGATCATTTTTCTTCCATGGTAGTAAATCATTATGCGGGATCAGATTTGTTTTATGATGCATTGATGGGTAATGAGAACTTTAATAACGAAAGAATGGTAGAAGCAATTAACGTTTCAAAAGAATGGTATGAAAAAGGTTACTTCTCGGGACAGGATTATGTAAATCTGGATTCTCAGGAATACATGCAGATGCTGGCAGATAAAAGATGTGCAATGATAATGGCGCCATCTTTATATACACAGTTTGCGGCACAGTCATTTTTAGGTGATGATGCAGAGAAAGTCGGATTTGCACCAATGCCATCAAAATGGACAGATGAAGATGTTTATGATGTATCTTTGAACTGCAATTTTGCAATCAATGCAAGTACAGAATATGCAGATGAATGTGCAAAAATTCTTGATTATATGCTTTCAAGCGAATATGCAGTGAAAATGACAGAAGGCTGGCCAGGTTACTGGACAACTCCTGTAAAAGACGTGGTTGACTTTGATTCCTCATCAATGACTGGTCTGGCAAAAATGAGCATTGATACATTCCAGAAAGCAATTCCACAGATTGATGCAGGATATTTTGCATTGCATCCGGCAACATTTTTCCCATCTGCTACAGATACAGCATTTCAGGATGTTGATACGGTATGGCAGGGCATAATGGACGCAGAAACATTCTGTGAGACTGTGGGAATGGAACTGAACGCAGATATTGAAGCAGGCAGAGTGTGTCCATTAGCGAAACCGGAAAAATAGAAAGAAATGCGACCAAACATGCAATGGGATCAGTAATGGGGGCAGGTATACTTATGAAAGAAGGACGAGTATTTAAGAAAAGAAGGATGGGGACTTTTGCCTATCATGTACTTTCCTTACCGGCAATAATACTAAGCGGAGGCGTTGTATTTATACCAGCGATACAGACGATATATTCAGCTTTTACAAACTGGAATGGTATTTCTTCAAATAAAGAATGGATAGGACTGACTAATTTTCAGGAGTTGTTTGGAGATTGGATATTTTGGAAAGCAGTGATCAATAATTTCAAATGGACCCTGATGTTTGTCACAATACCAGTGATAATTGCGATGACAGCGTCAGTAATTATGGCATCTTTGCATTTGGGCAGCAAATCATTTCAGATTATTTATATTATTCCGTATCTGCTGGCACCTACGACAAATGCAATCATATGGTTAAATATGATTTTCAGTCCTAATGCGGGACTGGTAGGTTTTTTGCAGAAGATGGGGTTAAATATTACTTCACCCGTAGGTAATATGGATACCGCATTAGCGGGAGTTGCAGCCGTAGACATGTGGCATTATTGGGGGTTCCTTGCGGTTATATTTCTGGCGGCATTAAGACAGACACCTCAGGATCAGCTTGAGAGTGCAAAGATTGAAGGCTGCAATGGCTGGCAGACATTTCGATATATTTATCTGCCAAGCATAGCACCTACAGTAAGATTAATGCTTATTTTGATTGTTATTTATTCATTCTGCACATATGACTACATTTATCTTATGACATCCGGTGGCCCGGCACATGCAACAGAAGTTTTGAGTACTTTCTCTTATTCACTGGCATTTTCTGCATTTAAATTTGGAAAAGCAGCGGCAGTTTCTCTGGTTATGGGTGCTTTGGGATGCGTTGCAGCATTCTTTTATACCTGGTTCAGCAGAAAGGAGGCATTGGAATGAGTGTACAGAGCAATAAAGAAGATAAGATAAAAAAGACAAAGCATAAAAAGACACCTGGATTTTTGCTTGCCATGACTATACTTGTTATTTTGGCATTTGTATCACTATTTCCAATTGCTTTAGTATTGCTTAACAGTTTAAAAACACATGCAGAGATTTTACAGAATCCATTGTCACTACCTAAAAAAATCAGTTTGGAGAATTTTGCCTATACATGGAAGATAGGACAATTTGGAGAAGGATTTATAAATAGTATAAAAGTAACAGGTACAGCAATCATTGTTGGTGTTTTTGCCTCTACAACGATGGGATATGTGCTTGCAACAAGGCGGGTAAAGACCTGGAAAGTTTTGACATTATATTTTATGATTGCAACTACTGTACCACTGCAGATGTTTATGCTTCCGTTGTACAGTACATTTACAAATCTGAGACTGATTGGAAATCCTTATGCAGTCGGTGCAGTGATTGCAGCGTGGAATTTACCAATGCCTGTGTTCCTGATGCGTACATATTTTTTGAAGGTGCCGTTTGAACTGGAAGAGGCTGCGAGAGTTGATGGTGCAAGCACTATGAAAGTATTCTCAAAAATTGTCATGCCAATTGTATCACCTGGAATCGTGACAGTATCGTGTATTGTGGGCCTTTTTTCATGGAATGAATATCTGTTGAGTACAACGTTACTTCAGAATGAAAAAAACTTCACGGTAACGTTAAAGTATTTGTGTCTGAATGGTACATTTTCACGTGATTTCAGTGTAATTATGGCAGGAGCTGTGATTGTAGTAGTTCCAATGTTAATTGTTTTTCTGCTGCTTCAGAATAAATTTATTGAAGGAATGGCAGGCGGAGCAGTGAAAGGATAAAGGAGAATGACAGAAATGAGTGTAAAAAAATACAGTGAAAAGATTTATGCAGGAGTTTTGGGAAAAATCATAGGTGTTTATATGGGGAGACCTGTGGAAGGCTGGAGTTACCAGGCAATAAGGGACAGATTCGGTTATATTGATTATTATGTGGCTGACAAAACCGGAGCACCATTTATTGTTCCCGATGATGATATTTCAGGTACGTTTGTTTTTTATCGTGCACTGGAGGATAATGGATATCCTGTAGATATTAAAGCAGAAGATATAGGGGAAACATGGCTTAATTATGTTATTGAGGATAAAACAATTCTCTGGTGGGGCGGACTGGCCCGATCAACAGAACATTCGGCGTATCTTCGACTGAAACAGGGGTACAAGCCGCCAATGACCGGTTCTGGTGAACTGAACGGAATGGCAATTGCAGAGCAGATAGGATCTCAGATTTTCATTGATACATGGGCAATGGTAAATCCGGGTAATCCGGAACGGGCTGCGAAAATGGCCAGGGAGGCTGCTGTTGTCAGTCACGATGGAATTGCTGTGGAGTGTGCTGTTTATCTGGCAGCAATCGAAGCAATGGCATTTGAAGAAAAGAATGTTGATGTCCTGCTTAGAGAAGGAAGAAAATACATAGAAGATAATGTTTATGGAAAACAGTTAAATACATTACTTGATGATGTAATTCAGAAATGTAAAGAAAGCAGTGACTGGAGACAGGTAAGAGACTGGATTGAAGAAAATCATAATTACGAAAAGTATCAGGGCAATTGTCCTATGGTGCCAAATCATTTATCAGTAATCATGGCGTTGCTTATGGGCGGTGATGATTTCAGGAAGAGTATTTCTATTGCTGTATCAGCTGGCTGGGATACAGACTGTAATGCGGGAAATGTAGGTTGCCTGAATGCAATCAGGCTGGGGCTTGACAGTATCAATGCAGATGCGAATATGAGAGGACCTGTGGCTGACAGAATGTATGTAGTCAGTACAGATGGCGGTGATTGCATTTTTGATGCAGTTCGTGAAGCGAGAAAAGTTATTAAGGCAGCAGCAGCTTTAAACGGGGAAAAAATAGAACTGCCAAAAGAAAAGTATGCCTTTGAATTTCCGGGTTCTGTACAGGGCTTTATGGTATATCCTGGCTGTATTTTTGGACAGGCGGCAAAACAGGTATATAATTCAAACGAAATCAGTGATGAGTCCGGACTTGTAGTTGAATACGAAGGTGTTTCCGGCTCTGTTACGGCATCTGTGACAGTACAGACATATGTTGATCCCACACCCAAAGCTGCTCCGGATACCAGTTATTTTGAGGTATATGCGTCACCGGCGCTGTATTCAGGACAGACGGTTACAGCAGTTGTAAAATGTGAAGAAGATAAAAACCCGGATTTACGGTTCTTCATGGAATACTATGATGCAAATGATGAGATTGCAGTTATGAAGAGTGATGTGTGTGAAAGTCTGGTACAGGGTGAAAATACTATATCATGGGAAATACCGGATACAAAAGGACGGGCAATTTATCGACTTGGAATTGAGCTGGTTTCTGACACACGTAAAGACGGAAAAATTATTATTAAAACAGTAGATTGGGAGGGTGCACCGAAACAGTTCCATATGGGAACCGCACAGGAACTGACACCTGGACTCAGTCCATTTGTGATCAGAACAAAATGGCAGATGGCATTTATGAACAGCTGTAAACATGCCGGACCGGATTATCTTGCAACTTTTGCAATCTCTCATCCGGAACGAAATGGTGTTATGACAATTGGTACTATGGACTGGGATAATTATACAGTGGAATCAACTATTCAGTTTGTCCATGCCGAGTATGCAGGGCTTGTAGCAAGAGCAAAAGGACACAGAAACTATTATGCGGCAGTATTCTGCCATGGTAGGATTCAGATTATTAAATGTCAGAAAGGCCAGGTTACTGTTCTTAAAGAAGCGGAGAATCTTACTTATAAAGAAGGGGACTGGCATGCCTTTAAATTTGAAGTATGTGATACAGCATTAACCTTATATATAGATGGAGAAAAGGCAGTAAGCTGCGAGGACAGTACATTTACACATGGCGCCTGCGGATATGTGGTTGATGAAGGGGCAATTGTTGCAAAAGAATTCACTGTTTCAGCAATAAAATAAGGTATGAGAATTTACCGGCGGAGGCAAAATGGAAAAGAGAAAGTATGTGATTGTTTCTACGATTGTGACTGATAATGTAACACAGCCAGATGGTACTTTCAGTGGTTGTTATCTGGGAGGTGCAGGGACTTATGCATTGGCCGGAATTCGTCTGTGGACTCCAAATGCCATGATAGTTGCCGGTATAGGAGAAGATTTTAGTGATTCTTATTATACATGGTTCAGGAGAAATTCTTGCTCACAGAAAGGAATGCTGGTAAAGGATGCACATACGGCAGTTTCTGATGTTGTCTATCAAAAGGACGGAGAACGGCAGGAAACTCCTGAATATGGAAAAGAACATTACTGGAAGATGGAAGCAAGTGCAAAAGAACTGAGTCCTTTTCTGGAAAATGCAAAAGGTGTTTATATCTTTAAAGATTTGCAAAAGAAATTCTGGGAACAGGTCATTGAGGATCATAAAAAGTACAGATTTTCTCTTATGTGGGAATTGAATGCAGAGATTGCTGTTCCGGAGAGACTGGAAGATGTCAGAAAACTGGCAAAACACTGCGAATTAATTTCCATGAATGAGGCAGAGGCACAGCAATTATTCGGTTGTGCAGATATGGAAGAGGTTGTAAAACAGCTACTTTCGTGGAAAATACCTGTGATTTATCTGCGAGTTGGCAAAAAGGGTGCATATATACTTGCTGAAGGTAAGATATTTTATATTCCGTCGGTGAAAAATGTAAAGGTTGCAGACGCTACCGGTGCCGGAAACAGTTCTACAGCAGCCGTATTGTATGGATACTGTGAAGGCGCATCGCCCCTGCAGTGCGGAATAATGGGAAGTATAAGTGCTGCAAGGTGTATTGAACAATATGGACCTCCTGATTTGTCAGAAGAAAAAATGAAAAAGGCGAGATGTACTTTGGAGGATATCATGCAAAGTCTGAAAGAAGATGAAAATGGAAAATATGAAATGTAGTGAATATATAAGAAATAAAGAATCAATTAAAAATATTCAAAATCGTTTTGAATATAAAGACAATATTCCGCCAAGAGGTTTTTTTATCAACGGTCGTCCGGCATTAACTCAAATAGATCCGGAAAAAGCAGGGGATTACGTAATTATATTGGTCAGAGATGCTTTATGTGCGTATGGAAAAGATCCGGCTGCGGTTGTTGCAGATCATCTGAAAAATGCGGAGTTGATCGGACAGTCAGGAATGTTTACATCTTACAGTGGCTGGTATAAGGGAGCTCATATTACAGCAGTCAGCGGAGGAAGTGGTGCACCGGAAATGGAAATGATCATGTATGATTATCTGGAGTTCACGAATGCGTCAACCTTTATTCGGCTTGGAGGTTCAGGAGGATTTGGGGATGAAGTAAAGCCAGGAGATTTGGTAATTGCATCCGGTGCAGTCAGAGGAGAGGGAATGACGAGGGCATATATTGATGCAGCGTATCCGGCGTCCAGCCATTATGAAGTTGTATGTGCTATGGTGCAGGCAGCGGAGAAACTGGAAAATTCATATCATGTAGGTGTGACTGTTTCCTGTGACAGTGATTATGTTGGAGGTGGACGTCCGGGACCCGGAGGTTATATGCAGCCATGGAATATAGAACATGCCGGTATATATAATCGCGCAGGATGCCTGAATGGAGATCGTGAATCTTCGGCGATTATAACTCTTGCTTCTTTGTTTGGAAAACGTGGCGGTTCTGTTTGCTCTGTTTCGGATAATATGTGCACCGGAGAAAAGTTCCACGAAGGAATTGGTCATAATTCTGCACTGGAGGTTGTTCTGGAGGGATGTGCAATTCTTTATCAAATGGATTTACAGAAAGGAAAAAGAAAATACTGGTATCCAGGAATTTCTTCTGATTCTGCCGGATGCAATCAAGAGTAAAATGTATCTGAGCCTGTTCGGAAAAATATCTGAACAGGCTCTTTTATTTAAGAAGATGGGGGGATAATCATGCAAAAGTATAGCAATCCAATGAGCAGACAGGTTTTTAGTCTGCCACAATTAATAGAAGAACAATATGAAGATCTGGAGCCAAAGATAAGAACTGTTTTAACTACTCCGGAAATTTATAATATTCAGAGAATTGTTCTGACTGGTTGTGGAGATTCCTTTGCAGCAGGAATGGCAGCGAAATATGCATTTGAAACATTAACGGGAATTCCAACAGAGGTAGTATCGGCAATTGAATTGAGCAGATATTACGACAAAAGACACCTTGGTGTAGATTGTAAAAATCCACTGGTTATTGCAGTAAGTAATTCAGGAAGTGTAGCCAGAATGTCTGAAGCTGTGCAAAGGGCCAGAATGTACGATAGTTTTGTACTTGGCATTACTGGAAATGAAAACTCTTCAATGGGTATTCATTGTGACAAAGTGTTAAAATTGAATATTCCTGATTTTGAAAACGCACCAGGAACAAGAAGCTATGCAGTAATGGTTATGGCATTGCTTTTGCTGGCAATTCGATTTGGCGAAGTCAGGTTGAATTATACAATGGATGAAGCGGAACATATGCGATTAGATGTGAAAGATCAGGGAAGACAATTAAAGCTGTTACTTCCGGAAATGAATAAAGCATGTATAAAAATAGCTGAAGACTGGAAGAATTTTCCTTGTTTTGATTTTGTGGGTTCAGGATTTGATTACGCAACAGCATGGTTTGGACAGTGTAAAGTTCTGGAAGCAACTGGACGGTATGCAATGCATATTAATTCGGAAGAGTGGTTTCATTTGAACTTTTTTGCACGAAATGTAGCTGAAACAGGAACAGTTATAATCGGGAATACGACAAGTCCGGGCTTTAGCAGAACAAAAGAGCTGGTACATTACGCGAAACAGTTGGGAAGACCAGTAGTGGTTATTACAAACGGTTCCAAAGAAGATTTTGGAGAAGATATTACATACGTGAAGGTACCTGCACCAGTTTGCAAATTGAATATGCCGCTTACACATTTTGTGCCGATATGTCTACTTGCTGGTTATATAAGTGAAATAGCAGGAGAAAAGTATGGACGGGGCTGTGAAGGAAGTTGGGCTTTTGCAAAGGATGGTTCAGGGGTACGTAACAGTGAAATTATTCTAAAGTAAGAGGATTAACATATGCTTGATAAGTTTGAAGTAAGGACGAAATTTAATGAAATTCTGGATATTACAGATAATGTAGTATATACAGTAAAAAAAAGTGGTGTAAAGGAAGGAATATGTGTTGTATATACGCCGCATTCTACTGCAGGTCTTACGGTATTTTCTCCATGGGATCCGAAGGGATTTATTGATCTGGATGAAGAAATAAGGCGTCTGATTCCAACAAGAGTAGACTTTAAACATCAGCATGATACTCCACAGGATGCAGCAGGACATATAAAGTCTGCATTGCTGAGAGTGTCAGAGAGTTTTATCGTATGTGATGGAAAATTACTATTGGGTGGCTCACAACATATATATTTTCTTGAATTTGATGGACCAAGAAAAAGACAGTATTTTGTAAAGGTAATGGCAGATTAGTATGTGCTAGAACAGGAACGAAAGCTACTTTAGAGGAGAATGATCATGAACAGCCAAATTGCGTTAGATATGTTGGGATACACATCGTCAATTATTATATTAATTTCTATGCTGATGTCTTCAGTCGTAAAACTGAGAATTATTAATTCTATTGGAACAACTATTTTTACGGTTTATGCTATTCTTTCTAAAACATATCCTACAGCGGTATTGAACACATGCTTGGTATTGATTAATATATATCATTTATATCAATACACGAAGAAGCAGAAATAATCACCGCTCTATGAACTGTTCAACGCGTTCCATTGTAGTTCTGAGCACGGAAAGATCCGTCTTTACAACGCCAGTCTCCAGAGAGTGATTGGCGTTTTCTGTAA
>JABLTO010077870.1_pt1 | contig 14225 bp, 14 predicted proteins | sample 7160091 | NCBI WGS metagenome assembly JABLTO01 (sample SAMN14651225, study PRJNA627086) | human gut metagenome | isolation source: feces | host: Homo sapiens
ACAAATGAATATGGGAGCTTTCCCGAGTGGCCAATGGGGACAGACTGTAAATCTGCTGCTTAATGCTTCGGTGGTTCGAATCCACCAGCTCCCACCAAGAAATTTGACGCTAAAACGTAGGTTTTGGCGTCTTTTTCTTTTGTCTGACCGCACTTTTGACCGCACTTGTAATTTATGCGTTCAGCACCTTGTCAAAGGCAGCTGTCATTGCTGTGGCGGTTTCGTGGGCCTGTCCCTCGACGGCGTGCGCGTATGTCCCCCGCGTGTCCATGTTCTTGCTGTGGCCTACAAGTGCCTTTAGCTTGCCGTCTGGCAAGTCCTGCGCGATAGATACAAACGTGTGGCGCAGCTCATATAGAGAAATATGCGGTATTCCGTTGGTTTCCTGGTAATGCCGCCAATGGTTATAGAGGGATTGCTGATTCACCAACGGGAAAAGCGGCGTGTCGGGCGTTCTGGGTACACGCCACGCTTGCAAGAGGTAAAGCTGCCCCATGTAGGCCTCGTAGGCTTTGTCGTTCATCTCGATATATCGGACGGCGTTCTCGTTCTTCCCCTTCGTGGTTTCGTTGTAGCGATTGATAGAGCGGGAAATATCCACCCGGCGGCCCGTAAAGTCGCCCAGGCGCAGGCCCACAGCCTCACCGGGGCGCAAGCCGCTGGCAACAATGAAGCGGTAGCAATAGATGTTTTCATCAAACACAGGCTTGCCCCGAAACAGACAAGTTTCAGTGGAGAACAGCACGCGCAGGGATTCGGGCTGGAGGATGTGCTTCTCTTTGGTGCGGGCACCTTTGGGCACTTCCAGGTCAAGCATTTTCTCGTGCAGCGTGGTGTAGCCTTGCTTGCGGGCCCATTTGATGAAGCCTGTTTCTGTGGAGCGGATGCCCTGCATGGTCTTTTTACTCAATGGCTCGGTGCTGCGCCGCTCCCCCTCTGGGTTGAGGTTGCCGTTTTTATAGGACAGGTTCAGCACGTCTTGCAGCTTGCCCTCGGTCAGCTTGCACATTTTCAAGTGCCCCACCACGGGGAGGATGTAGTTCTTGCCGTTCTTGTAGGTGCGGTCGTAGTTGCTTGTGCCTGTAGTGGCCCGGACGTCTTGCAGGTAGAGCTCCCACACAGCATCCACCCGCATAGAGGTAGGCGCGACGCCAGTCTCTAGCCACTTGTCGGCCTTGGCGTTTGCCTCGCGCTGGCCGGTGCGGCCCGGTTTGGAGCTGTAGAAGCTCTTGCGGGTGCCATCCTTTTGCACGTCGATGCGCCAGCGGGTGCCCGTCCACTTGGCGCTGTTCGTTCTGGTCGTCATTGTGGTATACCTCCCTTGCGGCGGGCGCGGTCTTTGCGCTTCCCGCTGATCTCTCCCGCCAAAAATGCGGCGGTCATCATCTCCAGCAGAGCGTAACGGCTGGCAGGGTCGAACGGCTGCGCGTGGTAGGTGGCCGTCAGCTCGTCGATGAAGTCATAAATCTTGGGATCCAGGGGCACGGTGTTCAGGGCTTGCAAGGCCTCCGGCAGCGTGGCCCATGGTGCATTGTAGTTCATTGTTGTATAACCTCCGTTCTATGTCCTGCCATCGTCAGCACCGGGGAGGACGCCCCCGGTGTACCCTCCACAGGCGGGGAGGGTTTCGGCTTGCTGGGTCGGTATTGTTCCACAAGATGCCTGTTTGTTCGGGCGTTACCGCGCCCCGGGTGTTCCAGCACCCTTTAGCCTGCCATCATCAGCGCCAGGCGGCCAGCCCCGGCGGACGCCCTCGCGGGCGTTTCGGCTCATTGCATCAGCTTGTGGTAAATCTCGCGGCTTTCGTCGTAGGTCTCGCGCTGTAGCTTTGCAATTGCCGGGGTGGTTTCTATCTGCATGTCGGTTTCCAGTCGTTGCGCCTCACCTAGCAGCAAAGACAACAGGTGTATGCGCTCGTTTATGGTCAGCTCCATGGTTTTGCGCCTCCTATGTGGGTTGGTTGTTTCGATGGTTTTATTATACATGCTATCATGAATCCCGTCAACATGCTAGCATGTATATTGGAAGAATGCACAAACATGCAAGCATGAATTTGTATATTTTATTCATGCTTGCATGAACTCTAAAAATGTGCTATACTGTGACTATCACACATAAGGAGGTGCGCACGATGTCCACAGATGCAAAACGGGCCGGGAATGCGCGATACTTGGCAAAGCTTAAAACTATCACAGTAAGAATGCAGCCCGAAACAGCAGAGACACTCCAGAGGGCCGCAACATCTGCCGGGGAGAGTGTCAACGCCTATATTGTGGGCGCGGTAGCCCAGCGCATGGAGCGGGACGCCAGCAACGCCCTACAGAGCCCCGCCGGGGCTTTGCCGCCAGAAGTCGAGGACATGCTGGAGTAAGGCAGCAGACACGCCACAGAAACGCAGGGAGGCGTACAGTGTGATTGAATTTTGGTATTGTCCTATCTTTGATAAAGAGATAGACGAGGGGCTTTGTTGGGATATTTCCAACATTGGCAACGATTCTCTATGCTTGTCTGCCGATGAACGCCCGCCTTGTGGTTGGGAAGAAGCCTATAAAATCTGTAAGGCCTGCCAACACTATAAACATCTTTAGCACGTTTCGCCTGCGCTGCAAGTTCGGTGTTCTCCGTGTCTTGCGCAGCAGCCCCGGCGGCTTGCTGGAGGTCAGCGGCGGCGGCTTTTAGCTGGCGCTCGGTGAATAGCTGCGCCAGTAGACGGGCGCGGCACTCATCTGGAGCGAAGCGGCAACCATCCCAGGCCAACCAGCCCAACGACGTATTATACAGCAGCCCACCGACGACGTTATCTGCAAATTTCGCGCCCTCGGCTACCTCGCTTAAGTCTGAAAGTTTCAGCTGGAGCACCTCGCAAGGTAGGCCACGTGTGGCATATTCGTCAGGCGTCAGGTAGCCGGGTTGGTTCCAGATTTTGGCGGGAGCGTTCTGCACAGCATAATGCCAGATTGTGGCCAGCTCTGCATCTGGTAGCGGTGGGTCATCCTTGGCGGCTTCAGTATAAAATGCGGCCTCTGCCTCGGCCAGCCCATCCGGGCCACATCGGCGCAACTGTGCAAATGCGAAAGATTTCATGCGGTCATTTCGGCCCGCCCACACCTTGGCGCTGCCAGTTGATGCAGGCAGCGCCGCCGGGGTGCTTACCACGGGTGCAATCTGCTGCTGTGTCATGAACTGGTCAAGCGTCAGCCCGCCGGGCACATAGTCCCCGGTCGGGTGCTCTACACCAAAATAAAACCGGGCCAGGTCTTTACAAGCTTGATCGAAATACGGATACGTCGCAAGCACAGCTGTTAGCAAATTATCCACCGCTGCTGCGTCTGTAAGTAACCCCGTGGGAAAATAGACATGGAAGCGCGGTGCGGCGGGCTTTCCATCCTTTGGTGCGTTATGGTGACGGCTATACACTACATAATGCGCCACACCTGGAAAATCCTGCTTGATGGTCTCAGGCGTCACAACAGGGCCGCCGGGGTCATTGTCAACATCGAAAGTCAGGCATTCGGTGCAGCACCACGTTTTATTGTTGCGGTGACGGTCGGTAAATGTGCCCGGTGTGTGGTCGAACTGCACAGCCTCCAGCAGTTCCGGCAGGTTATGCACCACGCGGTCATCGGGGTAAAAAGTGTTCTTGTTTTTGCCTCGCACCCTGGCGCAGCACAGTGTAAAGGGCTGCATTTCTTGCCCGGTGCTCATGCTTTCCCCTCCATTGTGGCGGCAGTGTCCGCAAGGAAATAGAGATAGTAGTCGTCCGGCTGTAAGCCCAGGGCCTGGCCTATCTTCACCATTTCCCCGGCGGTAAACTCGGCTCTACCGTGTAGACGCGCCGACATACTGCTATCGCCGATGCCTGCCACGCTGGCAAGTTCGCGCTGGTTCATGCCGTGGGCCAGCATGGCCTGTCTCAAAAGAATAAATTTTTTCATGATTCTATACCTCCGCTTCAATTTCTTGGCCTACATAAATTCTAACATGGGTGAAGACTAAAAATGTGACAGGTTTTTTGTCTTTCGTGCCCCGCTAATATAATTGTAACGCGAACTTTCAGAAAAAACGGGACAGGTTTACTAGAAACGTCATTTTTCTGAAATTCGTGCTTGACAGTTAAAATTGTAGAGCTAAAGTGTGAAAAAATCACGGTTGATTTTAGCAGAATAAGATAAATTATAGCGATGTATTTTTGGGGCGGCTTGACTTTGTTGCATCGCTCAGGTAGCCTAAAATCACGCTTTGGTGGGGTGCGGTCAAGCTGCAAAATAGCTCCGGCCGGGGTGCAGTCTGACCGCACTTTTGACCGCACTTCTGATTCACACCCCGCAAATTAAAATCCCCCATCCAGTAAAAAGTACATGGATAGGGGATTTTTTTAGCGGCGCTAGTCAGGATTTTGGCAGGATAGGGCGGCATGAAGTCGTTCGAATCCACCAGCTCCCACCAAAAGGCTGTGACAAAAATGTTGTCACAGCCTTTTTTCTTTGTTGTATCGCCAAAAATCTGCGTCCCTGTCAGCCGATTTTCAAAGCGCGTTTTACAGTGTTGTACAACCGTTTTCGGACGGTTGGGCTTTTTGGTTTGCGGATTTTGACCGCTTGCCCTCTTCTCTACGGTCTGATTTTTAACTTTTTTCAAGAAAATTTTCGATTTTTTCTGCTGTTTTCAGAATGTTTTTAATTTCCCCGCAGCTAATTTCTCGTTGGCTGTGGGAATTTTTTGTTTTTCCAGACAGTTTTCAGTTTGTTTTCAAGTTTTCCATTTTCTACCTTTATATAATAAGGAAGCGAGGTTATCAAATGAGTATTATCATTGGCATCGACCACGGCTATTACGCCATACACTGTGATCAGGAAAACTAAATAGATTGTGTACTTATAAAATGTCGACTGTGTAAGATTTGGTATTGAGATGCGTCTCTATAATGTCAATGCCCCTTGGCTCACAGATTTCGCATAGGGTTTGATAAATCCAATCAGAGTCAATGTAAGGCGTCCGCCATTCAGCGCCTAAGTAAATTTTTCGTATAGGCGGCATTTCAAATGGAAGATATTTAGAAATTCGTTTGTCTTTGGAACAGTATTTCACAATGCGCCATTCGTATTCGTACTTCCAGTCAGGGCTTTTTATAAAAAGTCCCTTAGAAAGTTGATTCTGATCTTCAGTAGGTATGGCGTGGCCTTTATATGATTTTGTTATTACGCTTTCGGGTACTTCGGGACGTGAATCGCGATACATTACGGGTGCAAACATACAGTGACTTTCGATTGCCGAAAAGTTGGAAAAGTCATACTCGATACATACGCCGCGATACGATGCGCCGTAATGTGCCCACATCAATAGGCTGTTATTGCATTCTGTTAGGCAGCCAATTCTCCAGATTTCGTCTGTTGCATTGCGCATACAATCCGCCATTTTAGAATCCGCCCAATCAGGGGCAGTAAACTGCCCATCAAAGGGATCATTAAATGTGGAGGGGGCACACAGGGATAGTTTGTTTGTTTTTAGCTGGCCCCGAAATCTATCGAGGGATTCTAAAGACGCAAAAGGATTCTGATACTTATATAATCGAAAATTTCTGCTTGTCAAATATTTGTTGGCAAACTCTGTGTATTCTTTGTCAGAAATATGATCATCGAACCACTGAAAGGTGGCATCCTCAAGTTGCTTGCGGGAATCTGACATTCTTCTCGCTCCTATTCAGATATTTTTATCATTGTATCACATTTTTTGCCCCATGGAAATATTTACATAGAACCCCTCGACTAATTTTTAAATTTTTGGTATTCTATAGAAGAACAACAAACAGCACATACACTACTATTCATGCGATTGGAGACTCAAATGGCCGACTACCACCCCCCGTTTCAAATAACGGATGCTATCATCAACGATGTTGCCGAAATTTCGGAGTTGATGGGCAAGCTGTCTGTCACCTCGGGGCTTTCTGCCAACCCGACGTTGCGCCGGGAAAACCGCATCCGCACCATTCATGGTTCACTGGCCATTGAGCAGAATACGCTGTCACTGGAACAGGTAACGGCGGTGCTTAACGGAAAAACCATCATTGCCCCGCCCAAAGACATTGCCGAGGTCAAGAATGCCTACGAAATTTACGAGCATCTTGATTCGCTGGACCCCTACTCTGCCGAAGATCTACTGGCGGCGCACGGCGTTATGATGCGCGGGCTGGTCGAAGAAGCAGGCATGTTCCGCACGCGGCCTGTTGGCGTGGTGGACCAAAAGGGCAACATCCTGCATTTTGGTACGCTGCCGGACTATGTGCCCGATTCCGTGATGAAGTTACTGGATTGGGAAGAACACAGCACCGTGCATATGCTGATCCGCAGTTGTGTGTTCCACTATGAGTTTGAGCTCATCCACCCTTTTGCCGATGGCAATGGCCGCATGGGGCGGCTGTGGCATACGCTGATGCTCTCCAGGTGGAATCCCATGCTGGCGTGGCTGCCGGTGGAGTCTATTATCCACGACCGCCAGCAGGAATACTATGATGCTATCAATGAGTGCAACTATGCGGGAGAATCCACGGCGTTTGTTGAGTTTATGCTGGCATCTATCAAAGCATCACTCATGGATGCGCTTGCTGTGAGCGATGAAATGAGCGATGCTCCCACCAAACCTGATAAAGAGGCCAGCCGCTGGAATCTGATAAAAGCCTATCTGAACGACCACCCGTTTATTATGAACGCCGATGTCCGCGCCTTGTGCGATGTTTCGGCTGCTACGGCCAATCGCATTTTAGCGGGCTTTGTCCGTGACGGAAAACTGGAAAAATGCCGCGAAAACAGTTGGTGGGTGTACAAGCTGAAAGGCTGATTGAGCGGACAACCTTTTTGTAACGTAGAGACAAGTTAAAAGCTACATTCAATGAGGATTTGAATGTAGCTTTTACTCTTTATACGCGCACTAAATCCCTCATGCTATAATTGGCATGGGGGATTTTTCTATGCAAACAAAAATGTATGTAATTCAGCCACAAATTATAAAGGTTGATCAGGCAAAAGCACAAAAGCAGCGAGTGGCAGTCTATTGCCGCGTCAGTAAAAATACATTAGAACAAATTCATAGCCTTGAAATGCAGGAAAGCTATTTTAAAGGGCTTGTGGAAGAAAAGCCGGAGTGGGTGCTTTACAAAATTTATAAGGACATTGGATCGGGAACACGAAAAAGTGGAAGAAGGGGCTATATTGAGATGGTGTGCGATGCGAAAAGGCGCCGCTTTGATATGATCTTGGTCAAGTCACTGAGCCGATTTGGGCGAAATACCGTAGAGGCACTATCAACCATAAGGAGTTTAAAGAAAATGAATATTGCATTGTTGTCAGAGGTAGAGCAAATAAATACGTTGGAAGTAAACGACATGGTGCTATCCGTCTTGCATGCTGCGGCGCAGGAGGAAAGTGCATCAAAAAGCGAAAATATCAAGTTTGGTATCCGCCAGCGAATGCGCAGCGGAAAAGCTGTGCTGAATCATACACGTTTTTTGGGTTACACAAAAGATGAGACGGGAAAATTAGTGATTGTTCCCGATGAGACGAAAGTTGTTCGTAAAATATTCTCATTGTATCTGGAGGGGAACGGGGTACGAAAAATCAAGCGGTATCTTGAAGAAAATGGAATAAAGACAGTTACGGGCAAGACAGAGTGGAGTACCTCAACGATAGACCGCATTTTGAGTAATGAAAAGTATATGGGAAAGCTCTTGCTCCAAAAGACCTATACACCAGATTTTCTGACAGGCAAACAAAAGAAAAACTGTGGAGAACAGAGTATATTTCTGGTAGAAAATGCACATGAGGCGATTGTACCAAAGGAGATGTTTGAAGAAGTGCAACGGAAAAAACAAAAGAAAATTATTGGATAGAGAAAACGATGGCATTTTTTGACGATATATAAAAATAACTACTCGACAATAGTAAAGATAGAATGTATACTAAAAGAAAAATGTCAATATAAAAGGTCTACGTAACACAGAAAGGAGAAAATACCGTGGCAAATTCATCCGATGTGACAAAGGAACAACTGTTCTTCCCATATTATGTGAATCAAAGTAGACTGCTTGATATTTATGCAATACTAAATGGTGGATACTCTGAGTATGTTGAGATAACAACAGCAGTGAAATCCGAGACCAAGGGTAGCGGCAAAGCAGGAATAACAGCAAATAGTGGGTTTAAAATATTTGACTTGGGTGTTTCGCTGACGGCGGATAAAGCAAATGCACACTCTGATGAGAACAGAGAAAAGAAAGTTCAGACTGTAACATCTATGCTTAAAATCGTAATGGATACGTTAGGGTCTCGTGGATATCTACGAGATATAAAAGAAGCTCACGTAGGCGAATTTGTATGTATTCCGGTTTGCATGCAAGTCAATTCTATCCGAGGGCTGGTTGAAGAAACGCAAGAATTATTGAAATTGACTGAAAACATCAAGCGGATTTATGGTGGTACAAGTAATAGTTCAAATAAAAACAGCACGTCTAAGTCACAGCAGAAACCTCCGAAATCTGATAGTAAAGAAATCAAGGATATAATGCAGTTGTTGCAAACAATTTTTTCCGGGGAAGAGATTGTATATGATGCAGGAGAGTATGCCGTATTTGGAAATATATCTAATGAAAACCTATATCAAGCGATTCGCAGTGATATTGTTGGAACAGAATTGAAATGCTTAGCACAAGTTAAACGTGTATATCCAGAGGGAACGAACTTGATGCGAAATACTATTTTCACAAAGATACAGGATGCGGCGACAAAGGCATCCTTAATAGATGGCCTGCGGGCGTTAACAGAAAACAATACCTTTGCTTTTGAATCTGTTGCAATCCCTTCTATTTTAGGTAAGCCTGTGTATGAATTGGAAATTGTTGCTTTGTACCAATAATTAAATTGACATAAAATAGGTATAATTCCACAAAAGGGGCTTGTAATGGAAACAAACGAGATTCAACTTTTTGAAGATCAGAAAATCCGCACTGAATGGGATGCCGAGCAGGAAGAGTGGTATTTTTCTATTGTGGATGTCATTGCGGTTCTGACAGATCAGCCGGATACACGCCATGCCGCCAAATATTGGAGCGTACTGAAAACCCGTCTAAAGAGAGAAGGCAGTGAGTTGCCTACACTTTGTAGTCAACTGAAACTGCGTTCTGCGGACGGAAAACGGTATTTGACGGATGTTGCGACAACAGAGCAGCTTTTTCGCCTAATCCAATCTATCCCCTCTCCAAAAGCGGAGCCTTTTAAAGTTTGGTTGGCACAGGTAGGGCGTGAGAGAATCGAAGAAACCATTGACCCAGAGTTGACGATTGACCGTGCGCTGGAAACGTATCAAAAGAAAGGATACAGAACGGATTGGATTCATCAGCGGTTACTTTCCATCCGTGTTCGCAATGAACTGACTGCTGAGTGGCAGGCACGTGGTGTGGAACAAGGGCGCGAGTATGCGATTTTGACGGACGAAATCACAAAAACATGGTCAGGAATGACAACGCGGCAGTACAAAAATTTAAAGGGCCTGAAAAAAGAAAATCTCCGTGACAATATGAGCACCACAGAAATCATTTTGACAATGCTGGCAGAAACTTCGACGAAGGACATTTCCGCAGCAGAAAAGCCGACGGGATTCTCTGAAAGTGTCAAAGTAGCAAAACGGGGCGGAAAAGTCGCAAAAGTAGCCCGGCAAGCGCTGGAGTCAGAAACCGGAACCCCGGTTATTACCGCGCAGAGTGCATCCCAGCTCAACGAGGCAGTTACGGAACTTATTGAAATTAGTGCTGAGACCGCAGGAAAAGATAAAAAACGAAGGTAGTACTTTTGTAACGTAGAGACAACAGAGCGATACCTAGTAATAGGTATCGCTTTTGTTTTATATGCTTGCTTTCCAGAGAAGCGCTGGTGGCTTCGAACAGCTGCGGGGTTGCAAGCGTGGGGCCACAGTTGAGCGTTAGCGAAACTGGGGAAGCGCGCAATATTCGCCCCGGCGGGGCGAATAACCGCACGAGTGGGTCAGCTTTGCTGACTGGCGGCGCTCGTTATGCGTCGCCAAACGCGGGCCCCGCGGTTACGTCCCGCGGGGCAAAAATGCCCCAGTGGGGCATTTTTAGGGCGCGGCTTGCGAATCCACCAGCTCCCACCAAAAAAGATCCGCAACTTAGGTTGCGGGTCTTTTTTTGTGCTGTCTGTAGGGAAAGCTCCTTTCAAACAAAAAATGTGCAGGCCCAAAGGCTTGCACAATTATTTTCGTAAGCGGTCGCGTCCATATAGGTATCATAGCGGAAATTGTGGGATCTTGCATGAGGCCTGCCCTTAATAAACCGCGTACAAAAATCCGCCGCTGCCCAGGAAGTAGGCCATGAAGAGGAACAAAAACAGCGAACCCTCGTAGACGGCCCAGCGCAGGGGGCGCGGAGCGGCGGCAAGGCGGGCGCGGAGATGGATGCCGCGCTCGTGGGCGAGATCGACAGCGATGACCAGCGCCAGCCCGAAAAACAGCAGCAGCTGCTCCTGGCGGCTGGTAAGGCCCAGCTCCCAGTAGTTGCTGAACGCCTTGTGCCCGGGGTTGTGCAGAATGCCGTTGAAATACGCCGCCGCGTTGGCCAGGCTGCTGGCGCGGAACAACGAAAACGTGGCAACAACCAGCGTAAACGTGCCGGCTATGCCCACCAGCCGCGCGCGGCCGCGCGTGATGGCCTTGCGCCAGGGCAGGTGGTTTTCCAGCGCCTGCAAGACACCGTGCGCAAGGCCCCACAGCAGATAGGTCAGCCCTGCGCCGTGCCACAGGCCGCTGACAAGGAACGTAGCAACGATGTTTCCATCGCGCCGGGCAGGGCTGCAACGGCTGCCGCCCAGCGGGATGTAGACGTAATCCTTCAGCCAGCGGGACAGGCTGATGTGCCAGCGGTCCCACAGTTCGCGGATGGTGGCGGCCAGAAACGGCTGGCGGAAGTTCTCCGGCAGGGCCAGGCCGAGCATCTCCCCTGCCCCGAGGACGATGTCGGTGTAGCCGGAGAAATCGGCGTAAAGCTGGAACGAATACAGCACCGCGCAAAGCAGCAGCTGGCTGCGGTCGTAGGCGGCGGGGTTGGCAAACGCGGCGTTCACGGCCAGCGCGGCGCGGTCGGCAACGGCCAGCTTTTTAAAGTAGCCCCAAAAACACCGCTGTGCGCCGCGCTGCCATTGGGCGGGCTGCGGGGCGTCCAGCTGGGGCATCAGCTCGCCGTAGCGGTTGAACGGCCCCTGCGTGAGCGAGAGGAAAAACGACGCAAAGCACAGCAGCCGGGCAAACCGGGGTTCCGGCTCCACCGTGCCGCGGCGGACGTCGACCAGGTAGCTGACCAGCTGCAAGCTGAAATACCCCATGCCCAGCACCTGCAAAACGGACACGTCCCAGATGCGCAGCCCCAGGGCCAGCGCGGCGGGGCGCAGTTTGAGCAGCACCAGCGGGGCCAGCGCCGCCGCCAGGCCAGCGTAAAACCAGCCGGGACCGGCGCGCAGACGCAGTGCAGCCTGCCAGACGAGCAGCGTCATCAGGCAGAGCAGCAGGCAGCCCTGCCAGTCCAGCGAGAGGTAAAACACAAGGCTGGCCGCGAGCATCAGCTGCCAGCGGTGGGATGGCGGCGTGAAGTGCCAGAGGCCCGACAAGATCGCGATAAATACGATAAAACCGAGGGTGCCGACGGTTAGCATGATTGTGGGCCTCCTTTGCTGTTTTTATTTTGCGCTGGGCGGGGACACCACCTTGCGGTGTCCCCTCTTTTTAGAGGGCTTCTTCCGGGAGACCTTCCTTTTTTGTGACCAAAAAAGGAAGCGAAAAAAGTCTCGCTGTTGCGAGGCAGCCGCTTGGCGGCGCACAACGAGCGCCGCCATCCCGCAAAGCGGGCCCGCTCGTGCGCTACGCGCAATCCCCGGCTTAGGGCTGCTCGCCCCTGAGAACCCCAAAGAGGGGGTCGAAGAAGCAAAAAGCTAAAACGTGCAGGAGTGCTGCACGTTTCTTAACGCTTTTTGATTCTTCTCCGATTGACCCCTTCGGGGCCAACACTCTACAGTGGAATTGTTCGCAATTTCTATTTTTTGTTGCGCTTTTTTGGCAGTTCGTAGGGGCGGATTCAATATCCGCCCGTGGTGTCTTGCGGCAACGCAAGATTCCCCGGGCGAACACTGTTCGCCCCTACAGCCCACGTATGGTCACACGTAGGGGGCGGCGTCCTCGACGCCCCGGCAAGCGCGCGTATATTGCGGGCGGATATGGAATCCGCCCCTACGGCAAAAAGATTTTGGCCCCGGAGGGGTCAATCTGTCGGGCGGCGGAAAAGCGTTAAGAAAAATGCAGCACTCCTGCATTTTTTAGCTTTTCCGTCGAACGACCTCCTCTTTGGGGTTCTTAGGGGCGAGCGCCCCTAAGCCGTGCCCCGCGCCTCGGAAGTAGCGGGACTTTTCTGCTTCTCTTTTGGTCACAAAAGAGAAGGAACAATGGGGGCATCCCACTAAAACGAGGAACCGGCCGCAGGGTGGCCGGTGACGGAAGCGCGAGTCTTTCCGTCCATCGCAAGGTGGCCACTCACGGCGTCACGATTGACCCCCTCCCCGATCACAATAACCACTTCCTGCCCATCGGGGATCGCCTCCACGTGCAGCGTGTCACGCGTGGCGTTCAGCTCTTTCCAGCCGTCATCCTCGCGCAAAAAGCCCTTGATACGTAAAATATGCCCGCACGCCGGGTCGGCAAAAATCTGCTGCGCGGCGGTTTGCAGGGCGGGCAGGGTGAGGGGCAGCTCCATAAAATACAGCGAGGTAAACGCCTCGTGCTCGTCGAAATGCAGCTTCACGTAGCTGGCCTGGCGGTGGCCGCAGCTGTCCAGCCGCTGCATGTCGGCGTCGGTCAGCGCGTCCCAGGGCTTGCACAGCGCGTCGGTGTCGGCGGCAAAACGGCGCGCACAGCGGCAGGCTTCCAGCGCGCGGTTCAGGTGCGCCAGTGTCGCGTCGGCCTGGCCGGGCGCGGCCTGCTGGCAACGGCTCATCAGCACCATGCCCGCACTGGCGGCCTCGCTGGCCAGCAGATATTCGCCCTGCGGGCTGAGCTGCGGCTCAAGCAGCGCATCCACGATGGCAATTACGTTGCCCAGCGTGTACCAGCGGTCGAGCGGCTCGTCCCGCAGCACGTCGTAGAACTCGTCCACATCAAAAATGCCGCTCGGCTCCACCAGCACGCGGTCAAACCCCTGCATCGCCAGCGAGATCAGCTTGGTACGCATCCGGCGCTGGTGGGTGTCGCAGTCGCAGCCGCCGCTGATGGTCTCGATGTCGCAGTTGTCGCCCAGCAGGTCTTGCAGCAGCATCACGTCGACGTTCACCGCGCCGAAGTCGTTCTCCAAGATGCAGACGCGCTGCCCGCGCGCGTTGAGCCAGCGCACATATTTGCGTAAAAACGTTGTTTTTCCGGCCCCCAAAAAACCGGTGATCAAATCGACCTGTACCATATCGTTCCCTCTTTATAGTGCCCGGGCCGGTCAGCGGTCCGGCTCGCAGTCCAGAATGGACGGGATGTTCGTCCAGCGCGGCACATCGGCCTCGTACTGCTCGCGCAGCCAGGCCGCCGCCGCGTCCAGCCCTGCCTGGCTGCCCTCGAACTCGGCGCTTTGCAGCTTGTCCTCGGCGGTGTGCTCGATACTCCACGGCCCGGGCCAGATCGTGACGGTCAAAAATTCGATCTTGCGCTTGCCGCTCTCGTCCGCCGGGTCGGCCTTTTTGCCCGGCGTGATGACGTACCGCATCCCTTTCTCGGACCCCGAGTAGGGATTTCCGTTGTGAAACCAGTGGTAAATCGGAAAGGCGTTCAGCATAGTATACCTCGTATCGTTGTTTTTTGCCTGTGGCCGCTTTTTAGGGCGTTTTTATCCACGATAGAAATTGTCCAGTTTTTTCAGTATCGGCAGATACGTGTTACATACACGGTCCGCTACCTCGATGGCCGTTTTCTCATGGCCGTTAAAATTCACACTTTACTTAGTAAGGTACCCTAAAAACAAGGCAAAGTCAACCACTTTTCTGAAAGCTGTACGAAAAGTTTGTAAAATTCCGCCTTGCGCAGTACCGACAAGGCACCGTTCAAAAGCAAAAGCGCATATTCAACGTTTTACCGTTAAATATGCGCTTAATTTGGAGCGGGATACGAGTCTCGAACTCGCCACCTACTGCTTGGGA
>JABLTO010006443.1_pt1 | contig 14218 bp, 13 predicted proteins | sample 7160091 | NCBI WGS metagenome assembly JABLTO01 (sample SAMN14651225, study PRJNA627086) | human gut metagenome | isolation source: feces | host: Homo sapiens
AGGAAATGACAATGATGACGGTGAATGAAGTAAGTAAATTAACAGGAGTGAGTATACGCACTCTGCAGTATTACGACACCATTGGACTCTTAAAACCTATTGAATATACAGAGTCAGGTTATAGGTTGTATGACGATACATCCTTGGAAAGGCTGCAACAAATTTTACTGTTTAAAGAATTGGAATTTCCGCTTAAGGAGATTAAAAAGATAATCGATGCTCCTAACTTTGACAGGAACAAAGCATTAGAGCAGCAGATTGACTTGCTTACGATGAAAAAGGAGCATCTTGAAAATCTTATTAATTTCGCTCGAGGAATCAAAGGAATAGGAGTGAAATATATGGATTTTAAAGTATTTGATACAAGAAAGATTGATGAGTATTCTAAACGAGCAAAAGAACAATGGGGACAAACCTCTGAGTTCAAGGAGTTTGAAGAGAAAACAAAGAACTGGACGAAAGATGACGAAGCTACTGCCACAAATGAGTTTATGCAATTATTTGTTGAATTTGGACAAATGAAGGATATGAACCCGGCAGATGAGCAGGTGCAGTTGCAGGTAAGGAAACTTCAGGATTACATTACGAATCATTTTTATACATGTTCCGATAAGATTTTATGTGGTCTTGGAAGAATGTATGCTGGTGGAGGAGAACTTACGGAAAATATTGACAATGTTGGTGGTACAGGCACTGCGGAATTTGCAAGCAAAGCCATTGATATATTCTATATGAGCAGGAAATAAGGAAAATTTTGCCAGAGACAATGAAGAAGAAAGCATGAAAGCTATTCTTTATAAAGCGTTTTTATGGCAAACCGAGCATACAGATATCTGCAAAAACAATAAAAGTATTTCTGGAATAATATTGTCTCTGTTAAGTATTCATGGTACAATATCCGAAAAATCGGAATTGTGAAAGAGTATTGTACCATGAAGATATATGAAAAAATATTTGCAAGACTTAATGAACTGCATATGAGCCAGACAGAACTATCCAAAAGAACCGGCATTGCTACCAGTACCATCAGTGACTGGCGGAAAAAGCAGATCAATCCTCAGGCAGATAAACTATCGGTAATATGTAAAGCACTGGATATGTCCCTTGCGGATTTGCTTTGTGACAAAGAAAATACAGAGCAGACAACACCAACAGATTATTTGATTGGTGATAATTATATAATGGAATTATTCAGAGAATCCGACGCCGAAAATAAGAGAAGAATTCTTAGGTACTTTGAACTTCTGGAAATCTGCAATGAAATCAATGATAGCCGTCCGGCAAAAAAGAGGCAGCGTAATGTATCAATTATTCAGGATATTGATGGGAATAATATTGTAGTGATAAATGATATCCGCTTTAAAGGGAAACGGTCGGTTAACTGGAAAGACGTAAAAGAGTATATAAAAGAATACGTTGGAGATTTTTATAAAATAGCTTCTACGGGAGATGTGATATATATTGGGTCTGATCTCCCCAGCGAATATAGCGGATCAAAGTATACAAATAGCCTGAAAGGAGCAAACTCCAAGGCCAAGGCAAATGCTGCATCCGGCTTACCGGAAATGATAGAGATTGCTGTAGGAAAACACTTTCGTATAAATCAGGAAATGAAACATAAGAGAGACGCAAAAAATGGATGGTACAGATATGATTCCAGGTTCGCGCTTCCTGTGTATGGAAATGACGGGGAAATTGAAAGATACAATGTTTTCCATGCATCTATGTTAATACGTCATTCAAATGACGAGAAATTGTATTTGTACGACATTATAGATATAAAAAAAGAAACGAGCAACCCTCTCGGCGAATAATCGCTTACCAGACAAAAAACCCATTTCCTTTATGGATAGATAATACTATATGATATAAAAAATGTCAATCCGAATATTCGAAATAATGGTTTGGATTAGAAACCGGTTTTTATTCTGCCTGTCATAAAATGAAAGGTCATTAAATAAATTCCAGTTGTAGATAATGCAAAAAGAAAAATTGAATTTGTAAAGAAATCAGCAGGGGCTGAAAAAAGGAATCGAGAAATCGGTTCTTTTTTAGTTTGCGCGCAATGGGCGTTCTAACGGGTGCAAGTCCCGAACGTGCCTAGATAGTGGGAAGCGGGTGGCAGGATTATGGGGAAAACGGTATTTATGAATGCACTTTCCATGATATTGAAAACTCGGCTACAGGCGGCAAAAAATGAATATTTCTTTAATTTTGGAATTATACTATTTACATTAATGAAAGACTAAGGTAATCTTTTGAAAAGTATTCACAGAATACGAATAATAAGAAATGAGGTAGATTGAAGATGAAGAAAAAAATAATTATGATTGTGGCTTGCGTGATGTGTTGTGCTGGATTATTTGGCGGTTGTGGACAGTCCGGGACGAAGCAGGATAATACTGCAATAAGCAATAGCGAGGAGGGGAAACAGGAAGGAACAACAGAAGAAAAAGAAGTGACCGGAACGATTGATGAGATAAAAGATTTCATGTTTGTCGTTACGGATGAGAATGATACACCATATAGTTTTACTTTTGAGGAAAAGCCGGAAGGACTGGAGAATGTCAGCAACGGAGATACTGTGACTGTAAGATATACCGGAACAATTTCAGAGGTAGATCCGTTTGAGGGAGAGGTAATATCTGTTGAAAAGGCACAATAAGGCCAGAAAAGCGACTGAATTACTGGCGGTTATTATACTCGCATCTGCGATACTGGGAGCCTGTGCAGAAAATGTACAGAAACAGAAGATACCTGCCGCAACTTATATGGGCGGGAAGGCTTCCATTACCGGGATCTGCAGGGAACTGGACGCTGCAGGAGCTTCCCATGTAGATTTATTTCAGGAGTGGGTGGTCGATTTTGCGGATTCTGCGGGGAAGAATGCAAGGCTGGAGGATGCCTGGTCAGATCCTACGAAGATGAAAGCAGATATCGTAAAATGTATGGATGGCTGGGAACAGAATCATGATGATTCAGACGCTGACTGCAGGATGACAGCGTTCCTTTTGCTGGATGGGATACTTTGCTCGGAGTCAACAGAAGGCAATTATGCAGGCACATATTTAATGTTTGACACGGAAGCGATAGATAACGTGGACAGATATGAAATCATAAAAAAGAATAGGGATATGTTCACTACACTCTATGGCGAAAAGAGTGTAACAGATGGCAGCTCTCCGGAAACTGTGTTTTCCGACAGCTGGAAATATCATGGATTTCAAATAAATAGTGACAGGATATCTCTTCTTAGTATCGTGATATATGACCCGTATTCTGAGGTTGTTTTCGTAGGTCATACCGGCATACTGATAAAGTACAGTGACTATTATTTATTTGTAGAAAAGCTCGCCTTTGAACAGCCCTATCAGGCGACAAAAGTGCATACTGTAGATGAATTGCTCAATATCATGTCATTAAGAGCGGAATACTTCGGAGAAGAGGGGGAAGCCGGACCATTTGTATATAATAATGGAGAATATATTGGAACGTTAAAGAAAAATATTGACATGACAGAAAAAACACCCTGTAATCGTTCTAAATAGAACGATTACAGGTAGGGGCGAGATGTATTTCTGGGATAAACATAAAACAATTACAGGATATTATGAACTGTTATCCGCCGAGGTATGCGACCGGTACGGGTTAACACAGATGGAATATGATATACTGATGTTCTTACATAACAATCCACAGCATAATATCGCAGCAGAGATTGTAAAGGTGAGGAAATCAACAAAATCCCATGTATCAACTTCACTGAAAAATTTGGAAAATGAAGGTCTGATTGAAAGAATACAAAGCGAAGATAATAAAAAGCATATTGAAATTGTTTTATTAGACAAGGCAGAGTTGATTGTGGAAGCCGGAATAAAAGCACAAAAAAGTTCGCAAACATTGTCTGGATGATAGCAGGAGTTAACGTTGCGAGGCTGGGAGGAATATCTTATTTGAATGCGGAATCGGATTTAGGGCGGCTGGCGTATTCCCGGAGATATTTATAGCTTTTTTTTTATTTGGGGCTTGGCGCAGCGCTGGCATCAGCGGGAGTTATTTTTACCAGAAATTATCTGTTATCAGAAATACAGTTTTTGCAGTTACTGGTACAGGGATAATTATTTTATATTTAATTTCGGGAAATACGTATGGATATCATATGACAAGGATGGCTGCGGCTATTATTATTTCATTTGGCTGTTATCTTCCAGTAACGTTATTCAGTAAAACAAAACCAAAAGTAGGACTATTAATGATTCCGAAGACCTGTGCATATATGTGGATTATTGTAATGGGACTACAGATTTTGTCGGAATATTAAAAATGCGATGGAAAACAGCAAAATATCGGATGTGGCTGTAGTTATACTTGTGATAATTTCAAAGGAGCACAGAACAAAAAGCTTGCATTTTGAGAACAGGTGTGTATAATAAAGCTGTTATAAAACAGACCATTACGAAGTGATAAGGATAATGAAAACGGGGTGCTCGCACAGGCGGGCTGAGAGTAAGCGGATGCTTTAACCCAGAACCTGATTTGGATAATGCCAACGTAGGGAGATAATAAGTCACAAGCATTTTTTGTGCAGGAATCTTTGCGTTGGATTCCTGCACTTTTTTGGTTCTTTGCGCCGATAGGGCAGCAGCAAGAAAATGATATACCACAGCGGCAGATTGGGGGCACCACCTTAGGTCGCTATATAAAATTAATGCAGAGGAGGATTTTATGTACACAGCATTAACAATCGCTGGAAGTGATTCCAGTGGAGGCGCCGGCATCCAGGCAGATATTAAGACAATGACCGCCAACTGCGTATACGCGATGAGTGCGGTCACGGCTTTGACTGCCCAGAATACGACCGGCGTAACAGATATTATGGAAGTAACTCCAAAATTTTTGGCAGAGCAGCTGGACAGTATTTTTACGGATATTTATCCGGATGCAGTAAAGACCGGAATGGTCTCATCCAGTGAACTGATAGAGACGATTGCGGACAAACTGACAGAGTATCACGCAAAAAATATTGTGGTAGATCCTGTCATGGTGGCAACGAGTGGAGCAAGGCTTATCAGCGAGGATGCCATCGGCACATTGAAAAGTAAATTATTGCCCCTTGCAACTGTTATCACTCCGAATATCCCGGAAGCAGAAGTTCTTTCCGGAATGGAGATTAAAACAGAAGCAGATATGGAAAAAGCAGCAGAAATCATCTGTAACACCTTAGGCTGTGCAGTTTTATTAAAGGGAGGACATCAGTTAAACGATGCCAACGACCTTCTTTTCCAGAAAGAAAAAGAACCGGTATGGTTTCACGGGAAGAGAATTGACAATCCCAATACCCATGGAACAGGCTGCACGCTTTCTTCCGCGATTGCATCGAATCTTGCAAAGGGAAGGGATTTAGAAACTTCCGTCAGGTATGCCAAAAATTACATTTCCGGCGCACTTGCCGCCATGCTTGACCTTGGAAAAGGAAGCGGTCCCATGAACCATGCATTTGCAGTCGAAGGAGAGTACAAAGGATGAATAAAAAGAGAACTTCCGTTTTTTCAAACGGACTAATCTGGTTTGGCGCAGGCGTATCTCTGGCGGAAATACTGACAGGTACCTATTTTGCACCGCTCGGTATTGGAAAAGCAATGGCAGCAATCCTGCTTGGTCATCTGATCGGCGGTCTTATGATGTTTGCGGCAGGAATGATCGGAGCGAAAGAGCGCAAAAGCGCCATGGAAACTGTAAAAATGAGCTTCGGCGAGAAGGGAAGCCTTCTTTTTGCCGTATTAAATGTGTTGCAGCTTGTTGGATGGACGGCGATCATGATCTATGACGGCGCACTTGCAGCGGATGGTGTGTTACATATTGGAAACTGGGTGTGGGCGCTCGTCATTGGTGTTCTGATTATTGTCTGGATTTTCATTGGGCTGACCAATCTCGGCAGGCTAAATACGGTTGCCATGACAGCACTTTTTATTTTGTCACTGGTACTATTTAAAGAGATCTTTTTTAATTCAGATTTTGTGATGCTGATTACAGCAAGTGATGACACAATGACGTTTGGTGCGGCGGTAGAACTTGCGGTAGCAATGCCGCTTTCCTGGCTGCCGCTTATCAGCGATTATACAAGAGAAGCAGAAAAGCCGTTTGCAGCAACACTTGCCAGTGTGCTTGTCTACAGTCTGGTCAGCATTTTTATGTACATGATCGGCATGGGAGCGGCTATTTTTACCGGTGAATATGACATTGCACAGATTATGTTAAAAACCGGTTTCGGCGTTGTCGGACTTCTTATTATTGTATTTTCCACGGTTACAACCACCTTTCTGGATGCTTACTCTGCAGGAGTTTCCAGTGTTTCCATTTCTTCAAAGATTCAGGAAAAATGGGCGGCGATCGTTGTTACCGTGATCGGAACGGCTGCAGCGATTGTGTATCCCATGGATAACATTACAAACTTTTTATATCTGATCGGTTCTGTTTTTGCTCCGATGATCGCAGTACAGATCGCAGATTATTTCATTTTAAAGAAGGCAGATGCCGAAAAATCTGCTTTCCAGTGGCGTAATCTGGTGGTATGGCTTGCCGGTTTTATAATTTACCGCATATTGATGCAGGTGGATACACCGGTCGGAAATACACTGCCGGATATGGTGATCACAGTCATTCTCTGCCTGATTGTGGAAAAAGCTGCGGGGGCATCACACAACAGAAAAAGAGGATGAAAAATGAAGAAACTGAATTTAAAGAAATTGACGGTCACAGCAATCTTAGCAGCGGTAGCAGTGGTGGGAAGCTTGTTTTCCTTCCCGGTATTCGGTTCCAAATGCGCACCGGTACAGCATCTGGTAAATGTTTTATGCGCGGTTACTGTAGGACCATGGTGGGCGTTGGCACAGGCTTTTATTGCGTCGCTGATCCGTAATCTGCTGGGACTGGGAAGCCCTCTGGCATTCCCGGGAAGCATGTGTGGTGCATTGCTTGGCGGACTTCTTTATAAGTACGGGAAGAAACTTCCGTTTGCCTATCTCGGCGAGGTGGCAGGAACCGGAATCATTGGAGGAATGCTTTCTTATCCGGTGGCATATCTTGTCATGGGGAATAAAGCAGCGGCGTTATTTACGTTTGTTGTTCCGTTCCTGATTAGTACCTGCGGTGGAACACTCATTGCTATTATTATTACGCTGCCGCTGAAGAAATCAGGCCTGCTTGGCAGAATGAAGGAAAGCTTAGAAGAGTAAGAAAAAGAAAAGCAATCGGGGAAGCTCGGTTGCTTTTCTTTTTCTGTCATAAAAGGGGGAAAATGATGGAATTATCTGAGAGAAGGAGTTTCTGGCTACATTCGGGAGTGAAAGGAGACTTCTTTTTATAAAAAAATGGACTGTGATATTCCCTCCTTTAATTTTCTTGTCAAGCTTTCTATAAGCGGATATAATATATTTGTAGGAGTTATAAGCATTTGCAAGGGGTGGAACTTTAGGATGAAGGAGAAAAAACGCAAAAGAAAATCCAAATAAGCATTCGTGCAAAAATCTTAGTTGGAATGGTTGTATGTACACTGATTGTAGCAAATCTCAGCGGCTGGTTTCTTATGAATCAGGCAAAAACGATGCTGCTTGAGCAATGCAAGCAGAACGCAGGAAGCTCTGCCAAAATCGCAGCACAGAGAATCGATGGGGATCTGTTGGAGCAGCTGCAGGCAGGTGACGAGGGATCTGCGGATTATGAGGAAATCCTTAGTCAGCTGCAGGAGTTTTTGTGCGGGGATGAGATCAAGTATATCTATACGATGCGGATGAACGGGGATACGCTGGAGTTTATTGTAGATGCCGATACCGAGGAGGGCGCGGCGATCGGAGAAGCATACGAGATTTATGACGAAATCGCGGAAGCATTCGATGGAAATGTCACCGTAGACAGCGAGATGACTTCTGACGAGTGGGGCGACTTTTATAGCGCATTTGCTCCGGTGCACAACAGCGCTGGTGATATCGTTGGCATCGTAGGTGTAGACTGCTCCGCAACAGAGATACGGATTCAGCAGAGTGCCCTGATCAGGAAGTTTATGCTCATTGAACTTGCCGGACTGGCAATTGCGGTGGTGCTTTCGCTCGTCATAAGCGGGGTGTTGTCAAGAAGCGTGAGCGCAATCGCAGGTAAAATGAGTGAGCTTGCCCAGAAAGAGGGCGATCTTACCCAGAAGATAACGGTAAGATCTTCGGATGAGGTTGGAAATATAGCAGGAAGTCTGAATGTATTTCTGGAGAATCTGCGCGAGATCATTAAGAAGATCAGCGACTGTGAATATAAGCTGGCTGGCAATTCCGAGCATGTGAACAATATCGTTACCGCGTCCGCGGATGAGGTATCAAAGGTAAATGCCACCATGAGCGTGATGGAAGACAACGTCCTTGAAATGAGCGAGATGGTTCACAAGATCGCGGAGGACGCAAAGAACAACGACGAACGGATGACCTCAGTCATCGGGGAGACAAAAGCCCAGGCAGAATATATTGGCGAGATTGGTGTAAAGGCGAAAAATCTGGAGAAAGACGCAATACAGGCGAAGGAACGTATGCAGGAGACAATCGTGCGTATTGGCAGGACGCTGGAAGATAAGATTGAAGAGTCAAAGGAAGTTGAGAAAGTTCAAAAGCTGACCGGACAGATCCTGAGTGTTGCGGATCAGACCAATCTTCTTGCTTTAAATGCCAGCATAGAGGCCGCAAGGGCGGGAGAAAGTGGAAAGGGCTTTGCAGTAGTAGCAAACGAGATATCAAATCTTGCGGAAGAGTCCTCCAGGACAGCGGCGGAGATCCAGAAGATCAACACTTTTATTGTAAATATCGTGGACAGTCTTACGGAAGCTTCGTTTGAACTTCTCAATTTTGTAAAGACGAACGTCATTTCAGACTATGACGTTCTGGTACATACAGGAAAAGAGTATGCGAGTGATGCCGACAGCTTCCGGGAACAGATGCTTGCCTTTGAAGGATACATGAATGAACTGCAGCAGAGCATGGCGCGGATCAATTCTTATGTAACAGATATTATGAGAGGTTTTGACTCCCAAAAAGAAGATGTAGTAAAAAATTCTGAGTATATGTCAGAAATCCACGGCGAGTTTCAGAAAATCGTGGATGCTGTTATGGACAACAAGGAGATTGTCGATGAACTTGAGCAGATTATCGGGCAATTTAAGATCTGACTGGTTTTTGTTTTTAAATATTGCAGACTGGCTGCGAGCCGAGTAACACAAGTTACAAATCGTTGTAAATGGCATGGGTGATTCCATCATAGGACGGAACAATGACGGCACGCTAAACGAGGACTACTGCAGGTGGTGTTATGCTGACGGAACGTATACCTATCATAACATGGATGAGTTGCTGGATATCTGTGTCAAAAATATGGTAAATGAAAATTTCACAGAGGAACAGGCTCGCTCTTATATGAAATAGCAAACGGGCAGTGTGAATTGAAAAAGCATAAGAAAAAGTTATTGGCTATAACCATAGTTGCTACAGTCTATTTCCTTATTTTGGAATTGTTGTTCTAAATGAAAAAATGTCAAATTACACATTGTTTCATAGAGAAAAATGCCACATAATACATAAGAGATACATCACAAATTTTGCGGAGGAAAGACATAGATGGAGAATCTGCTTGGAGAGATGATGCTGGGCGGACTGGGGATCGTCATTGTTATTCTGTCCTTTACCAGGTGGACGCGCGACCGGGCAGTCACACTTGGCATCGGGGTCTGGTTTCTTGCACTCGCCCTGGCGCTTGTTTTTGAAAAAGCACTGTTGTTTACCATCCTTCTAGGGGAGCCGGTCGGCGTGGCTGCCATTGTGGCGGGAGCGCTGCAGATTGCGGCTTTTGCAAAGGGAGAGACGCGTGGAATTGGCAGGATTTTAAAAAGTATCATGTTGATATTGTTCGGCATAGCACTGATGTATACGCCGGTCATGGTATGGAGAGGATAGGAAAATATGCGGTTATTGATCAAACAGAGAGTGTTTTCATGGACAGATTCCTATGACGTGTATGACGAGGAGGGAAAACCAAAGTATTTTGTGAAGGCGGAATTCCTGTCGTTGGGGCATCAGCTTCATGTGTACGATTGCAACAGGCAGGAAATTGGAGTAATCCATCAGAAGCTGTTGACGTTTCTTCCTGCGTTTGAGATCGAGGTTGGTGGAATAGTAAAAGGCGAGATCCAGAAACAGTTCACACTGTTTTGTACGAAATACGAGATCGATTATAACGGATGGCGCGTGGAGGGAGATTTTCTGGGCTGGGATTATGATGTATACAATGGCTGCAGTTCCATCATCCACATTTCCAAACAGCTGCTATCCTGGGGAGATACCTACGCCATCGACATCAATGATCCGGCCGACGAACTTGACGGGCTGATGCTTGTGATCGCTATCGATGCGGCAAACTGCACGCAGGGAGCATCATAAGAGGAACGAGGTGCCACAGGGCGGTGCGCGTATGAGCGCAAGGAAGAGATTTCTAGGAAGAGGTCAGTGCGGATGTTATAAGGCGGTCAGTGCAGGGGATTGACAAGCAGATAGAAATTGACGTATACTGAATTGGATTTTGAGGAAAAGAAAGGAGGACGCAGGATGAACGGTCTGGGTTATGCACCGGTCTGCAGCAGCAGTGCATTGTCAAAAACATGTATTTTTCGCGTGTACGGGATTACTGCGCCCTTTTTTAAGAAGGTTTAGCGTTTCTGTACATAGAAAAATGCGGCAGTAATTCCGAAACAGTTTGATCTCACAATGGTGTGGGATCGGGCTGTTTTTTCATTTTATTGATAAAAATAAAAAGAAAAGAGGAATTACAGATGAACGAAAAACAGAATCTTCGACTTAAGAGAAATGTTGGACTGGACTATGTCCATACGTTTCTTTCCAATAAGAACATGCAAAGCTCGATCTGGGTGTTGTATCTCGCATATTGTGGGCTGCACCTGGCACAGATCGGACTCTTAGAGGGAATTTACCATGCGACAAGCATCGTGTGTGAGATTCCTTCCGGGGCGGCAGCCGATCTGTGGGGCAGAAAACGCTGCATGGTTTTGAGCAACCTCTGCATCGCGGTTTCCTGCGTGATCATGCTGTTCTCAAAAAGTTTCGGGTGGTTTGCGGTAAGCTTTGCCGTACAGGCACTTGGAAATAATTTAAACTCCGGCTCGGAGGAAGCGCTTGTATATGACAGCATGAAGTGCCTGGGGCAGGAAGAACACTACATGGGTGTCTATGGAAGACTCAATGTGTTGATCGAAGTGGCGCAGGGGCTTGCAACGGTCGCAGGCGGTGTGCTGGCAGAATTCTCCTACTTCTGGTGCTATGCGGCATGTGTTGTGATTGCGGTGCTGGCATTGCTGCCTGTACTGTGGATGGCGGAGCCGCCGCAGTGCAGCAAGGCAGCTGATACGGCAGGCGGGAGCGCAAAAGATGCGCTGGCGGAAGGAACTCCGGCACAGAGAACGATCTGGGAGACCGTGAAGCATCATTTTGCAGTCAGTGCATGTATCCTGCAAAAGGATGCCAGAATCGGAAAAATCATCGGCTTCTATTCTGTCGTTTTTGCGGCGCACACGCTGCTGTTTTTCTACAGCCAGCAATATTTCGCGGATTTCGGCTACAATAAAGTGCAGATCAGCGTCATTATGCTGCTCGTGGGCGGCGCGTCCTGCCTTGGTGCGCTCGCCAGCGAAAAAATGTACCGGCGGTTTGGGAAAAGGTGCCTGATACCGGAGACGGTTATCATTGCGGCGGCAATTCTCTGCTACGGATCAGGGAAGGCGGGCGTGGCTGCAGCGGCCCTTATGTGTGCCGGATTTGCGAACGCGGCATTGTATCCGATCCAGTCGGACTCCCTGAACGCATTGATTCCGTCCGAACAGAGGGCAACCTTAATCTCGGTCGACAGCATGTGTTTTTCCATTGCCATGATTGTGCTGTTCCCGCTCGCAGGAGCGTTTGCGGACCGGTGGGGGTTAAAGACGGTGTTGCTGCTGCTCGGCGCCATTTTATTGCTGTTTCTTTTGGCAGCCTTTTGCATCGAAAAAGAAAGCTTTTCAAGCGATCATTCCTGATGTATGATGAAAAAAGCGAGGTAAACATATGTTAAAATTAGAGAAGGGACGTCCTGCCGACTGCGCGGGACGTCTGGGAAAAGAAGTCCGGACGTATGATTTTCTGGACAAACTGAATATCGAATATGAGCGGATTGATCATGAGGCGGCAATGACGATGGAAGAGTGTGCGGATGTCGACGAAGCGCTCGGTGCAATGATCTGCAAGAATCTGTTCCTGTGTAACCGGCAGGAGACAACATTTTATCTTCTGATGATACCGGGAGATAAGAAGTTCAAGACAAAGGATCTGTCGGCACAGATCCATTCGTCGCGCTTGTCTTTTGCAAAAGAGACGTATATGGAGGAGTTTTTAGACATCACGCCCGGGTCGGTCAGTGTGCTCGGTCTGATGAACGACAGGGAACACCGTGTCCAGCTTCTGGTGGACCGGGATGTGCTGAAGGGCGACTACATCGGGTGCCATCCGTGCATCAACACGTCCAGCCTTCGCATAAGACAGAAAGACATGTGGGAAAAAATTGTTCCGGCGCTGGAACACGAACCGGTCTTTGTGACATTGGAAGAACCACAGGAGTGAGCAGATATGAAAAAGAAAATGCAGATAAATAAGAAGAAAGAAGAACGGCGGGGAACGCAGGAAAAAATGTCGAAAGTGGAAAAGACGGCAAAGGCGGCAAACACGGGAAAGCAGACAAAAACGGAAAAATCGTCGAAAACGGCAAAACCGTCGAGACCGGAAAAACTGGATAAGCCGGCGGAGCGCGCAGATGCGGTCTGTCCTTACGCGAAAAAATGCGGCGGCTGCGACTATCAGGGCATGCCGTATGAGAAGCAGCTCAAAGAGAAACAGGCATATGTGCAGAAGCAGGTCGGAAACTTTTGCAAAGTGCTGCCGATTCTGGGGATGGACGAGCCGTATCATTACCGGAACAAGGTGCACGCTGTGTTTGATATTGAAAAAAAGCGTGGCAGCCGTCCCGGAGCCCGTGGAAACGGTAAAGCTGCAAATGGAAAGCAGGGAAACGGCAAAAACGGAAGATTTGCGGCAAAGCCGGCACCGGGTGGGATTATTTCGGGTGTATACAAAGCGGGAACGCATGAGGTCATCAATATCGATGCCTGTCAGATCGAGGATGAACTATCCAGTGCGATCATCCGTGACATCCGGGGGCTTTTGCATTCTTTTAAAATCAAGACATACGATGAGGACACCGGTTACGGTCTGCTGCGTCATGTGCTGGTGCGGCGCGGATTCCACAGTGGTGAGGTAATGGTTGTTCTGGTGCTTGGCTCGCCGGTGCTGCCGTCAAAGAATCATTTTGTGAAGGCACTGCGGGAACTTCACCCGGAGATTTCGACCGTGATCGTCAACGTAAATGATAAGCGTACCAGCATGGTGCTGGGCGACAAGGAGAGTGTGATCTATGGCAAGGGTTATATCGAGGATACGCTCTGCGGATGCACCTTCCGTATTTCACCGAAGTCATTTTACCAGGTCAATCCGGTGCAGACAGAGATCCTCTACGGAAAGGCCATTGCATATGCGGCGCTGACCGGAAATGAGACAGTTGTGGATGCGTACTGCGGCACCGGAACGATCGGCATTATTGCCGCAAAGTCTGCGAAGAAAGTGATCGGTGTGGAGTTAAACCGTGATGCGGTGCGTGATGCGGTGAAAAATGCGAAGTGCAACAACGTCAAAAATATCGATTTTTACAATGCGGATGCGGGACAGTTCATGGTGGAGATGGCAGAATACCGTGCGGATGCGAAGGCCGGAGAGAAGAACGGGGCAGACGAGGTGGATGTCGTATTCATGGATCCGCCGCGCGCCGGAAGTGACGAGGCGTTTCTCTCCTCTGTGGTGACGCTGGCACCGAAGCGTGTCGTCTACGTTTCCTGTAATCCGGAGACGCTGGCGCGGGATCTTTTGTATCTCACAAAGCATGGCTATCGGGCACAGGAGTGCCAGCCGGTCGATATGTTCCCATGGACGAAACATGTGGAGACGGTAGTTCTGATGCAGTATTGTGGAAAATAAGAAAAATAGGCATGTTAGACCACAAGATGTTGTGGTTTGAGGGCAAAAATTGGAGCAAAAAA
>JABLTO010013943.1_pt1 | contig 14205 bp, 14 predicted proteins | sample 7160091 | NCBI WGS metagenome assembly JABLTO01 (sample SAMN14651225, study PRJNA627086) | human gut metagenome | isolation source: feces | host: Homo sapiens
ATAAGACCCTCGTTGTGCTTGGTGAGAAAGCCCACGCTCCACTCGCCGCCGAAGGCGATGAGCTTGCGGCCCTTGAAGTCCTCGAGCACGCGGGAGCCCGAGCAGAGCATCAGGTCCTTCACGTCGCATGGGCACTCGCGGATCAGGCGCAGGTGCTCATAGGGGAGGCCGCTCATGCGCAGGTCGACGCCGTACTCGTTTTTCATGCGGTATTCGAACACGTCGAACTGCAGCGTGCCGACCACGCCGACGACCACGTCCTCAAAGCCGCTGTCGGGGATTTTGAAGATCTGGATGGCGCCCTCCTGCGCGATCTGCTCCACGCCCTTGACGAACTGCTTGCGCTTCATCGTGTCCTTGGGTGAGACGAGCATGAAGTGCTCGGGCTCGAACGTCGGGATGCCGGAGAAGCGGAACTTTTTGCCGGGCATCGTGATCGTGTCGCCGATCGAGAAGATACCGGGATCAAACACGCCGATGATGTCGCCCGCGTAGGCCTCGTCGACGATCTCGCGCTCGGCGGCCATCATCGTTTGCGGCTGGGAAAGGCGCATCTTGCGCCCCGACTGGACGTGGAAATACTCCGTGTCGCGCTCAAACCTGCCCGAGCAGATGCGCATGAACGCCAGACGATCGCGGTGGGCCTTGTTCATGTTGGCCTGAATTTTGAAAACAAAGGCGGAAAACTCGGGGGAGTAGACGTCCACCTCACCCGCGTCGCTTACGCGCGGCAGCGGCGGCGTGGTCATCTCTAAAAACGCGTTCAAAAACGGCTCGACGCCGAAGTTCGTGAGCGCGCTGCCGAAGAACACGGGGGAGAGCTTGCCGCAGCGCACGGCGTCCAGGTCAAAGTCGCGGCCCGCGCCGAGCAGCTCCACCTCGTCGGCGAGCGTGTCGCGGCGGGCCTGACCGATCAGGTCGACAAGCGCGGGATCGTCGAGCTCGATTTCCGTGATGCCCGCCTTTTTGGCGTGACCCGCATCGGTGAAGTGCAGGATGCAGCGCTTATCGCGGTCGTACACGCCGGCAAACTCCTTGCCGCAGCCGATCGGCCAGTTGACGGGATAGGTGTCGATGCCGAGCTCGCGCTCGACCTCCTCACAGAGCTCGAGCGGGTCGCGCGTCTCGCGGTCCATCTTATTGATAAAGGTAAAGATGGGGATATTGCGCAGAGCACAGACCTTGAAGAGCTTGCGCGTCTGCGGCTCGACGCCCTTTGCGCCGTCAATGACCATGACGGCGCTGTCCGCGGCCATCAGTGTGCGGTACGTGTCCTCGGAGAAGTCCTGATGTCCCGGCGTGTCGAGGATGTTGATGCAGTAGCCGCCGTGCTGGAACTGCATGACTGACGACGTGACGGAAATGCCGCGCTGCTTTTCGATTTCCATCCAGTCGGACTTCGCCGCGCGCTCGCGCTTGCCCTTGACCTCGCCCGCCTGGGCGATCGCCCCGCCGTAAAGCAGGAACTTTTCCGTCAGCGTGGTTTTACCGGCGTCCGGATGCGAAATGATCGCAAACGTCCGGCGGCGGGAGATCTCTTCCTGTAAAGTGGCCATGACTGCCTCCTGAAAAATACGATTTACCGGGCAAGTGTATCACAGCCCCCCGCATTTTGCAACAGAATCCTAAAATCTATGCTTGACAAAGCGAAAAATGTCTGGTATAGTACATCTTGTTCCGCGGGCGTAGCTCATCTGGTAGAGCGCCACCTTGCCAAGGTGGAGGTAGCGAGTTCGAGCCTCGTCGCCCGCTCCAAAAAATAAAGGCATGACGTAAGTCGTGCCTTTATTTTTTGACTCCAGCGGGCAGAGGGTCGAACAGGGCGCGAGCGAAGCGAGAAAACGCCCCAGTGGGGCGTTTGTCGCCCGCTGTGCGTGTCGCGGTGTGATAACACCGCGAGCGAGCCTCGTCGCCCGCTCCAAAAAAGAGGTCACAACGTATGTTGTGACCTCTTTTTTGGATTCCGGCAGGAAATTAAAATGCTCGGGCGAAGTGAATTCGCCCTCCGCCAAGGTTTTGCTGCGCAAAACGCTTGTACGGCGCAAAAGCGTTGTTTTTTGCTTCGGTAGGCCAAATAGATACGGGACATCCGAACTGGGTGTCCTGTTTTTTATAAGAACGTTCCCTGTCAATGCTTGAAAACAGGTTTTTAATTTGCTATGATACCTTCACACTTTCCATAGGGGGATAATTTGTGAAAAAAAGATTTGCTATATGCAGCACAATAGTTTTGCTGCTGCTTTTGTCAGCCTGCGGCGCACCGCAGACGTTGGACTTTTCCTACGCTCCGGAAGGAGAAGAACTTTCTTCTTTGATGGTGGAGACTTCACAAACTCACCGCGCAGAACTGGAGCACGTTCCCTCTGCGGCTGATTTTGCCGATGCGATTTCGGATGACCCCGCCTCGGCAGGGCTGCTGAGCGAGAGCGAGGTGGAGAGCCTTTTACGATGTCATGCCGCGATGGAGACGGTGTCGAAGGAACAGGCGCAGTCTGATGTTTCCCTGCTGTTCCGCACGCTGCAAAGCGCTTACGGCGCTTACGAATACTTTGGGCAGGAAAAGTTTGACGCAGCGGAGGACGCTGTGACACAATGGCTTTCCTCACAGGATGATGAGATCAAAGTTTCTGCGCTGGGAGAAAAACTGCAGGAATCTCTCGCATTCATGCTTGCGCACGACGCGCATGCCGTGATTTATGAACCGGCGGCGGAAGAGATCGAAGCGCAGGTGCGATATGAATACTTCTTTGCCGACGGCTTCTATTTTTCAAAGGATGTCAACGGCAGCTATTATATGGTGAATGACGGGGAGAGGTGGACATTGAGTAGCTTCTCCGATGAACATGTCAGCGTGCAGCCGACGCTTCTGCAAGACGGACGCATTGTTTATCAGCCGACGCTTTTTGCGCTGCGGAAGGACGCCGTGCAGAGCAGTGTCACACTGAAAAATTCTTCTGGAAAAGCGAAGATCTATCGCCTTGACTGGACGGAGAGTCAGCCGCTTGATGTTGACCTCGGCACGCTGGATTACCGCCTGATACAGGAAGACGGTCTTACCTATGTTTCCCTCCGCAGCTTTGTTTCCGGCACATATGATAATATGCTTGCACGCTATGCTCGGGAAGGGGCAAAAGCACGCGGGAGCAAAGCGGTGATCTATGACCTGCGCGGCAATGTTGGCGGCTCGGACAGTTGGCCGAGAAAGTGGATACAGAGTTTCCTCGGAACGCAGAACAGTATTGAGACCTCCATGCTGTATGCGCAGAAAAACAGCGCCCTTTTTGCTGCGGAAAACAGCGAGAGTCTGCTGCCGGAAGATGAGGGAACTTGCTTTGCCCGTGAAGTCCACGGGACCTGGTATGAAAATGATATTCCGATCATCGTGTTGGTTGACGATCATTGCGGCTCGTCCGGCGAGGGCGCGGTACAGCTTTTGAAAACGCTTGACAATGTGCTCATTGTCGGCAGCAACACGGCGGGATACCAGCTCTGCGGAAATATCAGCACCTTTACATTGCCATATACCGGCATCGGTGTGCGCTTTGGGTCAACGCTTTTCCTCTATGGGGACGGAGAAAATGTCGATCACAGGGGCTATGCTCCGGATGTTTGGTGTGATCCGCAGGATGCGCTTGCTTCAGTGCTGGCACTGCTGAAAGAACAGGGGGTCGTCAGTGCAGATGCTTGCGAAACCGTGAGAGAAAAAATAGTGAAATGATGAATTTTTCGCTCATACAGGCAGAGCGGCAGCGGGTAATAGAAGCAACTCAAATCGTATAGCACCCACACTTGGCAGGCATTCGATTCCGCAGGCTGCGCAGATCTTCAAACTGCAAACTGCCAATGTCGGGGGTCGAGGGGAATTCCCCTCGCGTTCGCTTGGGGGGTACAAGGGGGCATTCTCTCACGCGAGAGAATGCCCCCTCTTCTGCGCGGCCACAGGGGGAGAACCTCAGCGTCCCCCTTGCGCAGCAAGCCCCTTTCATGCTATGATATTTTCACAGAAAAAGAGAAAGTGAGGAGATCATCATGACTCTCGATGAAGCGATCAAGTCCCTGATGGCTTTGCAGGCCAAGCTCGCGGCCTACGGCCACGCGATGGGCCTGCTCTTTTACGACGGCGCGACCACCGCGCCCAAGGGCACGGCGGCGAACCGCGGCCAGACCATGAGTATTTTGAGCGAGGAGCACTACAAGCTTACGACTGGCGGGGAGACCGTCGCGCTGCTCGAATTCCTCGACGCGCACAAGTCCGGGCTCAACGAAAAGCAGCAGCGCATGGTGTTTTTGCTCATCAAGGACATCCGCAATATGCAGAAGATCCCGATGGACGAGTACGTCGCCTACCAGCAGCTGCTTGTCGAGGCCGACGACGTCTGGCACCGCGCGAAGGAGACGAGCGACTTTGCTCTCTTCGAGCCGGTGCTTGAAAAGATCTTCGAGACGAACATCCGCTTTGCACACTACTGCGCACCGGAAAAGGACCCCTATGACTACTGGCTCAGCGAGTATGAGGATGGGCTGACGATGGCGCAGTGCGACGAATTCTTCGCCACGCTGCGCGAGCACATCGTGCCGCTCCTGAAAAAAATCAAAGAAAAGCCGCAGGTCGACGATGCGATGCTGCACGGCCATTTTCCCGAGGAGAAGCAGGCGCAGCTTTCCGACTACCTGATGCGCACGATGGGCCTCGATTTGGACCATGTCGGCCTGTCCACGACCGAGCATCCGTTTACGACGTCGCTCGGTTCGCACTTTGACGAGCGCATCACGACGCACTATTTGGAGGAGAATTTTGCCTCATCGATGTTCTCCGTTATCCACGAGGGCGGCCACGCGCTCTATGACACCGGCAGCGCGGATGATCTCGCCTATACGGTGCTCGACGGCGGTGTCTCCATGGGCATCCACGAGAGCCAGAGCCGTTTCTATGAAAATCTGCTCGGCCGCTCGCGCGCCTTCACGGACTTCGTGTTCCCGAAGCTCTGCGAGTTGTTCCCCGAGCTGAGCGGCCACACGGCGGAGGAATTCTACCGCGCCATCAATAAGGCGGAGCCGTCCCTCATCCGCACCGAGGCCGACGAGGTCACCTACAGCCTGCACGTCATGGTGCGCTACGAGCTCGAAAAGCGCGTGATGCACGGCGAGCTCAAGGTACACGACCTGCCGGGCAAGTGGAACCGCCTTTACAAGGAATACCTCGGCGTCGACGTGCCGGACGACAAACACGGCGTGCTACAGGACAGCCATTGGTCGGGCGGCAGCATCGGCTATTTCCCGTCCTACGCGCTCGGCAGCGCCTACGGCGCACAGCTGCTTCGCAAGATGAAAGAGACGGTCGATGTGGACGAGTGCCTCAAGACCGGCAATTTTGCGCCCATCAATGCGTGGAACCGCGAGCATATCTGGCAGTACGGCTGCCTCAAAAAGCCCGGCGCGCTCTTGGAGCAGGCGCTTGGCGAAAAGTTCGACCCGACGGTCTACACGCAGTACCTTGAGGAAAAGTACGGCGAAATTTACGGTTTGTAAGAGCGGAATAGCATCAAAAAGGCGGTATCCGACCGGATATCGCCTTTTTGTGCGTGAAACGTGGAAAGTCCATTGCATTGTAACCGCATTTCCGATACAATGGGCGGAGAGAAGCGGGTAACGAGCGGAGGAGAGACCGCACGCCCGCAATGAGAGATGGGAGAGCAAAAATGAATACTGCGCTGTATGAGACCTACGTTCAGATTTTGCATGAGGAGCTTGTACCCGCGATGGGCTGCACTGAGCCCATCGCCGTCGCCTACGCGGGTGCGCTTGCGCGCCAAACGCTCGGGACACTTCCCGAGCGCATCGAGCTGACCGTGAGCGGCAATATCATCAAAAACGTCAAGAGCGTCATCGTGCCGCACACCGGCGGGCGAAAGGGCCTTCCCGTCGCGGTCGCGGCGGGTGTACGCGTCGGCGACGCCGACGCGCAGTTAGAGGTGCTGGCGAATGTGACGGAGGACCAGATGCCGCTGCTGGACGAGTACCTTTCCGCGGCGGAGATCACGGTGAGCAAATCGCCGCTGCGCTGCCCATTCGACATTCAGGTGCGTGTTTTCGCAGGCGGGGATACGGCCTTCGTCCAGATCGTCGGCAGCCACACAAACGTCGTGCGCATCGAGAAAAACGGCGAAGTGCTGCTCAACAAGCCCTTTTCCGAGGAGGCGGCCCAGCCGCCCGAGAGCCGCAGGAGCCTGACGGTCGAGGACATTATCGCCTTTGCCGACGAGGTCGATTTAGACGACGTCCGCGCGCCCATCGCGCGCCAGATCGAATATAACACGGCCATCGCTGAGGCAGGATTGACAGGGCAGTACGGCGCGGCCATCGGAAAAATCTTGCTCGATTCCTATGGCGACAGCGTGCAGAACCGCGCCAAGGCCTGGGCTGCCGCGGGCTCGGACGCGCGCATGAACGGCTGCGAAAAGCCTGTTGTCATCAACTCTGGCAGCGGCAATCAGGGCATGACGGCTTCGCTGCCCGTCATTGTCTACGCGCGCGAGCTGAAAGCGAGCGAGGAGCAGCTCTACCGCGCGCTCGTCGTGTCGAATCTTGTCACCATCCATCTGAAAACGGGCATCGGCAGCCTTTCCGCCTACTGCGGTGCGACCAGCGCGGGCGCAGGGGCCGGGGCCGGCATCTGCTATCTGTACGGCGGGCGCTATGATGAGATCGCCCACACGGTCGTCAACGCGCTCGCCATCAACTCCGGTATGCTCTGCGACGGGGCGAAGGCGAGCTGCGCGGCGAAGATCGCTTCAGCGGTCGAGGCGGGGCTGCTCGGCATGCAGATGTACCGGCACGACAGCCAGTTCTACGGCGGCGACGGCATCGTCGTCAAGGGCGTGGAGAACACCATCCGCGCCGTCAGCAGCATCGCGCGCGACGGCATGCGCGAGACCGACAACGAGATCATCCGCCTGATGATCGGGGAGGAAACTGTCAAATGAAGATGCTTGTCACAGGCTTCACGCCGTTCGGCGGGGAGCAGATCAACCCCTCGTGGGAGGCGGTACGCCGGCTTCCCAACCGCATCGGGAGAGCAGAGCTCATCAAGCATGAAATTCCGATGGAGTTTGACGCCTCCGGTGCTGCGCTGCACAAGCTTTTGACGGAGCTGCGTCCCGACGCGGTGCTCTGCGTCGGCCAGTACGGCGGCGCAAATTGCATACGCGTCGAGCGCGTGGCCATCAACCTGCGCGACGCACGTATCGCCGACAACGCGGGTAAGCAGCCGACGGACGAGCCGGTCGTGGCCGGAGGTCCGGATGCCTATTTTGCGACGATCCCGACGCGGGAGATCGTCGACGCCCTGCGTGAGCAGGGGATTCCCGCTCAGCTCTCGTACTCCGCGGGCACGTTCGTGTGCAACGATCTCCTTTACTGCGCCCTGCACGAGAGCGAGCGGAGCAATCCAGCCCCGCGCTGCGGCTTTGTCCACGTCCCTTACCTGCCCGAGCAGACCAAGGACGGCAACGCGCCGAGCATGGGTTTGGAAATGATGGTCAAAGCGCTGCATATTGCGGTGGAAGCGATCGCAGAGGAAGAGAAGCAGTGAACTGAAAATAAGAAAGCCCGCGGCAAATCGCCGCGGGCTTTTGCTATTTATACTGTTGCAGGCTTGGGGAAATCATTCCTACTTGCTCTCTGAAACCGGGACCTAAACGATTTTGCAAGCAGCTCTCAGAGCGTCTGTTTCCGTCCAGCACCTCAAAGCCTGTCTACAAGATGCCGGACTACACCTACGTCCACAAGGAACTCCAGCGCAGCGGTGTTACGCTGAACCTGCTGCGGCTGGAATACTGCGACCAGTGCCGGACGGCGGGCGAGATTCCATACCAATCAACCCAGTTCAACAAGTACTATGCCGACCATCTGGCAAAGGTCAACGTTACCATGCACCTGAACCACAAGCCCGGTGAGGTTATGCAGGTGGACTGGGCCGGCGATACTGCCGCTGTTATTGACACAGACACCGGTGAAATGATCCCAGCCTATGTGTTCGTGGCAACCCTGCCATACAGCGGCTACAGCTATGTAGAAGCCTTTTTCTCCATGAACCAGGAGTCATGGACCGCTGCCCATGTGAATGCCTACAAATACTTCGGCGGTGTCACCCGGATCATCCAGTGCGACAACCTGAAAACCGGCGTGCAAAAGCATGGGAAGGATGAGGTCGTTCTCAACAAATCGTATGAGAAAGATTTGATTGCCGTTGCAGAACGGCTCAATAAAATCATGGAGGACATAGATAATGTCAGCGAAGAATCTTGATAAAAAGAACAGATGGCGCAGTGTTACGGTTGCTTTCAGAGTTTCACCAGAAGAAGCGTACCGCCTTAACATGGTGGCAAAAACTTCTGGACTTACGAAGCAGGATTACATTTTGAAGCAACTGCTCAAAGAAGAAGTCATTGTTCATCCGAATTGCAGAGTGCAAAAAATCCTCAGTCAATATCTTACAGAACTGACCGAGGAACTAAAGCGAATACAGCGGATTGAACAGGATGATGACATTTTGAAAAATATAATTTACCTTGTCGAGTTGATAGCTCACATGGGAATATCTTGATTGGAGGTCAATAAATGATGTACAGATTTGAAGATGAAAAATATTGTGTGTGGAAGTTACCACAAGATGAGCGTTACTGCTATAACTGCTCGCTTGGCAACTTCGGATTGGACCGCCGCAACAATCCGATTCATTACTCAGACACCGAGGATGATGAAGAATAAAGGAAATGCTCTGACGATTGGTTTCGTCAGAGCATTTCTTGTTTTCTCTGAAAATAAGTTGCGTCAAATTCGCGTCAAAAGGCGATTTTGATAGCATCGAAATCCGCAAAAGCCTTGTATTGCAAGGCTTTTTCTGGCTTCTGCAATCATTCCCACTCGCTCCCCGCAAGCCTATTCTAAACAGGTTTGCTTATGGGATTTAGCACAGACTATTTGTATTGCTTTCATTATTCAGGTAGCATGGGCTATCTGATTTTTTGTTGCCATTGTGTTGCCACACATTCTACAACTTTTCTTCATCGGAAGCTAGAGAGCGTTTCAACATTGCTAACTCTTGTGTTTTTTCTAAATAAGCACTTTCTAATTCTGATAGTTTTGCTTTAGTATTATCATATTGATATTGAATATTTTCTGGAAGTTCAACTCCTTGTCTCTGATATTTGTTTTCAATATCAGAGACAATTTTTTGACGCCGTGATATTCTGTTCTGAATTTTTTCAAGCGTTTCTTCTACTCGGGCGATCCGCTCGGACAAAGATAATTCTAACCTTTTCTTCCTGCTTTCTCTCTTTTTATCAGCATTTTCAAGACCTATTACTTCAGCTATGGCACTTTTATCAATTGGTACCTCATTCATTTTGTTATATGTATTTATGAAGCTGTTCATGGAATACATATGAAATTCTTGCCCTGTTTCCGATGTAAATTCTCGTCTAAGTTCTATTCTTGGACCAATAGTCTTACCTTTGACGATATTCCACCAATCTTCTTTCTGGTCGTGTGTCACATAAACGATTCCTACAGATCGTTCTTTAGCATATTGAAGTATCTGCTTCCATATAATTAAGTCTCCATATGCGTTATTATCGTCAAGTTGATCTTTACGCTTTTTATCATCCATATATCCAGGAGGAATAGATTTTTCATATCTTTCTTTTCCCTCCTTTTTAATAGCGTCTATTTCATCCTGGCTAAGTTTTGCACCAACTTTCCCCTCGAAGATTGTCAATATTTTATCTAATATTTCGTCGGCTTCAACGTTTAAAACTAATAGGTTCCTATCTTTATTGCTATCCAACCATTTAAAGAGGTATCTTTTGAGGTCTGAAATCTCATCGTCACTTGAAGTGAGACGCAAAGTATCAATCGCCTTATTAGTAAACGCATCTATCTCTTTTTTAAACTGGTCATATCTTTGAACGGTTTCATAGATAACTTCACAGCGTTTACGCATATATTCGTATGCTACTTGATACGGAATCCAAACTCTATCCCTAAAGCTCTGAAATGCATCAAGTAAAGAATTTCTAGTCTTAGCAGAATATCTATACAAATTTAATAGCACATTTGTATCAAACACAAATATTGCTTTTTCCCACAGCTCCTGCTTTTCTTTACTTGATGGCTCTATATATTCCTTAATTGCACTTCTCATATCTTCTCCCTATCAATATATTGCCAGGAATTCTAACCCCAGATAATCTTCCTCAATATCAATACTCTCGAATTCTTGCTTTTTTGTTGATGTTATTTGCTTTCTCAAAGCGCGATTAAGTCCAAGGAAATCTTTATATATGTCAAACACAGGGAGTGGCGTATCCTTGTAGTACTTTCGGGATTCTAATTTTGCTAATATAGTGAGTTCTTTTCCTTCATAATCCTCTAAATCATTATAATCAATTAGCAAATTATCGGGCGAAACTTTTCCAATTCCCAGCCAATAATCACATTCGCTACCCAACTCACAGAAAATGGGAATTCGCATCTTAGAGTTAGAAAAGACCGCATTGAGCAATCCTCTTTCCGCAGTCCCATTACATTCTATCCCATTTAAAATATATGGTTTGTATTCATCAATTAAATGTATCATATCAAACTGCTCTGGGACATAAATTTCACCCGTAACGCGGATGATTGAAGAAATTCTAACATCTTTTATTGAGGTGCTTTGACCGTCACCTGCAAAATCAAAATAATCATCTCTCTGCTGCAAAATCTCTTCAAATTTGGCGCATTCCAACAAATAATTAGATGCTTTATTATCGTTGTCAACTTTTTCAGCACTTTCCCAGTCAGCTGCATGTCCAAGGATGAGCGTTGAATACTGATCCACCTTTTTTTTATTATAATATATTAGATTTCCAAACATAGGCATGCCTCCATACATATCTATAGAACTATCTCGGTCCTAAAAACTTATCACCATTCAAATGAATCATGTGATCTGGCATATCGGCGATCCAAACCTCTGTTTCCCACGCAAGAGATTCCGAGAATTGCTTGAATGTCTTAAAGTCCAGAAATGCCGTAACATATATCTTCCCGGATGTAACGCCAGTTGTCATTTCCTCGATTTCTTTGATACGCTTAGGCTCCATCGGTCCAACGGATGTAACCGATTCGATAAAGTATAGCCAATCCTTGTCTTCAGAGTAGAGGACAACATCGGGCATCTTGTCATGCAGCGTTATTTCAAAGCCCAAAGCACGGAGCTTGTCCACGTTCTTAACCAAGTCTTTCTCTGTGGTATCACCGACATACAGGCACTCGGAGTTAGGTGCGAAACGGGGCGCAAATTCCTCGATAATTGCTTTTTGCAGTTGGTTGTGCTTGCCCGGCGAAAATGTGAAGTCTTCACCATTAATTTTTACAGGCATTTTTCTCATTGTCCGTTTAGAGGCATAGAGATCAACAAGTGAGTCGTGGTTCTCCATAAAACACGCTAAACATCTCTCCCAGTCTGCAGTACCGAAGTTCTGAATCAAGTGAAGCATCTCATCCGTTAAGCGATACCGATAGTTGGGGCTGTTGGTTGCCTTTCCGTTATCCTCAATGAACGCTGCATTTCTGAAATGGTGCATGGCTTGTTTGCGGAAGGTTTCACGACTATTCTCTGCATAGGTTGTTCCGTAATTGCTGTTTGCGAACGCAATGACATCGTGAATCCGAATCCAATTATTTGCGGCAGAACTCCATGACTGTTCTTCTGTCAGATTAGCCATTGCAAGCAATACACAGCAGCACATACCGTTTTGCTGTTTCGCTGGGACTTTCAGTGAACTCAAAATTTCTTTTGCTTCATCTAATTTACTCATATATAGCTCCTCAAAATATTGTCGCAGGCTGCTTCCGACATGTCTCTAACATGAATCAGTTCTTTTCCCATCGCTTCAATCGTATTCATAGGTGGAACTGGCATGGAATTGATTTCGGTGGAGTTCACCTGTGTAGATCCGTTCAAGATGCGATAGTAGTTGTCATACAACGTAGAATTGAATAGCACATAAAGCCCATAGACAACACACTCCGATAACTCGCGGAGTCCGCTGATAAAATTGATTTTATTCTGCGTGCTGATCTCCGCATATTCAGGATGCTTTTTTGCTAAGTACACACCACACTGCAGACGGCGGTGTTCCTCTTTTGCTGTAAAACGCTTCACGAACAAGTAGTTGGTGTTCTCCTGTAGAAGTCCGCGTTGTTCAGTAACGATGTACTCATGCTCTTTTCCGACCGGAAATACTACCTTTCCATTCTGGATATGCTGTGAATAAAACAGTGGGACTGCGTCATCTTCAGCAGAATCTCGTAATGCTTCACGATTCCGGAAATCAACCGTTAACCCTGTTTTCATTTTTAACCCAATGTCCGGGAGCGTATCTGTCCATCGGTTCAGTTCATTCAGAGTTTGGACTTCCTCGGTGTTCGTCACCAGATAGACATAGGACTCATCACCATTTACTACTGTAGAATAAGGAGCTTCAAAAACAGTTCTATTAGAGAAGTCAGCGTTACTCTGTGTAGTCGTAATAGTAATTGTATTTGGCTTGCTCTGCGTTCTTTTTGCTTTGATGATGATAGTTTCCTGTAAGACACTTTCTTTCTCAAACACTTTATCCCGGCTGACAAATAAATGGATATGCTCTAATACGCCTTCTTCAAAGAAACGTTTTCGGAATTGCTTAAAGTAAGCACCTGATGTCCATGAGCGAGGAATGATATACACCATCTCTCCGCCCGCTTTGAGATCGAACATGCTCATAGCCGCAAACAAAAAGTATAGGTTAGGTGCACCGTAACATAAATCTGGCATTGCGGTTGCTTCTGGCGCATCTTTGGCAATTTTCATATAAGGCGGATTGCCAATAACCATATCGAACTTATCTGCATCCGGACTTGCACCCAGCATACCATTGTATTCAAGCATTTGACTGAGAATGTAATTATCAGTTACAATTCTGAAAGAAACATCTTTCGTTGTATGGCTGCACACCCACTCCAAATTTGAACGCAACAAGTCCACAATATTGGCATCATTTTCGTAGCAGACCAACTCTATGGTGTCAATCTCAGTATTTGACTCCAGTCGTTCAAGGAGTGCAACCGAAAGAATTCCTGAGCCAGCACCCGGGTCGAGGATGCTGAGAGAAGTGTGACCTTCAGGAATCGAAAAAAGCCCTGCCATAAAAACGGCAGTTTCTTTGCTTGTGAAAAACTGCCCATATTTCTTTCTTTTGGACTTTGGCATGTGGTCAATATACTCGACCGTAGCTGCACAAACATGGTCAATCATTTTCATCATTTATAAACTCCACTATGTCGCCAATACCGCAATCTAATGCAGCGCAAATCTTATACAAACTCTCCATTGATATAGCTTCGTTTTTTCCCATCTTGGCAAGCACATTGAAGCTGATACCGGAGGCATCTTTCAAATCTGTCCGGTTCATTTTCTTGTCGATCAACAGCTTCCAGAGCTTATCGTAGGAAATAGGCATCGCAATTCTCCGTTCCAAATTTAGACTGATTATACTATAGCACAAAACGACGATGTTCGCAAGATAATCTCCTCAGAACGTGAGATGTTCTTTGCAAAGAAAAAAGTCGCCCGCAGGAGCATCCAAACTCCTGCGGACGGCTGTGGCTGATATGAGCTTATACTCGTCCTCTCAACCCATTCTTCTTAGCAAGCTCACTTGCCGCGTGACGGCGCTCGTCGGAATACGGTGCGGTCAGGCGAACGGCAAATCGTCTGCGGTCAATCTCAAAGGTCAGACCGCCCTGTTCGTCATCGTCGGTCTGCCTGCACAGGTTGGGATACTCTGCCGCGTACTGTGTCAGCCGCTTTTTGAGCGCGGTATTGTGCGTCTGGATTTCGACGGTTTTGCTGGCTTCGTCAAAATAGATGCAGGTCGTTTTCTGCCGCTTGCTCAGTCCAGTTTTCATATTGCCTCCATTTCTGCCTGTTCTACGAAAACGGGCGCATTTTCAAGTTTTTTTCTCGGCTCTACACCCGCAAAAACAGGCTGATTTTTGAATGGGGAGCGCCCAGACAATACGCTGCTCGATCTGGACGCTCCCATTCGATAAAATCCGTTTTTCTCAGCTCAACACGACATCAGCGGGCATCGTCCCGCATTGCCGCTTTTTCTCTGC
>JABLTO010084549.1_pt1 | contig 14177 bp, 10 predicted proteins | sample 7160091 | NCBI WGS metagenome assembly JABLTO01 (sample SAMN14651225, study PRJNA627086) | human gut metagenome | isolation source: feces | host: Homo sapiens
CATTAGCGCATTGACAGATTCACCAGAAAGATTCATGTATGTTTGCGGTTTTAATAAGATCACATCTTCCCCACGATATTTAAATTTAGTGTATAAACCTTTAAATTTACTCAAATCAATATTTACATTCAATTTTTCTGCCAATTTATCAATAACCATAAATCCACAATTATGTCGAGTTCCCTCGTACTCTTTACCAGGGTTCCCTAATCCTACAATCAACTTCATTTATTTCTCCTTTACTTTGCTAAAATAACAATAGTTTTAGGCCCAATTTGATCATCTACAAGGTTACCATAGAGACATTGATAATCCTTTTCCTGATAATCAAAAGTAAAATTAGATGGATTAATATAAATCTTAAATTCTTTATATTCACCACTATCTTGTTTGAGAGTATATTTTAACATCTTATAATCAATATTTTCAACTAAAACATTTTTTTCTATTTTCTCTCTAGTATCATAGCGAAAACACTCATTATCTTTTCGCAATTTAATAATTTTTTTAATATCATCGATATCATCTTTATAAATATCTCTAAAATCCCAGTTTAAAGAATTGATCATATCTGGCGAATTATACGAGTTATAAATCCTATCTTTAGTACGATAAAACTCCTGACCAGCATGGATAAATGGAATTCCCTGAGATAATAATGTCATAATCGTTAAATTTTTTTGTCGATTTAAAATACCCTTTAACCCTTCTTCAACATTAGAAATATATAACTTGTCAAAAACTGTCGCATTATCATGACACTCTACATAATTAATTGACTGATCTGGTCTTGAATATCGATTTAATCCTGAAATTACGTTTTTAGCATGTTCTGTTTCATAAAGATTACCAGTAACAAATCCTTTATTTACCAAGACAAAATCACCACTACCACCTTTGATAGTTTCCCTAAATTCATCATTAAAAAAACTAATATTTAACAGTTTAGCATGATTATCCTGCATTGCTTTCTTTTCATCAGGTAAATTTGTCGGCATATTCCAGCCTTCACCATATATAATAAATGATTTATCATAATTTGAACATGTTTCATACACTTTATTAATGGTAGTAATATCGATTATCCCCATCAAATCAAAACGAAAACCATCGACACCATAAAACTGCTGCCAACGCTTTGACATATCAAGAATATATTTTCTAACCATATGTTCTCGACTATTTAAATCATTGCCACACCAGGAACCATTAGATAACGTTCCATCAGAATTTTTTCTAAAATAATATCCTGGTACCAATCTTTCAAAAGCACTAGCATTTACATCATACATATGATTATAAACAACATCCATGACGACTCTTATACCTCTAGAATGTAATTTGGAAATCATTTCTTTACATTCTACAACACGGCTATACCCATCATCTGGATCGCTACAATAACTTCCTTCAGGAACATTATACTGAGCTGGATCATAACCCCAATTATATAATAATTCAGGATTATTTTCATCAACCGTTGCAAAGTCATATATTGGCATTAATTGTAAATGCGTGATCCCTAATTCAACTAAATAATCTAATCCCGCACTATTACCATATTTTGTCTTTAAACCCTCTTCACAAATCCCCTTAAATTTCCCCTTATGAAGACTTAAACTATTTTCATACATCGTATAATCACGAACACTTGCTTCATAAATAATAGCATCCGTCTTTTTAACTAACGGTGTTAAACAATCACGCTTTATATCTATATTGATCTTATTTAAATCAATTATTATACTACTTCGTCCATTGGCAGATGAACTATATGCATACGGATCTAAAGCCTGACAAAAACTTTCATGATGTCTAACTAAATACACATACTGACAGTTATCAAAATCACCTGTAACCTTTGCATAAAAAATACCGTTATCTACTCTTTGCATTTCATAAGTATAAGTATTATCATACTTAGTAATTGAAACCTTCATTTGCAAAGCCGTTGGCGCCCATACTTTAAACGTCGTATATCCAGAACGATAATGACTTCCTAAATCATCACCATCATAATAATTTTGTTTCAAAAAATCGTGATCACTAATAAGTTTAGTATACTGTAAAGTTTCTGTTAATCCATATGCATCAACAACTTGATAAACATGACAAAAATCTATTTCAACATCATCGAAATAGTAATGAGTAAACTGACTTTCTACATACTTACCGGAAATCTTTATTTCCGTTAAATCATTATTAGTTAAATCACGTAAATAAAATCGTGGGCTATTTCCATCATAGTATTTTTTTAAAAGTAAAACTTCAATTTTTTTCAAAGCTACCATTTGTGCAATCATTCTAACAGCACTTTTTTCCATAATTTCACCCCATTTTCTATCTCATTATAGCTTATCTTTTTAACTAAGGCAATGCAATAAAAGTCAGTTATTTTTTATTTTTTTAATATTATTCCATTACTCAAATTAGATTATACATTTTTATCTTTAACAATAAAAAAACTGTTAGCCAAAATAACTAACAGTTAGTTTTTGAGATTAGCATTATTTTTTTAAATTATTGATCAATAATTTAATATTATTATTTATTGCTATTGTATCAGGGTGTTCTTGACCGAGAATCTTTTGAGCTATTTTTAATGCTTTTTGATAATTTTCCAAAGCTTCTTGATTTTTTCCCTGTTTTGAATATATATATCCTAAATTATTATAACACATTGCAGTTATAGAATGTTCTTGACCGAGAATCTTTTGAGCTACTTTTAATGCTTTTAAATAATTTTTCAAAGCTTCTTGATATTTGCCCTGTTTTGAATATACACATCCTAAATTATTGTAATCTCTAGCAATTGTTGAATCTTCTTGCCCTGGAATTTTTTCGTCTATTTTCAGTGCTTTTTGATAATTTACTAGGGCTTCTTGATATTTTCCCTGTTTTGAATATATATATCCTAAATTATTATAGCCTGTTGCAATAGTAGAATGTTCTTGACCAAGAATCTTTTCACCCATTTTTAATGCTTTTTGGCAATTTTCTAATGCTTCTTGATATTTTCCTTGTTTTGAATATGTACATCCTAAATTATTATAAATTTTGGCAATTGTAAGATGCTCCTGTCCGAGAATTTTTGTAGCTATTTTTAATGCTTTTTGATAGTTTTCTAATGATTTATCATATTGTCCTAAATCATCATAAACATCACCAAGCGTATTATAAACATCACTTAAAAAAATCAAATCTTTTAAAGAATCTTTTAGTTCATCAATGATATTAAGAACTTTTTTTATAATTTTCATAATATCTAAATGATACACATTTGATAAATACGGATATATTTCATTCCAGCTATCTAAAAAATCTACTAAATATTTTAATGAAATGACTGATGATTTATAATTATCTATCCCAAAAGCTTTTATTTCATGATAAATCTCCAATAATCTTTCCCTAGCTACAACAATATCTCCTGTATATATATTAGAATTATTGTCCTGCTTATCGTCATTTTCGAACTTAAAATTTGCTTGATAGCCGAAAAAAGAATATAAATCCGGAGCATTTTGTGATAAATAAACCGCAAAATACGATGACATTCCAAATATAAAAATACAATCCAAATCTACTAATTCATCTCTTAAATGATTTAGTTCCTGGCAAAACTCAATTTCATGGCCTGTTTTAGCAACAGTCTGTAAATTATATAAAATAAATATTTTATCATCAGGAGCCTGCTCTTTCCAGTTCTTAAAAAAACTAATTTTAAAAACTTCATTATCCCAATTAATTAAACTAGCGTTTTTTGATGAAACAATATTTGAACCAAAATATTGTTTTATTTCATCTACGATTTTATCCTGTTCTTTTGCTTCAGCACGAAAAAGAAATAAACCGTGCTTTGTATCCTTTAAAGCAAGACAAAGCATTTCTAATTCTTCAATATTATTATTCATCTATTCTTCCTGTTTCTATTAACCATTCTTCAACTAAAGGATGCAGATCACACCATCTTGTTGCATTATATTCCATTACTGCACCTGTTTGTAATAATTTCTTTATTGATGGTTCACCAAGTCGAGATTTATTACCTTTATAAATAGTTTGTAATTCTGGAATATCTTCAGAAGTATAACGACCATTGATATCTGATTTTAATTCATTTAAAGCATATTGACCGTCATCCATCGAAATTTTATCAGCTTTTTTTACTCTTGCTCTTAGTGTTGCTTTACGAATACATCTAAATAAGTCTCTTATATTACCACCTGTTTTTTCAATCAACTTCTCAAGTACATTCGCTTCAAATAAATTTAAATCCATTCTTTTATCAACGATATCTTTCATCGCTTGAGGTCCTTCAGGAAAAGGTTCATATTTTTTCCCAGTCCACTTTTTTTGTTTGATCATTGGTAATTTACTTGGTGAAGGAAACCAGGCTTGAATATCGTTATATTCAGGGGAATAGCTTAAAGCAATTGGAAAACTTACAATAAAATGTATCGGTAAATCTGAAAACTTCATTCCATTTTCATAAAAAACTTTTTTAGCTGCTTCAAGTGACATTTTGTCAGTTCCATCTAATATAACTACAGGAATATTTTTTTCATTTGTAAGCTGTTTAGAAATACAATTTACAACATCAATAATCTGATTAACCAATTCACTGCTTCGTGGTTCTATTTTTTGCCTAATTATTTGTTTTGTTTCCTCAGAAGTTTTTAAAATTCCTTTGATTTTACTTAACAAACTTAACACGATTGCCTTAACTTCAATACCAGCTTCAGCTTCAACACTCAATTGTGAAGATTCTGTAACCGTCTCTTCAATTTCATAAATCGCATTCCAATAGCTGCTTATTCTTTTATAAATATTATCTGATATTTCAACATTTTTAGAAACTTTATTTAAAATTTTTTCAAGAATCAAAAATAAAATATCTGTATATACTGCATCTTTTATATCTATCTCTTTCTCACCTTCAATAAATGTTACTAAAAAGTCTTCCGTTTCTAACCTTTCTTCTAAGCGCCTCAATTCTGTAGATTTTCCAGATCCTGTATGACCGATAAACAATTTATGAATATAAGCGCTAGTACAGTCAGTTAATTCAATCAATATTTCATCAACAACATTTGAATACGCAACTCCATACCTTACCAAAGAAGTATCAACATAAAATTCATTCATATCTTTCCTAGTTTCTAATGGTTCTGGCATAAATGCATTTTGAACTTGTGATAAATTAAATGCTCTTTCCATTTTATCCCCTTCTTTCAATTAACATGTATCATAATTATAACATTTTATTAATTTAATTGTATCCTTTTTATCCTATTCTATAAAAAAGCTGTCAGCTAAAATCTTAGCCAACAGCTCAAATTTTTATATTTTTAAAATTTTACTTTATCTAAATGCCAAATATCATCAACATATTCTTGAATAGTACGATCAGAAGAGAAGAACCCACTCTTAGCAATATTAATTAAACAAACTTTTGCCCAGTGAGAGCGATCTTGATATAGATCTCTTACTTTTGCTTGTGCATTGCAATATGCATCATAATCAGCTAATACGAAATATTCATCATTTTTGTTCATTAATTCTTCGAAAATAACTCTAAATTCTTCTCGGTTTGCAATAAATGTGCCATCCATCAAACTATCAATAACACGTTTTAATTGCGGATTATTATTATAAATATCCCAAGCATTATAAGTACCACTATTTTGTAGATCTTTGACTTCATGATCCTTCATACCAAAGATAATGCAGTTTTCATCACCAACACGTTGTGAAATTTCAACGTTTGCACCATCTAAAGTACCAAGCGTAATAGCACCGTTCATCATGAACTTCATATTACCTGTTCCACTTGCCTCTTTACCAGCCGTAGAGATTTGTTCAGAAACATCAGCAGCTGGCATGATCTTTTCAGCTAAAGTTACCCCATAATTTTCCAAGAAAACTACTTTTAAATATTTATTTGTTTCTGGATCATTATTTACAATTTCACCAACACTATTAATTAATTTAATTACTTTTTTAGCAAAATAATATCCACTTGCCGCTTTAGCTCCAAAAATGAATGTTCTTGGTTCAATTCGATAATCTGGATTATCCTTCATTCTAAAATATAAATCAATAATGTGTAGTACATTTAATAATTGACGTTTATATGCATGAAGACGTTTTACTTGAATATCAAAAATGCTATCAACATCAACTTTAATTCCGTTATGTTCTAAAATATAATCAGCTAAAATTTGTTTTCTTTCACGTTTTACTTCTAAGAAACGATCTTGTAAAACTGTATCGTCAACATGATCCATTAAATTTTCTAACTTATCAGGATCTTTGATCCAGTCGTCACCAATATATTCATTAATTAATGAAGCAAGTTCTGGATTACAATATGCTAGCCAGCGACGATGTGTTACACCATTAGTTTTATTATTAAATTTATTTGGATATAAAACTGCAAAATCTTTTAATTCACGCTGAACTAAAATATCAGAGTGTAACTTAGCTACCCCATTGACACTAAAACTTCCCACAATAGCAAGACGAGCCATATATACTGTACCATCTCTTAGAATCATAACACGATTCAACAATTCTTCATCACGATTACTTACCATCTTTACATAACCAATAAAACGACGATGAATTTCTTCAATGATCTGGTAAATACGTGGTAATAATGACTGCATTAAATCAATTGGCCATGTTTCCAAAGCTTCAGCTAAAATAGTATGATTTGTATAAGCAAAGGTTTGAGTTGTAATATCCCAAGCCTCATCCCATTCATAGCCTTTTTCATCAATTAGAATTCTCATCAATTCTGGAATTGCAAGTACTGGATGAGTATCATTCAATTGAATAACATTTTTTTCATGGAAATTATTCATATTTGGATAAACTCTTAAATGAGCTTTTACAATTGAATTTAATCCTGCACATGTGAAAAAATATTCTTGTTTTAAACGCAACATCTTCCCAGCTGGTGTTGAATCATCTGGATAAAGCATTTGACAAATATCACGTACATTTTGGATGTATTGTCTAAAGTTTTGATTTGCAGGAATATTATCACTAGCTTCTGCTTCCCATAATCTCAAAGTATTAGTTGTTGTAGTTCCATTACCAATAATTGGTACATCATAAGGAACCGCATAAACTTCTTCCGCATCCACGTGTTCATATTTTCCAGTAGTTTCGTTATAAACAATTTTTCCAAAGAATTTTACCGGAACACGATGCTTAGGTTTTCTTACTTCCCAATTAAATCCTGTTTGCATCCATTGGTCTGGCAATTCAATTTGATATCCGTTTTCTATTTTTTGTTTAAATAATCCAAATTCATAACGAATTGTATGTCCATGACCAGGATAAGCAAGTGAAGCAAGAGAATCCATAAAGCAGGCAGCTAATCTTCCTAAACCACCATTTCCTAGTCCAGCATCAGATTCTAATTCCTCTAAATCATGAATATTAATTCCATATTCAGCTAATCCATCTTTTGCAATATCATAAATTCCAAGATTCATCATATTATTAACTAATAGACGACCCATTAAAAATTCCATTGAAAAGTAATGCATTTGTTTTTGATAGTTATTACGAATTAAAGCTTTACTAGTTGCCCAATTTACTGAAGCATAGTCTCTTACCATCAACTCTAATACTAAGAATTTTTCAGTAAGATGTGATTCTTCTACTGTTCTTCCATATGTTTCAATAATTCTTTTCGAAAACTCATATTTAAACTCTTCTTTTGTCTTAAACATTTTACTTCCCCTTATTTATCAGTTTTACTCTTAATTGGTTTATATTCAAAGATCATGCTGCCAAAAGGCGCAATATTTACTGGTATGTAATATTCTTTGTTTAAAACCTGTCCCTTTTTAGCTCTAATAGCGCGTTTATTTATAAAATTACCGCCCGTATAAATATCTCTATCACTATTTAAAATTTCTTTATAGCTTCCTGGCTTATTAACTGGAATCATATATCCAGTATGTTTATTTTCTGTAAAATTCATCACAGCAATCAATGAATTACCATCAGTATCTTTACGTTCAATTGCAAAAACACTCTGATTAGAATCATCAACTACAAGCCATTCAAAGCCATCCATTCCATAATCTTGTTGATACATACAAAGATGGTCTTTGTATACTTCATTTAATTTTATCATAAATTCATGGAATGAATCATGGATTGGATATGTTAAGATATTCCATCCTAAAGAAACCTTTTCATCCCATTCTTTATACTCACCTAATTCATTTCCCATGAAATTCAATTTTTTACCAGGATGAATCATCATGTAAGTATATAATGTTTTCAATTGCGCAAATTTTTGTTCATTATTCCCCCATATTTTATCAATAATAGTTCCCTTACTATGAACTACTTCATCATGAGAGAATGGTAAAATAAAGTTTTCGCCATAAAAATAAGCCATTGAAAAAGTTAATAAATTATGATCATATTTACGATAAACTGGATTTAGCTTCATATATTTCAAAGTGTCATTCATCCAGCCTAAATCCCATTTATAATCAAAACCTAGACCACCTATATCAGGTGATTTTGTAACGCCAGGAAAATCACTAGAATCTTCTGCAATTAACATTACGCCTGGATAATAACCTTTCATATGATTATTCATACGCTTCATGAACTCATGAGCGCCATCATTTATACCAGCTTCTTTATTTCCTTTCCAATAAATCAAATTACTAATTGCATCAAATCTAATTCCATCGATATGAAAATATTCTGCTAAAAAACCTACGCTACTCATTAAAAAACTACGAACTTCTTCACGTCCAACATCAAAATAAACGCTATCCCATTCTGTATATCGACGATTGATATCAGGATAATCATAGACAAAACCACCATCAAACTTATATAATCCATGACCATCTTTTACAAAGTGGGCTGGAACAAAGTCCATAATAACACCAATACCCGCTTTATGGCAAGCATTTATGAAAGCCATAAGTCCTTTTGGCTTTCCATAACGGCTAGTAATACTAAAATATCCTGTTGCCTGATATCCCCATGATCCATCAAAAGGAAATTCAGTTAATGGCATTAACTCTAAATGAGTATAATGATTTTCTACTAAGTATGGTATTAATAAATCAATCATTTCTTCATAAGTATAGAATTCACCATCTTCTTCATCTGTAAAATCCTTTTTCATCTTCCATGAACCAATATTTGCTTCATAAATATTCATTGGTTTATCAAAATTCTTAGTGCGCTTGTTCATCCATCTTTTATCAGACCATCGAAAATTTTCGATATTGTAAACACTTGACGCTGTTCCAGGTCTAAGTTCACTATAAAAAGCATATGGATCCGCACGATCTACAGTCGCAAAATTCTGTGTTTCGATTCGATACTTATATAATGTATATTCTTTAATGCCAGGAATAAATAAAGTCCAAATACCACCATCACTATATTTTTCCATATAATGATCTTTTCCATCCCAGTCATTAAACTCACCTACAACTTGTACACTGCGTGCATTAGGTGCATATACGGTGAAGCGGACACCTTTTTTATGGTTATTAGTTTCAAAATGGGCACCAAAAAGTTTGTACGCCTCAAGAGTATTTCCTTTATGAAATACGTGAATTAAAAAATCATCGAGCATGTGTCACTCCCCCTTTATTAATTTTAGACACAAACATTATATCATATTCTAAAAATAATTCCACTAAAAAAAAGATAGCGCTTTCATCATGCTTTTCTATAATTTGACAATATGATATAGATGATTATTTATAATAGATATTTCTAAATTATCTTTAATATAGACGATTTAAACATTCTCTAACGATTTTATAATTCTTTATCTGTCCATTATTTCTTCAAATTTCTATAAAATCAATCTGCATGAGATTGATTTATCAATAACCACAGTAACAGAAAAAACAAACTACTTTTAAAAGAGCACAAAAAAACTGGTATATATAAGAATATACGCTTTTACAATTAAAAAATTCAAAGTATTATCTTTCTCAACCCAAAATAAAAGGGAGAAAGATTCTCCCAATACATATAACACATTTAAAATATTTTATGAATAAATAGATATTTTTATTTCTAATTGATTCTCTTTTATCATTGCTCCAATATTCCAATTATGAATCTCAACAATCTTTTTTACAATTGATAATCCAAGGCCAGTTGAACTGCTATGCCTTGAGTCATCAGCTTTATAAAATCGATCAAATAATCTATCTACTTCAATCTTGCTGGCATTCATTACTCCATTGATAAAATATATCGACCCATTTTCTTCTTTGATTTCAAAATAAGAATCCCCATGTTTCAATGCATTGTTAATAAGGTTTTGAATCATACGTGTCAATAATTCTTTGTTCGAATGAATGATTAGATGTTCATTTGAAAAAGTGATAACAGGCACGATTTTTTTCTCTTCAAAGTCGTAATAAAATGAAGCCAGTATCTTGCAAATTAAAGGATAAATTTCAAAATTTTTCATCTCCACATGATATTCTTCGTCACTTAGTTTTGAATGAATGAATAAATCCTCCAAAATTGATTTTAAAGATTCTAAACGAAAATCAATTATTTCTAAATACCTGTGCTTTTCAATTTCGTCATTTGTCTCTCTAATCAACTTTAAATAGCCTTGCATGCTGGTTAAAGGAGTGCGAATATCATGAGATATTCCCGACATCAATGTTTGCATTTCTTTTTCTTTACGAAATGCTTTTTCTTCAATTTTACTGTTATCTTGATATAAATTATTAATCTTTTTCTGCAATTCTTTTATAGAAGGAATATCACTTTGAGTAAAGACTTCAAAATGACTACCACTTTCATTTTTGTAGTCAATTTGTTCATTCAACTTTCTAATATCCTCGTGCAAAGTTAAAAGAAGCGCTACACAAATAATTGTAATAATACTTAAACCAATACAAATTGCAATCATTCTGTAACACCTCCCCAAGTTCTTATAAATCACGCTTACTTAATACAGCTATGCTAAGTATATTATACACCAAGATATAAATAATACACATAACAATCATTTTAATAAGCACATCTCCTTGTGCTGATACATATACATTTGAGAAATGAGACAATGTATATTCTGACAAGAAAGATAAATGAATTAAATCAAAGAAACTGTTGATGAATCGTGATGACATTCCTGAAATAACTAAAAATGCAACTATAATTCCTGCCACTTTACTTTTAAATAGAGTAGAGGTAAAAATAATTAGACTAAACATAGCCATTGACAATAGGAACATAATTCCAATAGATTTTAAAATTTCATTAATTGAATCAATTTTAAAACCATCAATAATTATATTTCCTAATGAAAATCCTAATCCATAAGTGATAACCAAAATCAAAATAGTGATTACACATGCAACTGCTGCTTTTGCTAAAACTAACCCAACTCTTCCTTCATCAAGCGTTGCAATATTTTTAATGTACCCGCTACTATATTCATTGCATACAAAGATAGAAAGGTAAATTCCTAAAAACAGAGTACCAAATGGATAACCAAACATTGTAACAAATAAATTAAGAGATTTAATTACAAAGTCAACAGTTATATAAAAACCTGCTTCCTTCCCACTGTTTGTTGTGTTGATAAACTCTTTATTTGCTGTATTTTGCATATACATAATACCAACGAATAAAATAGCGAAAAAACCTAATGTAATCCAAAAACTTTTACTTTTTAATAATCTTGTATTATCTGCTTTAATAATGTTAAACATTGTCACTCCCTCCAATCTTTTCTAGGAAATAGGATTCTAAGTCCTTTTTTTGATAGAACATTTGTGAAATTGAAATATTATGATTTGACAATGTTTCATTGACCTTTGCACTTTCAATTTCATCATATACCCAAATTTCATTATTTTCATGAACGGCGTAATCTGTGATAAATAACTCATTTTCAAGTATTGGAATTGCTCGAGTTACATCATCTACTTTCAGAGATAGATAAGCTCGACACTTTTCATCTAATTCTTTTGCCGATATTTCTTCAATCATCTGTCCATCACGAATAATTCCATATCTTGTTGCTACTTTGCTTAATTCTCCCAAAATATGACTACTGATGATAATTGTCATTTTCTTTGTTTTATTTAGATATTGGATAACTTCTCTAATCTCACGAATACCTTCAGGATCCAGTCCATTGATTGGCTCATCTAAAATCAACAAATCTGGGTTACCAAGTAATGCCATTGCAATGCCAAGTCTTTGTTTCATGCCAAGAGAGAACTTATTAACAACTTTTTTACTTTTTGAATTAAGATGTACAAGAGTTAATAATTCTTCAATCATCTTTTTATCTTTAAGACCCATTGCAATTGCTTTAATTTCCATATTGTCATATGCTGAAAGATTTGGATAGAGCCCTGCATTTTCAATAAGCGATCCAATACGTCTAGATGAAAACTTATTTCTCGACTCTCCGAACAATTTGATATCACCTTTACTTGGAAAGATTAAACCAGTAATCATCTTTAAAGTAGTTGATTTCCCTGATCCATTTTGCCCAATAAAACCATAGATATCTCCTTTATAAATTGTCATATTTACATGAGATACTGCTTCAGTATCTTTATATGTTTTACATAAATCATAAGTTTTTATTACGACTTCATTCATTTTGTATTCCTCCTTGATTACAATACAAAGTATAGTCGGCAAAGTTTTAGAAAGTGATAAGCAAATATAAAGAAAGTATAAAGAAAAAGCTGAATTTGATTATTCAGCCATTTTAAATCCAATTCCCCATACAGTCTTAATATATTCTTCCTTTTGAAATTGATTTAACTTTTTACGAATGTTACTCATATGCGTGTTAATGGTCTTATCATCTCCATAATAAGTATCATTCCATGCATATTCATAGATTTCTTGCTTAGTAAATACACGCTTGGGATTTTTTACTAACAACTCCAAAATTAGATATTCATGTCTAGTAAGCTGAAGTGGATGTCCATCCATAACTCCATCGTAAATATCACCTTCTAAGATCAATTTTTTATAAAAGAGATTTATTGTGGATTTATTTCTTTTGCGAAATTGAACTTGGACTCTTGCAAGCAATTCTTCTAATTCAAAAGGTTTGCACAGATAATCATCTGCGCCAGATCTGAGTACTTCTACCTTGCTGTCCAAAGAATCTTTTGCAGTCAACACAATAACAGAAACATCTGAATTCTTGCGAACTTCACCCAAAAGAGATTCACCACACATACCTGGCAACATAAGATCTAAGATTAAAAGATCATACTGATTATTTTTGAAATACAACAATCCTTCTGTTCCAGAAAACGCCTGATCACACACGTAACCTACACTAGAAAGATATTTTACAATCATTTCATTAATATCATTATTATCTTCTACTACTAAAATCTTCATCAATTTCATCACCTTCGTATCATATTATAGCACTTGTTTCAATAATACAAAAGTATGTATTTTTAGTAGCGTGCTTTTATATCTAACTAATTATCTTCATTTTGAATTTATAGTAGTTTTGTTTCAATAGGAACTGAACGTTATCTAATTTTTTCATAAAGCACTACCTTCTTTCGTAATTGTTTGATTTCATTGGATAGTGTTTCTACATCTGATTTCAGCATTTCATTTGTATCAAATTTTCAGCATCGACGTATCTTGTTGTAGATACAACATTACTTCAACAGGATTTGAAACTGCCACTCCATTTTTATTAAAAAAGATATCCATTCAATGTTGTGAACCCACAAAATCATCTTTTCAATTTATATATCTTTTTTATTTCTTATATAATCTCATTTTCCCTTCTAATAATTCAAAGTGACAATTTTTTGTAGGAACAAGAGATACACCATCTAAACTAGGAAAATCATTTATACTAATCTTATCCATATTCACACCTCCTTTATTGCTGTATTCAACCACAACTTCAATCCAATGTCATTAAAAATTCAATCTATCTTTCTATACCACAATAATACCAAGAAAATAATGGTATCTCATTTAATATGGATGATAGCTTATTTTATATATTTATATAAAAAATAGATAGTACTCTCTTTCTAGGGTTCTTACTCGATAATGGGTAATTAAAAAAGAAAAGATTTCAAAAAATGATCATATTTAATAATCATTTAAGAAATCTCTTTTTTAATGTTTAC
>JABLTO010043372.1_pt1 | contig 14169 bp, 15 predicted proteins | sample 7160091 | NCBI WGS metagenome assembly JABLTO01 (sample SAMN14651225, study PRJNA627086) | human gut metagenome | isolation source: feces | host: Homo sapiens
AAAAATAACAATGGACCAGTAGCTGCAGTTAAACAACTTCCAACAGTAAGTCAATGGAAAAATGTAAGTTTAACAAATCCAATAAGCCCAATAATAAATGCCAGTAATACCAATGTGACACCTGCAGGATCTTTGCCAACTGCTTTTAGTTATAATGGATATGCGGCAAGATTGCTTACAACTCAAGAATTAAGTTCTGGTTGTGAAATTAAAATCAGATCTCCAGTTACTGGAGAATTAAGTAATAAATGTAATTTTATTTTAGAAAATACAAATTATTCAACAATAGGTTCTAGATATGAAGAATGGTTAGAGTCTCCTGACAAAGATCGTGCTGAATTTATTTGGACTGTTTATAGTAAATATCGCTTCATAATTCTTAGTTATGTTCATAGTAAGCAAGATCACAGTGTACTCTAGTAATAGAAGTAGTAAAATCAAACATATTATATTAAATAAAAAAGGTCATAAAGATTTATCATGACCTTCAATATATATTTATTAAATAATTGATAATATAGTAAGTATTGTATTATGAAACATATGCATTGTCATAGATGTAAATACAGAATCAGTTTTAGAATACATTATAGCAAAAGCTATTCCTAAACTTGAATAAGGAATTATATAAAGAAATTGAGGTATAGTTGTAGCAGATGTAACATGCATATATCCAAAGAAAATTCCAGAAACTAATATATAAATAATTTTATTTTTGATATTATCTTTAAATACCTTTCTAAATAGGATTTCTTCATTTACAGGAGCAAGTATTCCAGCACTAACAATTAATAAATATGGCATAGCACTAATCATTTTTTGAACAGCTTGTTCATTTGTAGCCTGATCTGCTTTTAGTAAAAAACTAATTATAAAGTTAGAAATCATCATACACATTAATCCAATTAACCAATATTTAAATCCTATATCTATATTTTTAGAAAGATTTTTTTTATATATTTTCCATTCTTTAATTAAGTCTTTTCTATAAATTAATATTAAAATACTAGCAATAATTAAACTAGAAATAAAACTTATTACAACAGCATTCTTAATAGTTATTTTTTTTATGTTGAATACTACTATAAGTATTTGTTGAATGTATGATGTTGAAAAAAATAAAATAAAACTGAATATTCCTTTTAATAAATTGCTATACTTTTTAATAATATCTTTCATTATAATCACCACTTTGATAATATCACAATATTATTTAAAATGAAAATAATATTGTTAAAATATTGTTTTTGTTTACAAAAATGCTATTTTATGATATAATAGAGCGCAGTTTAGGGGTGCTAGGTATGGTTATTAATATAGATAAATACGATTATGAGTATTTAGATGAAAAAATAGAAGATAGTTTAATTAGTAATTGTGTGATTTATAAAAAAGCAAATTTAGATGGTGAAATTTCAGAAGTTAAAATCATTAGATTATGTGATGTAGAAAGATTTAACTTTTCTTTTGATGAAACATATTATGTTATGGATTATTTGAAAAGCAAAAATATTTATGTCTATGGTTATTCTCAGGCAAAATATTCAATTTTTGATAATTATGTTAATTTAGGGCAACCAAAAACACATAAAGATTATCCTAAGTTGAATAAAAATACTCAAATTAAATTATTAAGAGAATTTAGAGAAAATGGAAATTTAGAAAGCAGAGATGCTTTGATTTTTTCTTATCAAAAATTAATTGAACGTATTTCTAAAGCTTTTTCTTATACTACAGGAATAGAAATAACAGAAATAGAAAGTTATGCTTATGAGGCATTGATTGAATCTTTAAATGAGTATGATTTTAATACAAGTAGATTATGTACTTATATTAATGACAGTATCATTTATGGTATCCTTAATGGGATACGTGGAGAATATCCTGTTGGCTCAAATGATAAGGTTAAGAAGCTAAATGATATACGTGTTGAATTAAAAAAATTATATGCTGATGAAGATATTTATAATGAATATGATCATTTGGATGAGATAATAGAAAAATTTCTTGATAAAAATTCTAGTTATAAAGTACGATATAGAGACATGCAGACGATAAGGTTAATATATAGTGATTCTTTAAATGATCATATAGATGACTCAAAAGCAGTAGATGATAATACTTTATATAATGAGGTGTTGGAAAGTGTTTATCAAGAAGAGTTAAGAAGTGCCGTTTTGAAAGCATTAGATAAGATATCACTAAGATCACCGAAAAGTGCATGTGTACTGACAAAAAGATTTGGTTTAGATGGAAATAATCCAATGACACTAAAAGAGGTTGCGAAAGAAATGAATATTACTTTTCAAAGAGTTAATTTACTTGAGAAAAGAGCATTAGTAAAGTTACATGATAGTTGTAAATTCTTAGAAGAATATTTAAAGTACAGTCAACATGGATATGATTATAATCCCACAGGAATCGAATATCAGAAAGTAAGGGGCGAGAAAAATGGAAACTAAATTAATAGAAAAAATTAATCAAATGTTAGAATCATGTTTAAGATATAAGAGAAAAACTGATCCAGAAACATTGGAAGAATATTATGAAGGAAGTATTAGATTACGTGATTTAACAAAATTTGATGAAGAAGAGTTAGATTTTGTTTTTAGGTACTTAGATTCAAAAGATATCTTAGTTTTTGGAACTTCTCCTGTATTATATTCTGATTATCCTAATTATAGATTTGTAAAAAAACTAGATGGGCCTAGCCTAGCAAAACAATCAACTCCAGATGAAACAGAAAAATTGTTAGTAAAATATAATTCATTAGAAGATGAAGATGAAAAAATAAAAATTCGTAATCAAATAATTGAAAAAAATATGCGATTGATTAGATTTTTGGCTCAAAAATCTTCGTACTATACTGGAATAGAAGAAGGCATGTTTGAAGGAGCTGCATGTATAGGACTTATTAAAGCAATTGAAGGTTATAAGAGTGATAAAGGTGATTTTTCAAAATATGCTCGTTCTACTATTTATGGATGTCTTCTTAGAGAATTGCCATTTTTGTATGGAATTAGTAATGCTTTGTATTTTGAAATTAAAGATTCAAAGAAAGAATTGGAAGATATATTAGGATATAAACATATTGGATTTAAGGAATATACTGATGAAATATTAGAATTGTACGCTAAAAAAACTAATTGCTCAAGTGAGGAATTATCATTGTTGAAGAAGAAATTATCAAATCAAGTGCCTGATTTCTTAGATGAAGATATAATAGATTCTGAAAGTGACTGGAATGAAAATATATATCAAGATCAATTACGTGCAGAGGAAGAAAGATTATTAAATGATGTTTTCGATGTACGAAAAGATATTATTAAGAAGTCAGTTGGTTTTGATACAGGTGAATGTGAAAGTTTAAGAAAACTCTCTAAAGAATATGATGTTAGTTTTCAAGCAATAGATCAAAAAATTCATAAAGTATATAGTAAGATGGCAAAAGATAAGAGATTACAGACATTTAGAGAAAATTTATAATATATATAATATGGACCATTTATTAAAAGAATATATAGATAATTACATTTTAAATCATATTAATTATAAAAAGAAATATGATGAAGAAACTGATACTTTTTATTTTTTGAAAACATTGCCGCTTTCTATAATAGAAAGAAGTAGTGTCGCTGAGGAAGATTATGAATGTTTATTTGAATATTTAAAAGCAAATAATATATATGTAGTAGGTGATTCTCCGGCAATATATTCTGATTTTGATAATTACATATATTTTAAGAAAGAAAGTATTTTAAAGCTTTCAAAGGAAATTTCAAGTGATGAACTTAACAATATGTTTAAAGAATACAAAGCTTGTCAAGATGAGGATGAAAAAATATTTTTGAGAAATAAAATAGTAGAGAAAAATTTAAAACTTGTAAAGAAAGTTGTTAATAAATATCATAATATTGATAAATCAATAAAGAAGGAAGAAATAGAAACTTATGGTTTTGAAGGATTAATAAAAGCTGTAGAGAATTATTGTATTGATAAAGGCAAATTTTCAACTTTTGCATTTTCTTATATTGATGGATTTATTAAAAATAGTTTTGCAGCTAATAGATATTTAAAAAGATTTTTTTTTGATAGATATCTTAATTGTAAGAAAAATCTAGAAGCTAAACTCGGATATCAAATAAAAAGAGATGAAGAATTTGATTACTTAGATGATATTTTTGATATTTATACAAATAAGCTTAGTAATAAAATTAACTTAAGAAATAAGAAAAAAAGTGAAGCAAAAAATAAAATGTATCTAAGTGAATTATTATCAATTGATGATTTTTACTTAGTAGAAGAAGATTTTACTGACAAAGAAATTGATGATATTTTTCTTGAAACTATTCATGAAAATATTATAAAGTGTATAGAAGAGCTTCCAGAAAGTTCTAAGATGGCTATTTATCATTTATTTGAACTTGATGAAGAAAAGAAAGAAAAATATGATTTGATTATAAGTAGTTGTGGGTATGATACAAATTATATAAGAAAGGCTAAGCAAAGAGCATTTAATATTTTAAGAAAGCAAGATTGCCTTAAGAAAGATTTAGAAGAATTTGGAATATCTGTAAGTTTAAAGAAAAAAGTAAAAACTAAAAATAAAAACTTGGAATAATCTTATATATATGGTATAATCTAGGAAAGAAAGGAGGAGTGGAATTAAATTTCCACTCCTTCTGTTATGTAGGAGGTGTTTTATATTAAAGATATAGTTAGCAAACTTGTTAATTCTAAAATTAATGATTTAGGCATATATGTTAGTGATGCTTTTAAGTCTAATGAAGAAGGTAAAATTATTTTTAATATAGTTTTAGATAGTGACAGTGTTATTGATTTAAATAAGATAACAGAAGCTTCTAGGATTATTAATAAAATTATGGATGAGACTTCTTTAATTGAACAAGATTATGATGAATTAGATATTTATTCAGAGGAAAAAGGAGATGGTAGCAATGAATAGTAAAGAGTTTTTAAAAGCACTTGATAATATTGTAAAAGAAAAAGGAATAGATAAAGAAGTAGTATATGAAGCAATGGAGTTAGCACTAACTTCTGCATATAAAAAGAATTTTAATTCAAAGACTAATGTTAAAGTTTTAATTAATCGTGAAACAGGAGAAATAAAAGTATATTCATATTTAACAGTAGTTCCTGATGAAAAACCAGATGATTATTCTGATAATTTTGAAGTTGATGAAGAAGGAAATGAAATTGAAGAAGATATCTTTAATCCTGAAACAGAAATTAAATTAAGTGATGCTAGACGTGAGGATAAATCTTTAAATGTTGGAGATACTATTGATACTGAAATAACTCCAAAGGATTTTGGACGTGTAGCAGCTTCAACTGCAAAACAAGTAGTTGTTCAAAAAATGCGTGAGGCAGAAAGAAATAGTATTATGGCTGAATATGGTGACAAACAAGATGAGTTACTTGTTGGTACTGTAGCTTTAGAAGATACTGATAATTACTTTATAGATTTAGGCCGTACTAATGGGATTTTACCTAAAAAAGATATTATTCCTGGTGAAAAAATTGAAATGGGTAGTCAAATAAAAGTTTATGTTTCAAAAGTAGATAATTCAGGTAAAAATTTACTTATTCTACTTTCAAGAAGTCATTATGGATTTGTAAAACGTTTATTTGAGCTTGAAATTCCAGAACTTTCTGATGGCTCTGTTTTACTTTATAGTGTAGCAAGAGATGCAGGCTTCAGAAGTAAAGTAGCAGTTTATTCAGAAAAAGCCAATATTGATCCTATTGGGGCATGTATTGGTGAAAAAGGTAGTCGTATTGCTAGAATCATGGAAGAATTACATGGAGAAAAATTAGATGTTGTTAGATATGATAAAGATCCAGCTGTATTTATTGAAAATGCTTTAGCACCAGCTAAAAATTTAACTGTTGCAATTACGGATCCTAAAAAACAAGAAGCAATGGTTATAGCAGATAAAGATAATTTCTCACTAGCTATTGGTAAAAAAGGACAAAATGCTCGTCTAGCAAGCCGTCTAACACATTATAAAATAGATATAAAAACACAAGAACAAGCAAGTCAAGATGGAATTAACTTTCGTAGTGAATAGGTGATTTGATGAAAGTTAAAAAAATTCCACTTAGAACTTGTGTTGTTACAAGAGAAGCTCTTCCAAAACAAGAATTACTTAGAATTGTTAGAACTCCAGAAAAAGAAGTTATTGTTGATTTAAGTGGTAAAGCTAATGGAAGAGGAGCTTATATAAAAAAGGACTTGAATGTTTTAGAAAAAGCTAGAAAGAGTAAAATCTTAGAAAAAAGATTAGAAGTAGAAATAAAAGACGAGGTCTATGAAGAAATAAAAGAAATTTGTAAAAATTAGAAAAAGAGGTGAAGAAAGATGATGAGTTTATTAGATTATGCTAATGATGTATCACTATCAATAGAAGAAGTTAAGAAGTTATGTGATAAAATTGGAATTTCTTATGATAATGAAGAATCATTATTAACTGAAGATGATATTATTCTTTTAGATAATGAAATGCAAGATAGAGAAGACTACGTTAATGATAGTGAAGATGATTTAGATGAAGTTTATGAAGAAGAAGTTATGGATAAAGCAGAAGAATTAGCGTCATTAACTAATATTGATTTAGATAATCAACAAAGTTTTCAAAAAGTAAAGAATAGAGCAGCAAAAAAACAAGAAGCTAAAACAAACTTTATGAAAGAAAGAAAGAAAATTTATAAACATCGTGAAAAATTACAAAGTAATGAAGTTAAACAAGATGATAATGTTATTCTTTATAAAGAAGGAATGACAATTAAAGATATTGCTGATAGCTTAGGAGTTAATCCTACTGAAATCATAAAAAAAGTCATGGCTCTTGGAATTATGGCTTCTCAAAACCAAAGTGTTGACTTTGAAACAGCAGAAGTTTTAGTACTTGATTATAATAAAGAATTAAAACGTGAAGAAACAAAAGATATTTCTAACTTTGAAAATTATGAGATAGAAGAAAATGAAGGTGATTTAGTACAACGCCCACCAGTAGTTACTATTATGGGACATGTTGATCACGGTAAAACAACTCTTTTGGATACAATTAGAAAAAGTAATATTGCTAGTGGTGAAGCTGGAGGTATTACTCAAGCAATAGGAGCTTATTCTGTTACTTATGAAGGTAAAAAAATTACATTTATTGATACTCCAGGACATGAGGCTTTTACAGAAATGAGAGCTCGTGGAGCATCAGTTACAGATATTGTTATTATTATAGTTGCTGCAGATGATGGAATTATGCCTCAAACTAAAGAAGCTATTGATCATGCTAAAGCTGCTAAAGTACCAATTATAGTTGCAATTAATAAAATTGATAAGGAAGATGCCAATATCGACCGTATTATGACAGCTTTAGTTGAAAATGGTCTTACTCCAGAAGAATGGGGTGGAGATACAATTATTAATAAAATATCAGCTCTAAATGGTATTGGAATAGATGAGTTACTTGCAAATATTCTTTTAGTAAGTGAAATGCAAGAGTTAAAGGCTAATCCAAATAGATATGCAACAGGTACAGTAATTGAGTCACGTAAGGATAAACAAGTCGGTTCAGTTGTATCATTATTAATTCAAAATGGTACATTAAGACTTGGAGATCCAATTGTTATTGGTAATTATTATGGAAAGATTAGATCTTTAAAGAATGATTTAGGTCAAAATATAGTTGAAGCACTTCCATCTACACCAGTAGAAGTTACAGGTATTTCAGAAGTCCCTAGTGCTGGAGATAAATTTATGGCATTTGAAACAGAAAAACAAGCAAAATCAATTGCAGAAGAACGTCAAATAAGAGCCAAAGAAGCTGATACTAATAGAACTGGTATGACTTTAGAAGATTTATTTGGTCAAATAAAAGAAGGAATTAAAGAAATTAATGTCATTATAAAAGCTGATGTTAATGGTAGTAGTGAAGCTGTTAGACAATCTTTAGAGAAAATTGATGTTGATGGCGTTAAAATTAATATTATTAGAGCAAGTGTAGGAGCAATAACTGAAAGTGATGTTGTTTTAGCATCTGCTTCTAATGCAATTATTATCGGATTTAATGTTCGTGGTAATCAAAAAACTATCGATACAGCAAAAGAATATGGAGTTGAAATAAGAAATTACGATATCATTTATAAAGTTGTAGAAGATATGGAAGCTGCTATGAAAGGAATGCTTGATCCAGAATATGAAGAACATGTTGTTGGTACACTTGAAGTTAGACAAATATTTAAATTTTCAAAAGTTGGTTTAATTGCAGGATGCCATGTTTTAACTGGTAATATCAAAAATGGCATGAAAGCTAGAATTGTTAGAGATGGAACAGTTATTTATAATGGTAGTATTAAGACACTTCAACATGAAAAAGATCAAGTAAAAGAAGTTAAAAAAGATATGGACTGTGGTCTTACTTTGGAAAACTGTCAAGATTATAAAGAAAAAGATATTATTGAGGTATATGAATTAGTAGAAATTAAACGATAGGGAGTTTAGGATGAAAAACAATATAGTTTTAGGAGAATTAATTGATGATAAATCTTTTCTTATTATAAAAAAAGAAGGAATAAATCGTTTATCAGTGTATGTTAATTATCTAGATACTAGATTAAAAAAATATAGAGTTAGAGAATCATATATAGGAAATCTTGGTGAAGAAGCTATACAGTTTGGATATAAATCAATTGCTGTTATTACACCATCAGCTTCAAATAAAGTTATAAAAAGGATTTACGATTTGAATACTCATGATTTTGTTGAAGAAAACAAAAAAAAGGAGTTTTATAAGAGAAGATTTTCACCTAATTATCCAATTAAATCAAAAAAATGTAGGGAGAAATTGTTATGGCAAGTGTTAAAATACAAAGGTTAAATCATACTTTTATGGAAGAAATTAGTAATATATTAATGACAGAAATAAAAGATGAAGATATTAAATTTGTTACAATAACAGGTGTTGATATTACAAGTGACTTAAGCTACGCAAAAGTTTATTTTACGGTTTTAGATGAGAAAAGAAAAAAAGAAACTTTAGATGCATTAAATGGAGCAAGTCACTTTATTAGAGGAAAACTTTCCGAAAGGGTGGAAATAAGACATACACCAGAATTAAAATTCTTATATGATACGTCTATTGAATATGGAAATCATATTGAAAATATAATTGAAAAAATACATGAAGAAGATGTTAAATGATGACATCTTTTTTCTGTATTAGAAAATATTTTATTGTCATTTCTTTGTTACTTGTAAATTTCTGTTAACTTTTACTTTATACCTTTCATTTGAAAGTAATAAATGCTATAATTGAATTGGTGAAACTTATGAAAATAAAAGTTAAAGATACTCTTGTCAATTACATACAATATGGTGAGGGTAAAGATATTATTTTACTTCATGGTTGGGGTCAAAATATAGAAATGATGAAGCCAATCGGTGATAATTTAGCTGGTAATTTTAGAATAACTATTATTGATTTTCCTGGATTTGGTGAAAGTGAAGAGCCTAGTGAAGCTTGGAATATCAGCGATTATTCTAATATGTTGGAACTTCTTGTAAAAGAGTTAAAAATTAAAAAGCCAATTGTGATGGGACATTCCTTTGGAGGAAGAGTAGCTATCAGATATTCAGCAAATAATCCAATCGAAAAATTAGTTTTATTTGGAAGCCCATGTGTTAGATTACAACAAAAACAGCCCTTAAAAGTAAGGATATTAAAAAAACTTAAGACTTTACCAGGAATGGATAAGTTTGGTGAATTTATGAAGAAATATATTGGTTCTAGAGATTATAAAGCAGCTAGTCCAATGATGAGGCAAATACTTGTTAATACAGTTAACGAAGATTTATCAGCTTATGCATCACAAATCGAAGAACCAACACTTCTAATTTGGGGTGATAATGATACAGAAGCTCCAATTGAAGAAGCAAAAATGTTAGAAAAAATCATGCCAGATGCGGCTTTAATTGTTCTTCCTGGAACTCACTATGCTTATTTAGAAAACTTAGGACAGGTTATTAATATATTGTATTCGTTTTTAAATGGAGGTGTTTAAAATGTTGGTTTATATTTTATTAGTAGCTATTGCTATGACATGTTTTTTTAAGAGTAAAATTTCTCTACACATGTTACAACAAAATTTATATAATGAGAATAATCGTTATTTGAAATGGATATTTAAAAATTATCAGAATTTTATAAGTTTAGAGATAATTGCAATTATCTTATCAATTATACTTGCTTTTGTTATAGCTGGTATTTCTGGAGTAGAAACGGCTATATTACTAGTTTTATTGGTTATTTATATTTATACAATTTATAAAACAGAAAAAGCTATTTCAAATAGTCAACAAAAAAAGCCATTAGTAGTGACTAAGAGAGTAAAAAGATTAATCTTTACAACAACCATATTATATCTTATTCCAGTAGCAGTGTTATTCTTTAATTTTGATAATAGTGCTTTAGTATATAAAATGCTTGTTGTTATAGTAGTAGAATTATATTTAAATAACTTTGTTGTATTTCTTGCTAATATTATTAATCATCCATATGAAAGAGGAGTATACTATTATTATAAGCATAAAGCACAATCTAAATTAAAGAATATGCCTAACTTAAAAATTATTGGTATTACAGGTAGTTATGGAAAAACTAGTAGCAAAAATATTTTAAGTGATATTTTAAATATTAAGTATAATGCATTACCAACTCCAAGAAACTTAAATACATTTAATGGACTTATTATGACTGTAAATAATCATATGGATAAGTTTACTGATATTTTTATAGCAGAGATGGGTGCTTATGTTAAAGGAGAAATTAAGGGTTTATGTAATCTTGTTCATCCTAAATATGGTATTTTAACAAGAATTGGTACAGCTCATCTAGAAAGCTTTGGTAGTGAAAAAAATATTCAGGAAGGAAAATTTGAACTTATTGAATCACTACCTAGCGATGGTATTGGTGTTTTAAATGGTGATGATCCTAAACAAGTTAGTTATAATCTAAAGAATAAAGTAAAAATAGTATGGATTGGTATAGATAACAAAGATGTTGATGTTAGAGCAACTGATATAAAATGTGATAGTAAAGGTTCTACATTTAATGTTATTTTTAAAGGTGATAAGAAAAAATATGAATTTCAAACTAAACTATTAGGTAAACATAATATATATAATATTTTAGCTGGTATTGCTCTAGGTCGTGAATTTGGAATAACAATAGAAGAGTTACAGCAAGCTGTACGTGGAGTTAGAGCTGTTGAACATCGTCTTGAACTTAAAAGATTAAATGGGTTCTATATGATAGATGATGCTTATAATTCTAATCCAGTTGGTGCTAAAAGTGCTGTTGAAGTTCTTGGAATGATGCCAGGTGTCAAGGTTGTTGTTACGCCTGGTATGATAGAGCTTGCTTCAAAAGAAGCATATTACAATAAAGAATTTGGTAAACAAATAGCAGAAGTTACTGATTATGTTGTTTTAATTGGAGAAAAGCATACTAAACCAATTTATGAAGGTTTAGTTGAAACTGGATTTGATAAAGATAAAATAATTGTATATAATGATGTAAGAGATGCTTATAAATTTATTGCTACCTTAACTGGCAAAAAAGAAGTTTATGCATTGTTTGAAAATGATTTACCAGATACATATAATGAATAGGAGTGTGTTAAAATGAAAATTAAAGTTGGAGTTATTTTCGGTGGTGAAAGTGTAGAGCATGAAGTAAGTATTATTTCTGCTATGCAAGCAATTAATAAATTAGATCAGGAGAAATATGATATTATTCCTATCTATATAACAAAGAATCGTGAATGGTATACAGGAAATATGCTAAAGGATATTGAAGTATACAATGATTTAAGTTTAATAAAAAAATATGGAAAAAATGTTGTTTTATATGAAAAGGATGGTTCTTTTGTCTTACAAAATAAAAGATTTCCTCATAATGTAATTACTGATATTGATATAGCTTTTCCAATAGTACATGGTACTAATGTAGAAGATGGTGTTTTACAAGGATATTTACAAACTATTGGTATTCCATTTGTTGGAGGAGATGTTTATGCATCAGTTGTTGGTCAAGATAAAGTATTTATGAAGGATGTTTTCTCAGCAGCAGGATTACCAATGAGTAAATATACATGGTTTTATGATTGTGATTATAAAAACGACAGTGAAATTGTTTTAGCTGATATTAAAAAATTAAAATTTCCTGTTATTGTTAAACCTTCAGCTACAGGTAGTAGTGTAGGTATCAAGGTTGCAGATAATATTGATGAATTAAAAGAAGCAATTGATGATGCTATGCAATACGATGATAAAATATTAGTTGAAGAAGTTGTACCTAACCTAAAAGAATGTAATATTAGTGTTGTAGGTAATTATGAGCATCAGAAGGTTAGTGAAATAGAAGAAGTAATTTCTGCAAGTAAATTCTTAACTTATGAAGAAAAATACATTGGTGGAGGTAAAAAAGTTAAAGGTGGATATAAAACTCCTATTAAGAATAGTTCAAAAGGAATGGCCTCAGCTAACCGTAAACTTCCAGCAGAAATTAGTGATAAAATAAGAGATGATATAGAGGATATTGCTGTTAAGGCGTTTAGAAGTCTAGGCTCTGCAGGAGTTTGTAGAATTGATTTCTTAATTGATGAAAAAGCAAAGAAAGTTTATATTAATGAAATTAACTCTATTCCTGGTAGTTTATCTTTCTATTTATGGGAAGCTAAGGGTGTTAATTTCTCTGATCTTTTAGATGATTTAATAAATATTGGTGTAAAAAATTACAAGAAAAGAATTAGTAAGACTCATTCATTTGATACAAATATACTAAAAGGTTTTGCAGCTAATGGCGGTGTAAAAGGAATGAAGGGTATGAAAGGAAAATTAAGATAGTCTTCCAAACTATCTTTTTTTATTTACTTATGAAATTAGTAGCTGTTTTAAATAGAATGGAAAATACTAAAGAAATAGATAAATACTATTTGAATGCTGTAAGTAATAATGGTGCAATTCCTATTCTTATTAATGAAAATAATTTAGATTTAATTAAATTCTGTGGAGGAATATTAATAACTGGTGGGGATGAAAAAGGTGCGTTAGATGATTATTTAATTAAATTTGCATTAGATAATAATTTACCTCTTTTAGGTATTTGTCAAGGAATGCAATCTATGTCTCTTTATAATACTGAAAATACATTAGTAGCTGTTTTTAATCATTATAAATGCAATCATACTATAAATATTGAGAATTCTAAATTAAAGGATATAATTGGAAAGACTAAAATTACAGTTAATTCTTATCATCATAAACAAGTACTAAAATCTAAAGAATTTAGAGTTGTTGCCAGAAGTTGTGATGGCGTTATTGAAGCTGTAGAAACTGATGATAATATTTTTCAAATAGGAGTAGAGTGGCATCCTGAAAGAAAGAATGATGAAAATTCAAAAAATCTATTTCAAGAATTTATAAGACAAATTGGACATACATTATAAATATAAATTTCATTTTATGAAATATTGTAACTTTATTTATTTTGTGATAAAATATAGCTTACTTGAGGAGGTATCTAAATGAAAATTATAACAGATAGTTGTGTATATGTTCAAAGAGTTGATATTGACAATTTAATAAGAGAAGATATTGTTATCTCAGATTCCGTATTTTTAAAATTTATTGAAAATGATAATGGCGATATGTATAGTTTTATAAAATTTAATGATTTAGAATCTATCGAATATTTGAAAAAGATGGATTGTATTGTTGACTATAATGATATAAAAGATTTATCTTCAGAAGAAATAATAGAATTAGGTAAAAATCTTGCTGAAAAAAGTAATGATATTAGAAATAAAATAAATTCTATGCCTCAAAATCAAACTGAAAATATGATTATGCATTGTAAACTATTGAATTTTAAAGTGCGTTCTTTATGCAATGTTTATCAATTAAAAAATAATTCCATAAAAATAAAATTACCAAAAGAAATAAGAAAATCAGATAATACTTCTAGTCCAAAGACTGTAGTTAGAAAATTTACTAAATCGTTATTTAGACGTAAAACAACTTCGGTAAAGTTGAATCAAAAGTAATTTCAATTAAAAGTTTTATAAAAAATAATTATAATTAAAAAG
>JABLTO010149920.1_pt1 | contig 14160 bp, 11 predicted proteins | sample 7160091 | NCBI WGS metagenome assembly JABLTO01 (sample SAMN14651225, study PRJNA627086) | human gut metagenome | isolation source: feces | host: Homo sapiens
ATCCGATGTCTGAATTTATGGATATTTTTACAGAGACAAAGAAGATGGGAATGCCATTTACACTCCATGCCGGAGAATGTGGAAATCCACAGAATATCATAGATTCGATAAACGTGGGAGCAGGAAGGATCGGGCATGGGATCGCGATGCGTGGCAACCAGGAGATCCGGAAAATGGCAAAAAAAGCAGATATTGGTATCGAGATGTGTCCGATCAGCAATTTACAGACCAAATCTGTAAACTGCATGGCGGAATATCCGATGCGGGAATTTCTGGATGCAGGCTTAAAAGTATCGGTCAACACAGATAACCGAACGGTAAGTAACACCAGTCTTACAAAAGAACTGGAATTTATTCAGAAAAATTATGGAATCCGGGACGAAGAAATCCTTCAGATGATGAAAAATGCAATTGATACTGCATTTGCCGATGATTCTATAAAAGATAAAATTTGCAAAATGCTGAAATAAAGAAACTACAAACAGAGAGGATTGACTCTGAAGAATAAGAGAAAAGAGGAATTCTGTATGAGCAATGAAATTTATGAAAAGCTGGAAATATGCCGGAAAAGCATTCTCCAAAAAACGAATTTTAAACCGGAAGTGGCAGTGATTCTGGGCTCCGGTCTTGGCGAATACGCATCAAAAATCAAGATAGAACAGATCATTCCATATACAGAAATTGAAGGTTTTCCGGTGTCGACAGTTGTGGGACATAAAGGACAATTTGTATTTGGTTATGTAAAAGAAGTTCCGGTTGTGATCATGCAGGGACGTGTGCATTATTATGAAGGGTATCCGGTAACAGATGTGGTGCTTCCGGTGCGGCTGATGGGAATGTTAGGCGCAAAGAAGCTGATTCTTACCAATGCATCAGGCGGAATCAATACCGGATTCCATCCGGGCGATCTCATGCTCATCACAGACCAGATTATGAGTGGAATCCCTAATCCACTGATCGGTGCCAATGTCGAAGAACTTGGAACCCGTTTTCCGGATATGAGTGAAGCCTATAGTGAGCGGATGCAGCAGATCATAAAGAAAGAAGCCCAAAAACTCGGCATTCCTCTGAAAGAAGGTGTATACCTTCAGCTTACCGGTCCTTCTTATGAGACCCCGGCAGAAATCCGTATGTACCGCACCTGTGGGGCTGATGCCGTAGGCATGAGCACCGCCTGCGAGACGATCGCTGCGCGCCACATGGGAATCGAAGTCTGTGGCATCTCCTGTATCACCAACCTCGCCGCCGGCATGACATCACAACATCTGAACCACCAGGAAGTCCAACAAACCGCCGACCGGGTGGCTGAGCAATTCCAGGAATTACTGACAGCAATCATTACCCACGTATAAGAAACTTTTACTCAACCTCAAACGGAATTTCGTACTTCGCAAAAATCCGCTGCGCCATCTTGTCCCATGCCTGCTCCAGTGATTTGTCCAGCGTGAACAGGTTCATAGATGTTCCTGTCGTACAGCTAAGTTTTGTCCCGTCATATTTAAAATTCAGGTACAGTCCCTGCACATCTGCCGGAGCAAATGAAAGATGTTCCTGTTCGAGAAGCCGTGCAATATTCGGTGCTGACATAGAAAGAACAAAATGAAATCCCAGCGGAGTACGCTTTCCTTTGATCAGAGAAAGACAAAACTCGCGAAGTTCCTTCCAGAGAGCATATTCCCGGTCATCCAGGGCTTCTTTTTCTTCAGCACTGAAGAAATCTTTTTTCAGTCGTCCGTTAAATTGAAAGGTATTAAAAGTTGTGATATCTCCTTCAATAAATAAAAAGGAATCAAATGCAGGATGCAGTAAAAGTGCGTTCATGCATTTTTTTGTATCCAGAGAAAAAATAAGCATAGACTTCCTCCTGTCATCAGTGTAATAGTATCAGTATAGCATAAATCTTGAGATATGCATAAGAATTTGATACAATACGGGAAAGAAAAAGGATGGATAACAAGATGAAAATAGAATTAAACCGGGATCAGATCAAATACATTGCAGTGTTTACCATGCTGCTCAATCATGTTGCAAATATATTTCTGCAGCCAGGAACCTTTGCCTGCGAAGCGCTAAAGGATATCGGTTATTTTACGGCACCGGTCATGTGCTGGTTTCTGGTTGAGGGATACCGCTATACAAGGTCAGTAAAAAAATATGCCGGAAGACTGCTGATTTTTGCTGTTATTTCACAGCTTCCGTATTATCTGGCATTTGCGCGGAATCATCTGGCACCGTGGTATACCTTAAATATGATGTTTACACTTTTTCTGTGTCTGTGTCTGCTGATTGCAGAGGAAAAAATATCAGATCCGGGCAAGAAAAGTCTGGTTGTGCTGGGAATTATAGCAGTAAGCAGTATCTGTGACTGGGCAATTCTGGCTCCCTTGTATACGCTTTGGTTTTACCGGGCAGGAGAGGATCCAAAGCGCCGGAAAAAGGTATTTTTTATTGCGGCACTTGTTCTGGGGATTACGGTGACAGCCGAACTTCCGGGAGCAGCAGGATTGGCATCAGGAGCAGGGGCAATGATCGCAGTACTGGCAGCGGGAGCCTGTGTTTTGGTATTTTATAACGGAAAAAGATCACAGAAATATTTTCTTGTGAAAAAGTATTTTTTTTACGTGTTTTACCCTGCACATTTGGTGATTTTGGCATTATTAAAGATTTGACTTTTATAATAGAAGAAAGTAAAATAAATAAGTTAGAGTATTTATTACATGATTCAATGAAAATGAAACTCATATTTTAATAAAAGATAGGATGCATAGCATGAAAAAAAGAACGATGGAGAAAGAACATCAGGCAGAAGAAAGAAGAAAAAAAGTTCTGATGGAAATTGCAGGAGCGGTTGTTGTACTGACGGTAATCGTAAGTATTGGTCTTTCGCATCTTGGAACAGATAAGGTGAATACATCAGCAGGAGTAAAAGCAATCAAGAAGTTAGAAAAAGCAGATGTATCTGAGGTGGAGACCAAAATTTCAAATATTGAAAAAGAAGAAAAACAGGCGATAGAGGACTGGCAGAACCGTCCGTTGTCCGAAAAATTTGCGCATGCGGTGATTCTCGGAGATTCGATCACAACCGGTTTTACCGTATATGATGTGCTTGATACTTCTAAGGTTGTAGCGGAAAAGGGAATGCACCTTGATCAGACCGGTGATCTGATTAAGACAGCTGCAGAATTAAAGCCGGAAGTCCTTTTTCTGGCACTTGGACTGAATGATATTTCCGGAACAGATGGAGATACAGATGCATTTATTGAAAAGTACAAAGCGGTACTTGCAAATGTGCGTGAGCAGATGCCGGATGCAGTGATCTACATCAACTGTGTTCTTCCTGTTTCCGCCCAAAAAGAAGAAGAAGAGCCGGTTTATGCCAAGATTCCGGATTATAATACCGCACTTAAAGCAATGTGTGATGAAGAAGGAATTACATTTATCGATAATACAGAGATCGTAAAAGATGAGTATTATGAGCAGGATGGCGAGCATATGAAGGCGGAGTATTATCCAATCTGGGCAGAACATATGGCGGAGGTGGCCGGAATATGACAAAGAAAAAAGGGGAATTTACAGTTCTGCGTAATATCAGAGCTGGGATGGTAATTATTTTGCTTATCTATATCGGTCTGATCTTTCAGTCTAAGGGAGACAGCGATACACCGTTTGCAGATGTACAGAAAGCGGTTGTGGATGCGGCAGATGACAAGAACATGACACTTGCCGGAACACAGGAAATCAAGAGATTCTATGGGATCAATCCAAAGGATTATGAAGATATAACACTGTATTATACGAATGAAACAATGGGAGTTAACGAGCTCCTTCTGGTGAAAACAAAGGATGAGAATGAGGCGGAGGCAGTTGAGGAAGCCGCAGAACAGCGAAAAAAGACACAGCTCGATAATTTTGAAGGATATGGGGCCGAGCAGGTAAAGCTTCTGGATGCTTCGATCATTAAGACGAAAGGTACATACGTGCTTTTTGTTATTTCACCAAAAGCTGAAACTGTAGAAAAGGCGTTTACAAAGAGCCTGAAGTAGATAAAAGGAAACGAAAAAGTTATGTTATTTAGTAGTCTGGTATTTTTGTTTACATTTTTGCCAATTACACTGTTGGTATATTATTTGGTGCCGCGTAAGGTAAAAAATGTGGTACTTTTGATCGCTTCCCTCATATTTTATGCGTGGGGAGAGCCGGTCTATATCTTCCTGATGCTGATTTCCATTCTGTTCAATTATTTTTGCGGAATGGACATTGCATTAAAAGCAGGAAGAAAATCGCAGGTGCGCAGTCTGATCTTTACGATCGTTGTAAACCTGTTTATTCTTGGATTTTTCAAATATTACGGATTTATCGTAACAAATTTAAATGCGATCCTTCCGTTCTATATTCCATATAGAAAACTGGAACTCCCAATAGGAATTTCTTTCTATACTTTCCAGACATTGTCTTACATCATTGATGTATATAGGGGAAATGTAGACGTACAGGTAAATCTGATTGATTTCGGAACCTATGTTACAATGTTCCCACAGCTGATCGCAGGTCCGATCGTACAGTATGCAGATGTGGAGAGACAACTGCGTGAAAGAAAGGAATCACTGACGAAGTTTGGATACGGTGCCTGGTTCTTTGTGATGGGACTGGCAAAGAAGGTGCTTTTGGCGAATACGATTGGTTCGATTTATGAAAATATCGCGGCGATGGATGGAATGTCAGTAGTGACTGCGTGGCTTGGATGTCTTGCCTACACTTTCCAGATTTATTTCGATTTCAGCGGTTATTCGGACATGGCAGTCGGACTTGGAAAGATGTTCGGATTTGAGTTTATGCAGAACTTCAATTATCCGTATATTTCCAAAAGTGTTACCGAGTTCTGGAGAAGATGGCATATTTCGCTGGGATCATGGTTCCGCGAGTATGTGTATATTCCGCTTGGAGGAAACAGGGTAACGGTTCCGCGGCATTTACTGAATCTTCTGATCGTATGGTTCCTGACCGGTCTCTGGCACGGGGCAAGCTGGAACTTTGTAGTATGGGGGCTCTTCTACGGAGTGATCCTCATTACTGAAAAATATTTTACAGGAAAAATACTTGCAAAGCTGCCGGAGGCAGTCCAGACACTTTACACAATGATTCTGGTCATGCTCGGCTGGGTACTGTTCTTCAGCCCGACACTCGGAAGCGCACTTACCTGGATCGGCAATATGTTCGGACAGGGTGCAACCGGATTTATGGATAGCCAGGCATTGTATCTGATCATGCGAAACTGGCTCTTCTGGGTGGCAGGGATCATAGGAAGTACACCGTTTATGCATCTGCTCGGAAAGCGGCTGGTATTTAATGAGGAAAGACCGCATACGGTTCTGGCAGGCTGCCTGATGACAGGACTGTTTGTGCTGTGTGTGGCATATCTGGTGACAGAAAGTTACAATCCATTTTTATATTTTAGATTTTAAGGAAAGACAATGGTAGAAAGAAAGAATAATAAACAAAAAAACAGAATAAAGTATTTTCTGCCAGGAGGGAAAAAACAGATCCAGGCAGTATGTGCGTTTTTATTTCTGGGAGTCCTTATTCTCAGCTGCGGAGTAAACCTTATGCATAAAGACAGGCAGATGTCAGAAAAAGAAATGCGTATGTTGGCGCAGAAACCGGAAATTTCTCTTTCCGGAATTGCTTCCGGAAGGTTTATGGAGCAGTACGAGGAGTATGTATCGGATCAGTTTGCAGGAAGAGATACCTGGGTAAGAATCAAGACATTTGCGGACAGTGTGGCGGGGAGGACAGAAGAAGGTGGTGTTTTCAAAGGAAAGGATCATTATCTGATGGAAGATGTTGCTGTGGCAGATGAAAGTGATCTGAAAGAGAATCTGGATGCAATGAAGAATTTTAAAGAGCGTTATCCGGATATCCAGATGCATATGATGCTGGTCCCGAATGCGGCAAATGTTATGGAGGACAAGCTTCCGGCATTTGCGGTGACTGCCAGTCAGAGCAGACAGATCAGCCGTGTAAAGGCAGAACTTGGAGATTCTTATGACTGGATCGATGCAGAAAAAGTACTGGATGCTCACAAGGATGAAGCAATTTATTATCACACGGATCATCACTGGACTTCTCTTGGTGCATGGTATGCATTCCAGGGAGCAAAAACACAGCTTGGACTGGATAAGAGTGAAGAAATTAAGATGAAAGCCTATGCGGTATCGGATTCTTTTAACGGAACGTTATCCGCAAAGAGTGGATATGAGACAGATTATAAGGAACCAATCTATATTTATCTGCCAAAGAGTGCGGATGCACCACAGGTTGCAGTCAATTATGTGGAAGAACAGAAAAAGAGTGCTTCTATGTATGATTCATCCAAACTGGATGAGAGAGATCAATATTCCGTATTCTTCGGTGGAAATCATGCAATGATCGATATCCAGTCAACACAGACAGAAAAACGCAGACTTCTGGTGTTCAAAGATTCATATGCAAACTGTTTTCTTCCGCTTCTGGCTCCGTATTACCGGGAAATCGTTGTGATCGACCCTCGTTATTATACCGGTAAATTAAGTTCTGTGATGTCAGATAAACAGTTTGATGATGTGCTGTTCCTGTATAATGCCAATACATTCTTTGAAGACCGGATGCTGGCGGGGGTACTGGATGAGAATTAACAGGAGAAAAACATGGCAAATAAAATAGAAAAGCAGTTTCTGGACACGGAAAATAAAGGACCGGTCCGGCTGAACAAATATTTAAGTGAAGCTGGTGTATGTTCCAGAAGGGAAGCGGACAAACTGATAGCAGCCGGACAGGTGACGGTTGACGGTGTGCGTGCAGAGACCGGAATGAAGGTAGAGCCGTGGCAGGTTGTCCGGATTGGGAAAAAGCAGGTATCCAGACAGGAAGAGATGATTGTGCTTGCGGTCAATAAGCCGCGTGGAATTGTCTGTACTGAGGAAAGACGGGAGAGAGACAGTATTGTACGTTTTCTTAACTATCCGGTACGGATTACTTATGTAGGACGTCTGGATAAGGATTCGGAAGGGCTGCTTCTGATGACGAACAACGGCGACATTATCAACCGGATGATGCGTGCGGCAAATAAACATGAAAAAGAATATAAAGTTACAGTTGATAAGCCCGTGACAGATGAATTTCTCAAGGAGATGGCAGGCGGTGTCTCGATCCTGGATACTGTCACAAGACCATGCCAGGTAGAAAAGCTTGGAAAATATAAATTTAAGATCATTCTGACACAGGGACTCAACCGGCAGATCCGCCGGATGTGTGAGGCACTTGGCTACGAGGTAAAGGAGCTACGGAGAGTGCGGATCATGAATATCGAACTTGGTAATTTAAAGCCGGGAGAATACCGGAAGGTTACGGATCAGGAACTGAATGAACTCTATGAGCTGATCAGGGATTCAAAGTCAGAGCCGACACCGTGGAACAATAATTAAAAGTGTGGATTTGGATATGGATAAGATGAAAAGGATGCAGGAGCTGGTAGAGCTTCTGAATAAAGCCGGAAAAGCTTATTATCAGGATGCGCAGGAAATTATGAGCAATTATGAGTATGATGCGCTGTATGATGAACTGAAAGGTCTGGAAGAAGAGCTGGGAACCGTTATGGCTTCCAGTCCGACGGTGAATGTAGGATATGAAGTATTAAGTGAGCTTCCGAAAGAACGTCATGAGTCACCGATGCTTTCTCTTGACAAGACAAAAGAAGTGGCAAGGCTGAAGGAATTTGTCGGAGACCAGATGGCTGTGATCTCATGGAAGATGGATGGTCTGACGATCGTTCTGACCTATCGTGACGGCGAACTTTTTAAGGCAGTTACAAGAGGAAATGGGGAAGTCGGTGAGGTCATTACCAACAATGCGAAAGTATTTAAAAACGTGCCGCTTCATATTCCGTATAAAGGGGAACTGATCCTGCGAGGGGAAGCGGTGATCGGTTACAAAGATTTTGAGCGGATCAATGAAGAAATTGATGACGTGGATGCAAAATATAAAAATCCACGGAATCTATGCAGTGGTTCTGTCCGCCAGCTGAACAACAAGATCACGGCACAGAGAAACGTAAAATTCTATGCATTTACCCTGGTACGTGCAGAAAATGTGGATTTCCACAATTCCAGAAAAGAACAGCTTGACTGGCTGGAACATCAGGGATTTGATGTGGTGGAGCATTATCTGGTGACAAGGGAAGAACTGGATGAGAAGGTTGCATTTTTTGCAGAAAAGATCGTAGAAAATGATTTTCCGTCAGATGGTCTGGTTCTTGTATATGATGACATTGCGTATGGGCAGTCACTTGGGAGAACGGCAAAATTCCCACGTGATTCTTTTGCTTTCAAATGGGCAGATGAGATCCGCGAGACGCACCTTCTGGAGATTGAATGGAGTCCATCAAGAACAGGGCTTATTAATCCGGTAGCGATCTTTGAACCGGTAGAGCTGGAAGGAACAACGGTAAGCCGTGCAAGTGTACACAATTTAAGTATTATGGAGGAGCTGCATCTGGGAATCGGGGATACGATCGAAGTCTATAAGGCGAATATGATCATTCCACAGATTGCAAAGAATCTGACCGGCAGTGATAATATTGAGATCCCGAAAGTATGTCCGGTTTGTGGTGGAGCTACGGAGATCCGTCAGATGAATGATGCAAAGTCGTTGTATTGCACAAATCCGATGTGTCAGGCAAAAAGAATCAAATCCTTTGCATTGTTTGTCAGCAGGGATGCACTCAATATTGACGGGCTTTCTGAGGCAACACTGGAGAAATTTATTGCGAGAGGATTCATTCACAAATACAGAGATATCTTCCATCTGGATGTCTATCAGGAAGAAATTCAGACGATGGAAGGTTTTGGAGAAAAATCCTATGCGAACCTGATCGCAAGCGTGGATAAGGCGAGAAGTACAACCCTTGCTAAAGTAGTATATGGACTTGGGATTGCAGGAATCGGTCTCGCAAATGCAAAACTGATCTGCCGCCATTTTAAAAATGATGTGGAAAAAATGACAGGAGCATCTGAAGAAGAACTGAGTGATATCCAGGGTGTAGGTCCGGTGCTTGCGGCGGCATTTGTAAAATATTTTGTATCAGAGGAAAGAAAAAAGGAATTTAAGCTCCTTCTTGGAGAACTGGAGATCCAGCCGGAAGAGATGGCAGAAGAACAGAAATTTGCAGGTATGAGTTTCGTTGTCACTGGCAGCGTGAATCATTTTGCAAACCGGAATGAGGTAAAAGAACTGGTTGAGAAGATGGGTGGAAAAGTGACCGGATCTGTAACGAAGAAGACAAATTATCTGATCAACAATGATGTAGAGTCTGCTTCTTCCAAGAACAGAAAGGCGAAAGAACTTGGAGTGCCGATCATTTCAGAGGAAGAGTTTATAGAACTTGCAGGGGTGGAAATCGAATAAGAAGGACAGAGGAATCTGTCTGAATACGACCGAGAAAAGGAGGACCAGCCAATGGCAGAAAATGACCAGAAGGACAAGACAGTTGAGAAAGTAACCGGTGAGGTAGAAAATACAGACAAAAAAGAAAATAATGAAGATCGCTATGAAAAGGTCTGCTTCATCTGTCACAGACCGGAGAGTGTAACCGGAAAGATAATCGATCTTCCGAACAATATCTGCGTGTGTCCGGACTGTATGCAAAAAAGCTTTGATGCAATGAACAATATGAATTTTGGCGGGATGGATTACAGCCAGTTTATGAACATGGGACCGATGATGGGATTTGGAGACATGGATGCACAGATCCCGAAGAGCCAGCGTGTGAAAAAGAAAAAGCCGGAAGAAGAAAAAGAACCGATCCTGAATATCAAGGATATTCCTGCTCCGCATAAGATCAAAGCGAAACTGGATGAATATGTAGTAGGACAGGAATACGCCAAGAAGGTAATGTCGGTTGCTGTATACAATCATTATAAAAGAGTGGCAACGGATACAATGGATGAGATTGAAATCGAGAAATCCAATATGCTGATGATCGGACCTACCGGCTCTGGAAAGACGTATCTGGTAAAGACACTGGCAAAACTTTTGGATGTGCCGCTTGCAATTACAGATGCGACCTCTCTTACCGAGGCCGGCTACATAGGGGATGATATTGAAAGTGTAGTATCAAAGCTCCTTGCAGCTGCGGACAACGACGTAGATAAGGCGGAACAGGGAATTATCTTTATCGATGAGATCGATAAGATTGCGAAGAAAAAGAATACCAGCCAGAGAGATGTCAGCGGAGAATCCGTACAGCAGGGAATGTTAAAGCTGTTAGAAGGCAGCGAAGTGGAAGTGCCGGTAGGAGCCAACAGTAAGAATGCGATGGTTCCGCTCACTACAGTCAATACAAAGAATATCCTTTTTATCTGTGGAGGTGCGTTCCCGGATCTTGAGCAGATCATCAAGGAAAGACTGATGAAGAATTCTTCTATCGGGTTTGGAGCGGATCTGAAAGACAAATATGATCATGATAAGAAAATACTGGAGAAGGTGACGACAGAAGATCTGCGTAACTTCGGAATGATTCCGGAATTTCTGGGACGTCTCCCGATCGTATTTACCCTTCAGGGACTGGATGAAGAAATGATGGTTCAGATCTTAAAAGAGCCGAAAAATGCGATTCTCAAGCAGTATCAGAAGCTTCTGGCACTGGATGAGGTCAATCTGAAATTCGATGATGGTGCACTTCATGCGATCGCAAGAAAGGCAATGAAGAAAGATACCGGAGCCCGTGCACTGCGTGCGATCATTGAAGAATTCATGCTGGATATTATGTATGAGATTCCGAAGGATGACAGCATCGGGGAAGTGACGATCACGGAGGCATATATCGAAGGAACCGGAGGACCTCTGATCGAGCTGAGAAGCCAGTCTGTACCAAGGCTTGAGCATCACTGAGTATAACAATAACCTTCATATATCAAAAAAACATGGCGATCATACAAAAAAAGAATGGGAAATATCCGTAAATTTAAGATTTACGGGTATTTTTTTGTTGAAAAATTGTATTAAAAGGTGTACATTAGACAATGTGTCTAAAAAAACAAGATATAAACAGGAGTGAGAGAGAATGGAGACTTATAAGTATTTACTGGATCTTGCAATTATTTTACTTTGTACTAAAGCACTTGGTCTTGCGACCAGAAAGGTACAGATGCCGCAGGTTGTAGGGGCACTTCTTGCAGGAGTTCTTCTTGGACCGGCGATGCTTGGAATCCTGACAGAGACAAGCTTTATACATAATGTTGCAGAGATCGGTGTTATCGTGCTGATGTTCTGTGCGGGTCTGGAAACTGATATACAGGAATTGAAGGCAAGTGGAAAAGCATCCTTCGTTATTGCACTGATAGGTGTTATCGTTCCACTGATCGGCGGTTATGCGACTGCAATGTTCTTTAACCGTCCGGATGTGATCACATCCGATGCATCCTGCAGCGTATTTCTGCAGAATATCTTTATCGGTGTTATCCTGACGGCAACTTCCGTAAGTATTACGGTAGAGACATTAAAAGAACTTGGTAAATTAAAAACCAAATCCGGAAATGCGATTCTTGGAGCTGCGATCATTGATGACGTGCTTGGTATCATTGCACTGACACTGGTAACAAGTATGGCAGATGAATCGGTAAAGATTTCAGTTGTATTACTGAAGATCATTGCATTCTTCGCATTTGCAGGTGTGATCGGATTTATCTTTTACAAGATATTTAAAAAATGGACAGATCAGGCGGAAAAAGGACTCAGACGCCATGCGATCATGGCATTTGTATTCTGTCTGCTGATGGCTTATGTGGCAGAGAAATTCTTCGGTGTTGCAGATATCACTGGTGCATTTATTGCCGGACTGATCATTTCCAATACAAGTAAATCTGATTTCGTGCTGAAGAAATTTGATACCATGTCTTATATGCTGCTTTCACCGGTATTTTTTGCAAGTATCGGACTGAAGGTAGAACTTCCGAAGATGAGTGCTGCAATTGTAAGCTTTGCAGTGGTTCTTACCATTGTTGCGATCTTGACAAAGATTGTTGGCTGTGCCCTTGGTGCGAAGATGTGTGGATATAAGAATTATCAGTGTGGACGAATCGGTGTCGGAATGATCTCCCGTGGTGAGGTTGCGCTGATCGTTGCCAGCAAGGGAGAAGCACTCGGTATGATGGGCGGCAATTTCCTCGGACCGGTTATCATTGTGGTAGTGATCACGACGATCATCACACCAATTCTGCTGAAGATCGTATTCAAGAGCGGTCCGAATATAAGTACCCTGGAAAAAGGAAAAGAAGTGACTTCCTTCTACGAGGATATTGAAAAGAAACGTACCGAATAAAGAATGGATATGGAGTGCAAAATGCGTAACCGTCCAGTATCGTAGTATAAGAAAGAACAATCCCTCATATATTTTCCAAAAGAAAGTATATGAGGGATTTTTATGCCACAGGAAGAATGTAAAGAAAAGATTCTGTCGGAAGAATACAGGGATTTTATGATGAGAGATACCGGTGCTCTCGGGGAAAAATTTCCTTTGGAAAACGGATGCCGGATACCGTTAAAATACGGTTTTGAGCTTCTTTATATTGACCAGAGTGAAGACAGAAAAAAGCCACTTGGCGATTATCCGTATACAATGGTTCCGAAGTGCTATACAACACTGGATATGGCAGCGATCCAACAGGCGGGAATTGCTGCGGTTCAGAATCTGACTGGTCTGGAATTAAGCGGTGAAGGAGTTCTGGTTGGGATCATTGATACTGGGATCAACTATCTGGATCCCATTTTCCGGAATCTGGATGGTTCGACCAGGATCCGGCGAATCTGGGATCAGGAAGAACAAAGTGGAACAGCGCCCCGGGAAATCGGATATGGAAGTGAATATACGAGGGAACAAATCAATCTGGCGATCCAGAGCGAGAATCCAAAGGAAACCGTTCCGTCATTTGATACGGACGGACATGGCACTTTTGTTGCAAGTGTGGCATGCGGAGGGGCAAATCCGGAGAATCTGTTTATCGGGGCAGCGCCGGAGGCAGAGATGGTGATCGTGAAGCTGAAGGAGGCAAAAGAATATTTACGGGAGTACTATTTTGTAGACTGTGATGCCAGATGCTATCAGGAAAATGATCTGGTAGCGGCGGTTTTTTATCTGCAGAAGGTACAAGAAGAGCTGAAAAGACCATTGGTGATCTGTCTGGCAGTTGGAACAAGCTTTGGAGGACATGGAGGATATTCAATCCTGTCAGAGTATCTGCGAAATGTGGCGGCGAGCGAAGGAATCGGGATTGTGACCGGAAGTGGCAACGAGGCAGATAAAAGGCATCATTATCTGGGAATTCTGGAACAGGAAAATAATCAGCCGGTGGAGATCAATGTAGGGAATAATACCAGAGGCTTTGTGATGGAACTATGGACAGAACTTCCGAATCTTCTGGCACTTTCTATCGAATCTCCAACAGGACAGACAATAGGACCGGTCTCGCTCAAACGGGGAATAGGAGAGTATGTGTTTGTATTCGAGCAGACCAGGGTAATATTTAATTACCGGGTTCTGGTAGAGACGACCGGGGCGCAGCTGGTATTTTTTCAGTTTGACAGACCGGGAAGCGGAATCTGGAAGATTATACCGGAAACACTGGAGCTTGGGAATGGAATCTTTCATATCTGGCTTCCAATGGAAGAGTTTCTGACGGGAAATGTCTATTTTATCCGTGCAAATCCGGAATATACGGTGATGGAACCAGGGGATACCGGGGCGGTGGTCTGTGCAGCGTACTATAATGGAAAGGAAAATAGCATTGCAGTCAGTTCGGGAAGAGGTTATACTAGAGATAACAGAATCAAACCGGATTTTGCTGCGCCGGGGATCAATGTGACAGGGATCAATTTAAAGGGGCAGTTTGTTGCAAGGTCTGGTTCCAGTATAGCAGTTGGAATCACTTCCGGAGCACTGGCACTTTTTATGGAGTGGCTGGATAGGCATGGAGTGAATCTGGATGCATCACAGATGAAGAATCTGCTGATATTGGGAGCTTCACGGAAGACAGACATGAATTATCCGAACCAGGAATGGGGATATGGAGCATTGAACCTTTACCGTACTTTTGAGCAGATCAGGCGGTTCTGAAAAATACGCAGATGCGA
>JABLTO010042671.1_pt1 | contig 14155 bp, 14 predicted proteins | sample 7160091 | NCBI WGS metagenome assembly JABLTO01 (sample SAMN14651225, study PRJNA627086) | human gut metagenome | isolation source: feces | host: Homo sapiens
ATGTATGGGCGAAACAGTTTTGAATTATTGAAAGCGAAAGTGCTATTCGGAGAACTCTTTCACGTTAAATTCAACTAAGCACGGAAAGAACCATTTAAGCGCTTACTTTATAAAAGCCATCTGATACTGTTCATGGCTGTCTTCCAGATTCTCTATCAGATGGCTTGGTATTATTTTTTTAGTTTAGTCCGGCAGTATTCCGGAATATCCTCTGACCATGGAAGCAGTTTCTTTAATTCTTCCTCTTTAGGAAAAGCTCCCATTTTTCTGAGTTCATCCAATATATAGGTCAGATATGCGTATGGTTTCAGATGGTTCAGAAGTGCCGTTTCTGTAATGCTGTAAACAAGGGCACTGGCATCAGCTCCCAGTACACTTTGGGCAAACAGCCAGTTACGGCGGCCCACTGCAAAGTTTTTCAATGCACGTTCTGCACTGTTATTGTCTATACTGAGATATCTACCCTATTCTTTTCTCCCCGACAACATTAACAATCTATTTCCCAACAAACATCCCAGCATACACCCCATACTGTTATGGATAATATCATCAAACTCAAACAATCCCCTGCAAAGCCAAAGCTGGCTGATCTCAATAGCAGATGATACCGTAATCCCCACAAGCAATCCCATCCACCATTTCAGTTTTCTGCCTGTCACCCCCGGCAATAAAATCCCTGCCGGAAAAAGCAGCAGAATATTCAACAGATTCTCCTGCAATAAGCCACCCTCCGCAGTGTTTCCCAATCTACCACATTTACCAATCCCCAGTATTTCCTTCCACGACCAGAACACCTCCAACTGATACTGCCTGCTCCCCGGAGTCCTCGTAAAAACAGTAGAACCAAATACAATCGCCAGAAACGTCAGAAGCAGCAGCCCACAGACCGCCTGCCTGACCACTATTTTATGCTGTTTTAATAATACTGCCGCCAGAAATGCAGCAATCAGGAAAACCACTGCAAAAGCAATAATTTCCCTGATCGTCCAGCTCCTGTTATGTGTAACAATAATCTGATAAATATCCACTATCTATCCCCTTATTTCCCGTCAGTCCCTGTAAAAGATATCCCTGGTATACACCTTATCCTTTACATCATCCAGGCTCTTATCATATCTGTTTGCAATGATCGCCTGGCTCATTTCCTTAAACTTCTCCAGATCATTTACAACCCTGCTTCCAAAGAATGTGCTGCCATCCTCAAGTGTCGGCTCATAAATAACCACTGTAGCACCCTTAGCCTTAATACGCTTCATAACACCCTGAATAGATGACTGGCGGAAATTATCAGAATTGGATTTCATGGTAAGGCGGTAAACACCCACAACAACTTCCTTCTCCTTAGATGCATCATAAACATCATTCGCTTCATAAGCCCCGGTCAGTTCCAGCACACGCTCTGCAATATAATCTTTACGTGTTCTGTTAGATTCTACAATGGCAGACATCATATTCTGCGGTACATCTGCATAATTAGCCAGAAGCTGCTTGGTATCCTTCGGCAGACAATATCCACCATATCCAAAGGAAGGATTATTATAATGTGAACCAATACGCGGATCCAGACATACACCATTAATGATCTGCTGTGTATTCAGCCCCTTCATCTCCGCATAAGTATCCAGCTCATTGAAATAGGAAACACGCAATGCCAGATATGTATTGGCAAATAACTTAACAGCCTCAGCCTCAGTAAATCCCATGATAAGGGTATCAATATCCTCCTTGATTGCCCCTTCCTGCAAAAGCCCTGCAAAAGTATTGGCAGCTTTTACAAGCCTTGCATTCTCCACATCTGTACCAACGATAATCCTCGATGGATATAGATTATCATACAGAGCCTTCGATTCACGCAGAAACTCCGGGCTGAAAATAATATTATCACAGTGATATTTCGCTCTCACACTGGCTGTAAAACCAACCGGGATCGTAGACTTGATGACCATTACCGCATCCGGATTATACCGGATCACCAGCTGAATAACCGCCTCCACTGCAGAAGTGTCAAAGAAATTCTTCTTGCTGTCATAATTGGTAGGTGCCGCGATCACCACGAAATCCGCATCCTTATATGCTGCCTCTGCATCCAGAGTAGCTGTAAGATCCAAATCCTTCTCAGCCAGATATTTCTCAATATACTCGTCCTGGATCGGAGACTTCCTCTGATTGATCAGCTCCACCTTCTCTGGAACAATATCCACAGCCATAACCTCATGATGCTGTGATAAAAGTGTCGCAATCGACAAACCAACATATCCTGTACCTGCTACTGCTATCTTCATATCGTAAAACTCCTTCTACATATAAAATTCTCTGTACCATCCGGCAAACTTTCTCAATCCCTCACGCAGGGAAGTAGATGGCCTGAAACCAAAATCCTCCTCCAGCGCAGTGGTATCCGCATAAGTCACCGGCACATCCCCCGGCTGCATGGGAACTAATTCCTTATGTGCCTCAAAATCATAATCCTCCGGAAGAACTCCCGCACGGATCAGTTCCTGCTGCAAAATATCCACAAACTCCAGCAGATTCTCAGGATGACTGTTTCCAATATTATAGACTGCATACGGCGGAACAGGCAGACCATCCTCTCCCACCTTCTTCTCAGGCGCTGCCTGCATCACACGCTTCACACCCTCTACAATATCATCCACATATGTAAAATCACGCCTGCAGTTTCCATAATTAAAAATCCGGATAGTTTCATTATTGCGAAGCTTATTGGTAAATCCAAAATACGCCATATCCGGACGTCCTGCCGGACCATACACTGTAAAGAAACGAAGCCCGGTAGAAGGAATATTGTACAGCTTGGAATATGCATGTGCCATCAGTTCATTAGACTTCTTGGTCGCAGCATAAAGGGAAACCGGACTGTCCACCTTATCCTCTGTAGAATATGGAACTTTCTTGTTCGTTCCATAAACAGAAGAACTGGAAGCATATACCAGATGCTCCACCCCTGACTGACCGTTGTCATAAGAATGGCGGCAGGCTTCAAGGATATTGTAAAAACCGATCAGATTAGACTGAATATACACATCCGGATTTGTGATCGAATACCGAACCCCTGCCTGAGCAGCCAGATTCACCACAACATCCGGTTTATATTTCTCAAAAATAAAATCAACCAAACCCTTATCTGCAATAGAACCTTTAATAAACTCCCATGAAGATTCCGAATGCTCTGCTGCTGACCTCTCAATCTGCTCCAGACGATATTCCTTGATGGAAACATCATAATAATCATTCATATTGTCGATGCCGATAATATGTACCGGATGCACCTCTCTCAAAAGCTCCAGCACAAGGTTAGAACCGATAAAACCCGCTGCGCCGGTTACCAGAATCACCTTATTTGTCAATACTACATTTTTCTCCCGCATGTACTTCAACTCCCTTTTTCTTTAGTTATTATTTTTTAACTTTTTATCTTTTCGCAAAACCTAGATTTGGCGAAAAGATAAAATATAATCTCTCTATCGTAATATGCCGTTATATATCCTAATTAATCTGCAATTTTTATATTTTCTTTAGAGAACTTTCCGAGCAAATTTAGTTTTTTTATTTTCTCAATATAGGGTCTGACCCCGGGTACTCTTTTTAATGACTCCTTCAGCGCATCCATCAGAATCTTCAGAAGCGAAGGATGGACAGTATTATTCATCCGGATCATCAGTCCTCTGGTTTCGATCTCAATCGTATGTGGATTGTCAAGGTACATAGAACGGTTATCTTTATCTGAAACCAGTTCTGCCGGAGAAGTTTCCGGTTCTATAGCGATCTGGACCACATCCTGTTTATAGGATGTAAGATCAAGGGTACTGGCTTTGCCAGCCGGTTCTGGAATCTGACAGGCCTTTTTACGCAGACGTGTGACCGCATTATAAAAACAGCTGGGAGAGATCCCATGTTCATTACACCATGCGGCATCAGTAAGCCCGCTCTGCCTGCACTGGATCACCAGTTCCATCCATTCATCCAGGGAACGCCCTGGGGCACGTTTACTGCTCATAATGAAACCTCCAAATATAGTAACTATCCACTTCCTATCTACGAAGTGGAGTAAAAAACTATTTACTATCAATCATTATGAACTGCAAAATGGCAAATGTATAGTTACCCAAGAATTAAGCGCTTACATATTTAGTTTTATTTGGCTTGATATTTACTCACCTTAATTGATTCCGAGAAGTTATCATTTTTCTAATCATCTCACTCACTCCTTTTTTAACTTTAATAACATAAACTTTATAAAAAATAAAATTAATACTAACTACTAACAAAAATGTCAACATTACAATCTTAATAGCCAATACAATCCAAGAAACATAGCTTACTGTACTCAATACAAATATTCTATTTATTACAGATATTTTCCCTCCAATTTCCGGGTTGGCAATAATATGCAAAAAGAATACTGTAATAAAATCTACTGCAATTTGCTTTAAAAACTTTGTAAATGGCCATTTAATTAAATTTTTCGAATCATAAAATGCCATCCAAATAGTTTGATAAAACATCGCTATAGCCGTTCCAATAGCTACTCCTACTAATCCCCATGTCTTAACAGCAACTATTGATATTACAATATTAATTATCGCCGCTATAATATAATTTCTTTGAGTCTGCTTATAATGTCCCCCGGCTAAAATCATTATATTGTATGGTAGTCTTAAACAATGTCCCGCATTCGCTACAACAATTAATATTGCAAATAATGGCTGAATATAATTAACATCTGACACACCACTTGTATACACCTGAACAAAAGGAATAATTAAAATAGATGTAACACCAAATATAAATGTTGTTCCTGTATGAATGCTCCATTCTACCCATCCAAAAAAACTATATAAATTATCAAGTTCTTTTTTAGCCCATAACTCTCCTATCAATGACTGAATGCCATTTGTCATTGATAATAAAAGCTGTTTAACACCAGAAACCACAAGATTATATACAGAATAAACAGATACTGCTTTTAACCCAGAAAAAATAGTCAATACTATATTATCGGTGCCATCTAAAATAACTGCGGAAACATGCTGAGCCACTCCATTCCATTTTTGTTTAATTGGTTCTCCTTCATATTGAATTTTCCAATTTAACTTATAATGTCTTTTTACATATATAGCCAAAACTATAGGACGAACAATATATATCAAAGATGTTGTTAATTTTACTATATGTATAGATGCCCCTATCTTAATCAAAATAAAGCAGGCTACTGTATTTAAAATTAAAGTAATCGTTTGTGCATTATAAGATATGTATCCCTTTTGATCTGCTGTAAGAAGCAACCTATTAACTATTCCAAAATAATATTGAGCAAAAGAACTTATACTAATAACTGCAATCATTGTTGCTGTATAAACAAAGCCAAACTTTTGATTCGCTATAAAAGGATATATTCCCATCAATATTATTACATAAACCAATAATATCAAAGCCAATTTTGAAAAAAATTTCTGTCCAGATACAACAACTTTACTTATTTGATTTTCATCTTTATCTGCTAATGGTTTATATAACGATGATTGAATAACTGAGCCTACTCCTAATTCCAAAAAAGAAATAATTCCCAAAAATTGTGTTATTGAATTAACTAATCCGTTTACCTCAGAGCCAAATGCTTTTAAAATTAAACGAGGTAAAATAAATCCACAAATAATCGTCGTCACTTGAAAAATTAAAGATGAGCCTGTATTTAAAAATAATTTTTTACCCCTTGATGACACTTTTTTTACCTCTTTTACTGCTTTTAAAATTTAATAATTTCTTCATCTACAATTTTACCTCTTTTACCGCTTTTGAAATTTAATAATTTCTTCATCTACAATGCCCAATACTTCTCCATAACCTTCTTCAAAATATAATAAGCCTGGATTTTTAATATACCTAATATGTACTGGCACAATAGCTCTTCCATAGTCATTTTCCAAGCAACAAATGCCTGCTGATAAACTAATTCCATACAAATACTGGTCAATGTACAACAAAGCATAAAAGTCAACCAGATACGAATAAGCCGCTTTCTTAAATATTCTAAAGCACTTCCCATTCTATAAATACCACTAATATATCCACTCAATAAAAAGAATGTACAAACTGCTAAACTTCTCCATGACACTCTAACAGTCCAATTTGTAATATACTCTTTTGCGGTATTATATCTAGCTGTATAATGATATAATATAATCAAAATTGCAGAAAATCCTCTTGATTATATTTAATCCATATATATGTCTGCTTTTTTCAATATTCATTTTATCTTGCAATCCTATCCAACATTTATTATCACTATGGACAAAAAGAAAATTTTTCTGGTTATATGCAATTGTACTTTCATGATATTCCTCTTCATATCCTGCACAATAATAATATTGACAAACTATTAAATCTGCTTCTATCAAAAGTCCTATTATTTAATTTCTTCCTCTTTTTCGGGTAATTCAATCCATCGTCCTAATGTATAGTCCCATTCTTTTGAAGAATATTTACTTAATCCACTTGCAGGATACAAAGTAATTTCCCCAAAATATAACTTCCCATCTATTTCATAAAAATCAGTACGCATAAAAGGATGTCCTTCAGACAACTTTCGAGATAAGTTTAACATACTATCTAATTGTTGTGGGCACGCCAATTTATCATCTGATGTTCTATATGCCGGACGAGTTAAGTCCATTTTTTTCCAATTTATATCATAAAAATCTTCACACAACCCTTTATCAGAAAATCTATCCGAACAAACTAAAATCATTTTAGGAACCCCATTAAAATTATGTACTTTATAGTCTATAAGACTTTTTCCACTCTTATCTGACATATATTTTTCTGCTATAATTCGTTTTGGTACATCCTTATATGGCCACTCTCGATGCATTAAATAATAATTCTGCTTGAGACTTTTATTTAATTTTTTAATTGCAGCCTTTTTATCTAAACACCGTTTATCCTTACAAACTACTAAACCACCTGAATCATGCGTTACTTTTAATACAAATTGATTAGGCAAACTCTCCCATTCAATATCTTCTGCTCTTTCCCAAACTCCTAATGTAGGAATTACATATTGGTTTCCTAAGACATTTGCGACATATAATTTTGCTTGATACTTATCGACCATTTTTATATACTCAGGATTTCTATCATATAACTTCAACCATTGTATTTTCTCATTAAATGTCTTCGGATTATTTAAATCCAATTTCTCTCCAATTTTATAATAAAATTCCTTTTTGATATATTCTTCATCAGGCATATTATTATAAAATCCCAAATAAGAATTCACTCCAAATCTATATGCCTCATCTGCAAAATATTTTTTCCCACATTTGATTATTTTTCCCAGTTGCACAATCATCACCCTTATATTTTTTTTCTTTCAAAAAGCTCTAATAATATATACAAATATACATACTATACTAGAAAACTATTAATTCTTATCAATTAGTATCTCACCAGTCCTTTTATATAAATGTATATCAAAACTTAACGTTTACACATAGCAAGCCCTAAATTATGATTATACTTCAATACAAATTGTTATGGCAATTTATCCAAATCAATATCTTTTATTCTATCCCCTATCCCCAATCGCAGGATAAGATAGCCTTTTTTCATCTGTTATATATATTTCTTTTCTCCTATAAACATCAAATTTTTCTATTAATATATCCTTCTGTTGCCTTATCACTATGTTTTATAATACAAGGATTACCAAAAACTATAGAATGACTTGGAATATCACAATTTACATATGTGTTTGGTGCAATTAAGACATCATTCCCTATTGAAATTTTCCCTACAATTGTGGCATTAACTCCTATCCAAACTTCATTACCTATAGTTGGAGCTCCCTTTCTCACCCCTCTATTTTCTTGTCCGATTGTAACCCCTTTATGTATATTACAATTTTTTCCTATTTTGCTATGTGGATTAATATTAATACAAAATGGATGACCAAAATATGCTCCCTCATCAATATTTGAATCTACTGACATTTCAATCAACAACCTATTTCTAAAATATACAAAACATATTTTATAAATAATTTTTAATATAGGATTTTTTGTTTCTTGTTTCAATCTCATAAACATTTGAAACAATGGCATTTTTTCTTCTCCATAACGTTTTTTATCTGCTGATAACAACATTTGTTTTCCTCCCTTTTATTTGAATTTATCTACTTCCATAAAATAAATCATAAAATAAAAATATGTACTTTTACCATATATTGATACCATAGCATATTCTCTAAACAAACAAATAAGTAGTAATATTATACATAATGAATATATCTTAGTTCCCATTTTTTTTAATTTGTAAAATTTTACAATTAAATACCCATATGCGCCATAATATAAAAGAAATCCTATAATTCCTCCACCAGCTAATACTTCAACAAAATTATTATGTAAATACGCATCATAATTTAATACCTGCCCTGCTATTATGTGCGGACATCCTATACCAATCCCTAAAATAGGATGCTTTTTAAACATCTCAATACCCAAATCTATTAGTTGTTGTCGTAACATGGCCGAATTTCCAATTTTACCTTTTCCAGTGAACATAGCAACTAGATATTCCATTCTTTGATTAATTCCCGAAAATATCTCCATTCCAGAAAGTGTCTTTAACACTAACAACGCTATTACTATAATTATTATAATTTTTATTATATTTCTTACAAGTTTTCCACTTGATAAATTTCTGGAAATGAGAACTAATAAAATACCAATAACCATCATTAACAATGCTTTTCTACTTTGTGTAGCGATAGCCATCATAAATGCAGGTACACAAAATATTGTCTCTAATCCAATCTTTTTTTCTCTTAAAATATCATCTATCTGAATGATTATACCAAATGCTGCTAACATTCCTATCGTATTAATATTGCTATATGAATTATCTAATCTAACACCGGAAGTCATCATACTTATTACAAAGTTAAGACCATAGTACATAATAGAATAAATAGATATTACATAGCTCGACCATTTAACTACTTCTATTAATGGAGTTACATTATCAAATTTATTAAAATGATTATATACAATACTCATGCATATAAGTATTTGAATATAAGTAAATGTTTTAGTCAATGAATCTTTTGCACTAATTCCCCATATAGAACTCAAAAAAGTGTATACCGTAAGAATACATATAAAATAATGATAAGCACCTATTGTATAATGGTATTTGGCTTTTCCTTCTAAAACATCTACAAAAAGGATAAATAAGCAAGCTAGTATCAGAATGTATTTTCCCCATGTATATGATTCAAATATCGTAATTGATGAAAATAAAAATACTGTCGCTATCCAAACTAATTTATCTGACATTTTATATGTTACATTCATCAGCTTCTCCTTAGTATTTAAAATATAATTTCAATTAATTTTGAAATTGAATATTCAATATTATATCCTTGTTTAATAAAATCTTCTCTTGTATCAGGTCTATCTTTCAAAACGCTGTCTATAGCTATAGTTGCCCATTTGTTGCAATCTTCACTCAATGAAAGATACTCTAACAAATTTGTAATTTCCGCTTCTTTTGTAATACTGTCTGATAATATACATGGCATTCCTGTTGCCTGCGCTTCTATAATTGTATTTGGCATTCCCTCAAAAAACGATGGAAATATAAATACGTCCATGCTTGATAACAAATCTGGAATATCTGAGCGAATTCCTGTTAAAATAACATTTTGAGTTAATCCTAATCTATCTATTTTAGAGATTATTTCTTCCTTTTTTTCTCCATCTCCAACTAAAAGTAATACTGCGTCTTTTCTTTTAGATTGAATAGATGAAAATATATCTAATAAAAATTCATGATTTTTTTGGTAATTAAACCTACCAATATGACCAACAACTAATTGTTCAGGCTTGATATTCAGTTCTTCTCTAATTTTTTTTCTTTTTTGAGAATCATAGTTGTATACATCCAAATCTACTGCATTATGTAAAAACACCACTTCATTTTTATTAACTGCTTTATACCCAAAAGTATATTCTGCTGCCAACTTAGAAGGTGCTATTTTTACATCTGTAATCATATTAAAAAAGGGACGTAACATTTTATTAACTAATGATTTTAGTTTTCCTTCATTAGAATTTGCATTGCATGATCTAACACAAATTTTATTTGCACCACCCATTTTTGCTGCTAACAAATCAAAAAAACCAATTGGTGTATCACAGAGCTTTAACACATACTGATAATTATTATCTTTAACTATTTTTTTAATAGCATTAAAAGTCTTAATTGGGTGTTCTGTTCTTAAAGGTATCCGATATATTTTCCCTCCTAAAGATAATACTTCTTTCTCATAAAATCCTGTATCTGTTGAAACAATAAAATCCAACTTATATTCTGCTGGTAAACCTCTAAAGATTTTCATCATAAATGTTTCAGCTCCACCTGTATCTAAAGAACTTACAATGCATAATAGTCTTTTCATAATTTATAAACCCTAACTCTCTGTAATCACATTTACTATTTTTTTAATATACTCATCTGGTTGATATTTTTTTGCTGATATCAAACAATTACTTTTAAGTTCATTAATGCTATCTTTATTATTTAACATCCACTTTATCGCTTCTGTTAAATTTCTTATTTCCTCGTTCGGATATAGAATTCCATTCTCTTTGTTTACGATAATCTCTGCATTACAATTCCAATCCGTTGCAATAACTGGTAATCCGGATGAAAAAGCATCAACTATCGTGCCTGGAAATCCTTCTCCATCCCAATATGTCGGAAACAATAATGCATAATAGCCCTTTATTGCCTCTACACTCTTATCATATGGAACCATTCCTTTATACTGAATTGCATTGGTAACCTGCTTCAGAACCTTTTCAAAACGTTCAACATACCCATCATCAATACGACCATATATATCTAAGCTACAAATTTCTTTTCCAGCTTCTTCGTTAATACTTTCTATTGCATCTATTGCATCTTCTATTCCTTTTTCCTTCATAACTCTGGAAAAAATACAAAAACGATACGGTTCTGAAAACCTCTGTTTTGATATATCTACACTTGCTATGGACAACCTCTTAAAGTTTGGCATTACCTCACAATTTTCTATCCCCTGCTCTTCAAGTTTTCTTTTCATTCCTGCTGTCTCTACCCAATTAATTTGAAATGAATTAAGATACTTTTTAAGCTTGGGATATTTCGAAACATATATGTCTAAATTTCCACCAATTACATCATGGTAAATATTCTTGTGGAATTTCTGTGCAAAGAAACTCAATATAGGAAAATAAAATTTCATTCCATTACCGGAAAGAAGCACGATAATATCCTTTGTACTAAATAAACATTTAAATGTATCAATAAGCAATTTTACAGGATTCTTTTTTTTATAATAGGTATCTACTTTTATAATTTTCCAGTCCGTTGCTTTTGACAATTCTTCATGTAAAATTTTAGTCTTTATAGTCTGTCCATCTAATATATTTTCTTTTCCACCAAAATGCCCTATAATACCTATTTTTCTACTTTTTCTTTCCATATTTTTCTTCCAATTCTGATATATCTAACATTTTTCCCCATTCCAAATCATATTTATCTGGATTAAATGGCATCATTGCCGCACTTGGCGTAAATGTTAATTCTGCAAAATAATATGTATCATTAGCTAAAAAGAAATCAACTCTTACAAATGGAAAATCTTTAGATAAGTCTTTTGCCATATCTAGCATCTCATTAAAAAATGATGGTAACTTAACTTCTGGAATATCTGTATAATCATCTCTAGTTAATGGCATTTTTGAACCATCTAAATAGAAAAAACCTATCTGAGCCTGTCTATCGTGAATCAAATCATTTGACACATAAATAAACTTAGGTTCTCCGTTAAAACAAAAAAATTTATAATCTGTAATATTTGCTCCTAAAAATTCTTCACAGATAATCTTATGTGGCTTTATTTTTGAATAATGAAGCTCTATATTAAATGCACCAAAGTCCTCTTTTAACCATGTGTTTAACTGCTTTTCTGTAGTTTTTTTATCCAAAGTCTTTTTATCTGATACAACAATATTATAAGCACATCCATGATTACACTTTAATACAAATCGTTCTGGAAGCTTGTCCCATTCGATATCTTCCGCTCTATCCCATGCTCCAATCAAAGGAGTTAATGTATCACCATATCCTTTTTTCTTAATATATTTTCTTACAGCATATTTATCTGTGCAAGTTACCACTCTTTTACTTCTTGGATAATAGAAAAGTTTACACCACTGTAATTTCTCATTAAATGTCTGTGGATTATCCAAATTTAACTTTTTATCAAGAACAATTTTAAAATATAATTTAGACATTACTGTATCTGGAATAAACTTATGAGCAACCACCTGCCCCGTTCTTCTTGCCTTATATAAAAAAGAATCTCTTTCCATTTTCTTTGTTCCTCTCTTATCTAACTGTTTTTACATATCTTTTCTTCTTATAAAATCCAAAAATCAGATTTCTTCCCGTATTAAAAATACTTTCTAATACTCCTAATTGCTCCGCATCTCTATATAATTTATAATGCCAACCAATCATTGTTTTAATGCTATGAGTGCTTACCGAACCAACTCGACCTTTTCTATAACGGCTCAGACATTTATTAAGCAAGTAGCAATCTGCCTGTTTACATACCTTTAACCACATAGCATAGTCATTATTCTTCTTTATATCTGCTATTTGAATTAAGCCAATCTGTTCTGCATCATACATTACAGTTAAACAACCCGGCCAACAGTAATTAAACATGCCTGTCTTTGTAATTTTCTTTGGACCAGTTACTCTTATCCCAGTTTTTCTTCCATCCATGTCAATTTCATCATAATTGGTATAAGAAAAATGATAATTATTAGAATTCATAAAATTAATCTGCATTTCTAATTTCTTAGGACTCCATAAATCATCGCTGTCTAAAAAAGCAATCCATTTTCCATTAGCTAATTTTAATGCCTTATTACGAGATACAGCAGCTCCAGCATTTTTCTTATTTTTATAATATCTGATTCTTTCATCCTCAAACTGATTCACAACTTCATCTGTATTGTCTGTAGAACAATCATCAACTATAATTAATTCCCAGTTTTTATAGGTTTGCTTTAATACAGATTTTATTGAGTCAGCAATATATTCTGCCGTATTATATGAGGGCATTATAATAGAAACTAAATCTCGCATATATTTTACACTTTCTTCTACTACTATTTATTTTTACAATTTCTAGCTACTTTTTCAAAGAAGAGTACTGTTTTTATCTTTGAAAAAAGTTTTCCTTCTTTTTTTATTTGATTTCTAAATGGATATATAAGTTGAACGATTATAGCAATCGGCAAACGATACTTCATATGTAAATTACAATATGCTTTTCGAAATCCAAAATATTTTTCAAGATAATTTTGAAAAGCTGTTTCGTGTAATGTTGATCTCGCACCATCACAAATATAAAAATCTTTTCCAAGTTTAAAATTAAAATCCATTACTATTTTTTCTACAATAGCTGCATTAATTCCTAATCTTTCATAATTAGGTAATGCCTTTAGAACACAAAAATCGACATACGAATCATATACTTTTAACCATGAATACCCACATAATTTTCCAGATTCTTTATGAAAGGCTCCATAAACCCTAAAACTATTCCATCCACACAGGGACTTTTTAAATTCAGCTTCATGTATTACCGGGCGATAACTATCTGGATATTGCTGATATACAATACTAGAGCGTGTCTGAAAAATAAAATTTGCACAAAACGCATGTTTTATTTCCCTTTTTCATGATAAAATAAAGAAAAAGGGGGCACTATGTTAAGACGATATGAGTTAACTGATGAAGAATGGCTTCGCATTGAGCCTTTATTGCCTCCTGAAAATACTGGAAAACAAGGGCGTCCAAGGAAAGACAATCGTATTATTATGAATGGAATTGTATGGCTTGCCCGTAGTGGGGCACCTTGGCGCGATCTTCCTGAACGTTATGGTTCATGGAAAACTGTCTTCTATAGCCGATTCCGCAAATGGATCGATGATGGTATCCTTGATAATATTTTCCGTATTTTAAGTCTTGAAGCAGAATTGGAAGAATTATCCATTGATGCTTCTATTATCCA